>WBZS01001570.1_pt1 | contig 17503 bp, 17 predicted proteins | sample 5204201 | NCBI WGS metagenome assembly WBZS01 (sample SAMN12344357, study PRJNA552823) | activated sludge metagenome | biome: Activated sludge suspended growth; feature: Nitrification reactor; material: Wastewater; isolation source: activated sludge from nitrification reactor of wastewater...
GAGGTGCCCGAGATCGAGCAGGGCGTCGTCGAGATCAAGGCGATCGCCCGCGAGGCCGGTCACCGCACCAAGATTGCCGTGCTCTCGCACAATCCGGACGTCTCGGCGAAGGGCGCCTGCATCGGCCCGATGGGGCAGCGCGTCCGGGCCGTGATGCACGAGCTGAACGAGGAGAAGATCGACATCATCGACTACTCCCCGGATCCGACCGTCTTCGTCAAGGAGGCGCTGTCGCCGGCGAAGGTCTCCCAGGTGATCGTGACGGACGCCGCCGCGCGCGCCGCCCGGGTGATCGTGCCCGACTATCAGCTCTCCCTCGCGATCGGACGCGAGGGCCAGAACGCCCGCCTGGCCGCCCGCCTCACCGGCTGGCGGATCGACATCCGTCCCGACACCCAGGCGTAGCGGCGGCCCGGCCGGGTCAGGCGCTCGCGCTGGGTTGCGGGTTCGGGGCGCCGCCGCCGTTGTCGGGCCGGCCGGCCTGCTGCTCGGAACGGACCTCGGCCAGGGCGGAGGCCACCTTCGACTCGTCCAGGCCGAGCTTCTCGGCCAACGCCTTCGCGATCGCGGTATCCCGGCCGGTGCGGTTCTGGTCGGTGCCGCCCGGCCGGGCGCCCTGGCTGGGTTGGGCGCCGGCGCTCGGCGGCGTGCCCTGGCTCCGCCCGCCGTCCGGACGGTTGGCCTGCATGACCTCCTGCAGCGCTTGGGCGACGGTGTTCTCGTCGAGGCCCAGCTTCTCGGCCAGCGCGGCGGCCAGGTTGCCCATGCCTCGCGAACCGTTCCGGGCGCCGTACCCGCCGTACCCGCCACCCGGGCCCGAGCCGTTGCCGGGCCCGCCGGTCTGCGACTGGGCCTGCGCCGAGGTGCCGGCCACCGCGTAGCCGATGCCGAGCGCGGCGCCCACGCCGATCACGGCGGCACCGACGGCCAGGGCGGTCTTCTGCTTCACGTCCATCAGTGATGTTCTCCCTGAGCTGGGTTGCTGATGCCTCTCAGTGAGCCGGACGCCGCTGGCGTGCGGCTGGCGGACGGCTGTGCTCGACCTGTGAGAACGGGCGTTCCCGGGCACCCTCCGGCGGACGACTACCCTGTCCGGGTGCCGTCCGAATACCGCCGCCCCCGCCGGCCCGCCTTCCGCGATCCCGCGGTGCTGGAACTGCTGGGCGAGGGGACCGACCCGATCGCGCAGCTGCACGCCGCCCACGAGACGGCGGCGGTGCTGCTGCACACCGGGCGGGCGGCCGAGGACCCGTCGGTCACCGAGCGACTGGTCGATCTGGTCGGTGAGATCGGGCTGTCCACGCTGGCCGACCTGTGGGCGACCCGGCCGGCCCGGACGCTGCCCGGCGCCCTGTGGCGGCTGTACTTCCTGCGGGAGTGGATGCGCACCGACTCCGCCGGGGTGGCCCGCTGCTACGCGGCCGGGGTGCGGTTCACCGAGCCCAACCATGTGGTGGCCGGCATCGAACCGCCGCGCCCCGAGGACGTCCGGCGGGTCGCGGACGACCTGATGCGCGGCGCGTTCACCGGTGACTTCGCCGTCGCCCTGGAGCGTGCCGCCGCGTTCTGCCACGTGACGTCCGCCGGCAGCGCCGACCTGCAGGGTCTGGAGCCCCTGGCCAGGGCCGCCACGCTGCAGGAGATGGCCGCGGACCTGACCGCCTGCGCCCGGCTGTGGCGAGCGGGTTCGCTGCGCTAGTGCTCGCCACGCCGCGGAATTTGGCGTCCCGGCCCGGACGCCTATCATGGTCGATCGGTGTCGGGCTGAGGTAGCCCCGGGCTCCAACACTTGCCGCCGCGAGCGGCCACGCGCCGAGAGGCGCTCCCCGGCCCGACACCACCTTCTCCCTCCTCCCCATCCCGCGCTCGCCTAACTATTTAGGGCTCGCCCACCTGGGCGAGCCCTAAATAGTTAGGCGAGCGCGCGGGGTGGGTGCGGACGCCGCGGGCGCGACTGAGCCCGGCCGTCAGGGGGAAGACGGCCGGGCGGGAAGAGGAATCAGTCGATCGTGGTGTCAGCGGCGCCCTCCTTCTCCGATGTGGACGCCGGCGGTCCGGGTCGCCTGCTCGGCGGTGGCCGTCGGTGTCGTGTTCATGTCCGCTACTCAACCGGTCGTTCCTCGGTGACCACTGATGCCCCGCTGTGCGGCGGCTGTGACTCGTCGGGGGCGCAGCGAGCCACCGCGCGGGGGCGTAGCGTGGGCGCTCATGACCACTCCTCAGCGGATGTGCGCGGGCTGCCGTGCGCGGGCCGACAAGGACGCCCTGCTCCGGCTGGTCTGGGACGGCGACGCCTCGGTCGTCCTCGACGAGCGCCAGCGGCTGCCCGGACGCGGCGTCTACCTGCACCCGGGCTGCGCCGCCCGGGCGGTGAAATCCCGGGCGATCGGACGCGGACTGCGCCGCACCCTGGACCATGCCGCCGTGTCGAAGGTGCTGCTCAGCCGCCCGGTTGGGTGATTTGCGGGCGACGGCGATACACTCGCAGGTGCGCCTCCGCCGATCCGGGCGGATCCCAACCAGAAAGTGGGCTAACGCTCATGACCACTCGATGAGTACCTCGAAATGAGCAACAACAACTAGCTGGTCCGCGCGCCCGCGGACCTGAAGGAGAGTAGTGGCCAAGGTCCGCGTCTACGAGCTCGCCAAGGAGCTCGGACTCGAAAGCAAAGATCTTCTCAAGAAGCTGAACGACATGGGCGAATTCGTCCGGTCCGCTTCGTCCACCATCGAGCCGCCGGTCGTCCGGCGGCTCAGCGAGCGCATGACCGCCGAGAAGACGGCGAGCGCTCCCGCCGCGAAGGCCCCCGCCGGCAAGCCGTCGGCCCCGGCCCCGCGTCCGTCCGCGCCGACCGCGTCCGCCTCGGCGCCCGCTGCCGCGCCCCAGGCGCGGTCCGCGAACCCGACCGCGCCCGGCCAGGCGACGCCCGGCCCGCGCCCGTCGGCCGCCCCGCGCCCGAACGCGCCCCAGGCCCGTCCGGCCGCGACCCCGCAGGCCCGACCCAGTGCGCCGCAGCCGCGTCCGGGGGCAACCCCACAGCCGCGCCCCGGGGCCGCGGCCCCGCAGCAGCGTCCGGCCGGTGCCCCGCAGCAGCAGCGCCCCGCCGCCCAGGGCGGTGGCGCCTCGGCGACCCCGCGCCCGGCACCGGGTCCCGGTGGTGCGGCGCCGCGTCCGGGGGCTCCCCGGCCCATGCCGCGTCCTGGCGGCACGGGCGGCCTGCCCGGCGCGGGCAGCGCCAATCGCCGGTCGGGTACGCCCCGGCCCGGCAACAATCCGTTCTCGTCCAGCCAGGGCATGGGCGTGCGTCGTCCCCGGCCCGAGGGTGCGGCGCCCGCCGGACGCGGTGACGCCCGCACCGGCACCCCGCGTCCCGGCCAGGCCGGCGGCCCGCGCCCCGGCCCCCGGCCCGGTGTGCCCGGCATGCCGCGTCCGAACCCCGCGATGATGCCGCGCCAGGCCAATCCGGCGCTCGGTGCGCCGGCCCGTGGCGGCGGCGGTGGCGGTCGTCCCGGCTTCGGCGGACGCCCCGGCGGTGGCGGCGGCGGTGGCGGTCGTCCCGGCTTCGGCGGCGGCCCCGGTCGTCCCGGTGGCGCCCCCGCGGGCGGTGGCGGCGGTCGCGGCCGCGGCGGCCGCGGCGGCTCGGGCACCCAGGGTGCGTTCGGTCGCGCCGGCGGTCCCGCCAAGCGCGGACGCAAGTCGAAGAAGCAGCGCAGGCAGGAATTCGACCAGATGGAGGCGCCGACGATTGGTGGCGTCCGGATCAGGTCGGGTGACGGCTCCACCGTCCGGCTGCGCCGCGGCGCCTCGCTGACCGACCTGGCCGAGAAGATCGGCGTCGATCCGGCGTCGCTGGTGCAGGTGCTGTTCAACCTGGGCGAGATGGTCAACGCCACCCAGTCGGTGGCCGACGACACGCTGCAGGTGCTGGGTGCCGAGCTCAACTACAACATCGAGGTCGTCTCGCCCGAGGACGAGGACCGCGAGCTGCTGGAGAGCTTCGACATCGAGTTCGGCGAGAACGAGGGCGACGAGGACGACCTCGCACCGCGTCCGCCGGCCGTCACCGTGATGGGCCACGTCGACCACGGCAAGACCAAGCTGCTGGACGCCATCCGCAACACGAACGTGGTGGCCGGCGAGGCCGGCGGCATCACCCAGGCGATCGGCGCCTACCAGGTGGCCACCGAGGTCGACGGCACCGAGCGCAAGATCACCTTCATCGACACCCCGGGTCACGAGGCGTTCACCGCCATGCGTGCCCGCGGTGCCAAGTCGACCGACATCGCCGTGCTGGTGGTGGCAGCCGACGACGGTGTGATGCCGCAGACGATCGAGGCGCTGAACCACGCCAAGGCGGCCGAGGTGCCGATCGTGGTCGCGGTGAACAAGATCGACAAGGAGACCGCCGACCCGACCAAGGTCCGCGGCCAGCTGACCGAGTACGGCCTGGTGCCCGAGGAGTACGGCGGCGACACCATGTTCGTCGACGTCTCGGCCACCGCCCGGCTGGGCCTGGACGAGCTGCTCGAGGCGATCGTGTTGACCGCCGACGCGTCGCTCGACCTGCGGGCCAACCCGGACATGCCGGCCCAGGGTGTCGCCATCGAGGCGCATCTGGACAAGGGTCGCGGCCCGGTCGCCACCGTCCTGGTGCACCGCGGCACGCTGCACACCGGCGACTCGATCGTGGCCGGCTCGGCCCACGGCCGCGTCCGCGCCATGATCAACGATCAGGGTGAGCAGGTGGCCGAGGCGCCGCCGTCCATGCCGGTGCAGGTGCTCGGCCTGACCTCGGTGCCGGGTGCGGGCGACAACTTCCTGGTCGTCGAGGACGACCGGATGGCTCGCCAGATCGCCGACAAGCGGGAGGCCCGGCAGCGGGCGGCCCTGCTGGCCAAGACCACCCGGCGCAAGACCCTCGACCAGCTGTTCGAGCAGCTCGAGAAGGGCGAGACGCAGGAGCTCAAGCTCATCCTCAAGGGCGATTCGGCCGGTTCGGTCGAGGCGCTGGAGGATGCGCTGGCCAACATCGACATCGGCGACGAGGTCAGCCTGCGGGTCATCGACCGCGGTGTCGGTGCGATCACCGAGACCAACGTGTCGCTGGCCGAGGCGTCCGATGCGGTGATCATCGGGTTCAACGTCCGGGCGCAGGGCAAGGCCACCCAGATGGCCGACTCGGCGGGCGTCGACATCCGCTACTACTCGGTGATCTACGCGGCCATCGACGATGTCGAGGCGGCGCTGAAGGGCATGCTCAAGCCGATCTTCGAAGAGAAGGTTTCCGGTCAGGCCCAGATCCGCGAGATCTTCCGTTCCTCCAAGTTCGGCACGATCGCGGGCTGCATGGTCATCGACGGCTCGGTGCGGCGCAACTCCAAGGCGCGGCTGCTGCGCGACGGTGTCGTGGTCGCCGAGACCTCGATCGCCTCGCTGCGGCGTGAGAAGGACGACGTCACCGAGGTCCGCGAGGGCTACGAGTGCGGCATGACGCTGGCCAACTACTCCGATATCAAGATCGACGACATCATCGAGACCTTCGAGATGGTCGAGAAGCCGAGGGACTGATGGGAAACCCGCGCTACATCAAGGTCGCCGAGCAGATCAAGGTGATCGTGGCGGAGCTCCTGGAACGGCGGATCAAGGATCCGCGGCTGGGCTTCGTCACCCTCACCGACGTCCGGCTCACCGGTGACGGCCGCGAGGCGACCGTGTTCTACACGGTGCTGGGCGACGAGCAGTCGCGGTCGGACACCGCGGAGGCGTTGGAGTCGGCTCGTGGGCTGATCCGGTCCACGGTCGGCAAGCAGTTGGGCATGAAGTTCACCCCGACGATCGCCTTCGTGCTGGACGCCGTCCCCGAGTCGGCGGCCCAGATCGAGGACGTCCTGGCCCGGGCCCGCGCCGCCGACGAGGCGGTGGCGGCCCAGGCCGCGGGGGCGTCCTACGCCGGCGAGGCCGATCCGTACCGCAAGCCGGGCGAGGACGACGACCTGGCCGACTGAGGCCGGCCTTCCGATCCGCCGCACCACTAGGCCCTCCCTAATCAGTTCTGCCCTCCCGTCGACAGGAGGGCCACACTGATTAGGGAGGGCCTAGTGGCGTCTGGGCAGCCGGTCCCGGATCGAATTCGTCCGGGATGGTTCGTAGGCTGCTGCCAGGAGCACGCGGATCGGAGGACGCCATGGCGCAGGAATCGCCGTATCGGGTCGAGTCGCTGACGCCGGAGACCTGGCCGGCGTTCGAGGCGCTGGTCAGCAAGCACAACGGCATCTTCGGCGGCTGCTGGTGCATGTGGTTCCAGCCGGACGCCGACCGCGAGGGCCAGGGCGGCGGGCAGGCGGCCAAGCACCGGCTGGTCGTCCAGGGACGCACCCACCACGCCCTGGTGATGGCTGGGGAGGCCGCCGTCGGCTGGTGTGAGCTCGGCACGCCCGCCGAGCTGCCGCGGATCTACCACCGCAAGGAGTACGAGGCTCGCGGCATCGAACCCACGACCTACCGGCTGCCCTGCTTCTTCGTCGACCGCGACCATCGCCGTCGAGGCGTGGCGACGCTCGCCCTGCACGGGGCCGTCGAGTTGATCGCGGCCGCCGGCGGCGGCACCGTCGAGGGCTACCCGCGGGTGGACGTCGGGCAGCGGAAGCTGTCGGCGTCGTTCCTGTTCAGCGGTTCGGTGGGTATGTTCGCCGGCGCCGGCTTCACCCGCGGACCCGACCTCGGCAAGTTCCGCTGCATCATGCGCCGGGAGGTCCCGGCCGCCTGAGCCATCGGTCGGATGACGATCCCTTGCGTCATGCTGGCGGACGCCGGGATCTCTGGAACACGGGGACGGTTCTTTTCGGTCCAGATCTGGTCCACAGTGGTCAGATCTCTGGTCCACGGGGACGGTTCTTTTCGGTCCAGATCTGATCCACAGGGACGGTTCTTTCGGTTCGACTGGGCCGGGAGAGCACCCTCCCCGACGAACGGTGGACCGAAAAGAACCGTCCCCCCGTACCAGCCTCCCGACGAACGGTGGACCGAAAAGAACCGTCCCTTCGTGCCAACCTCCCGACGAACGGTGGACCGAAAAGAACCGTCCCCTCGTGCCAACCGCTCGTGCCAACCGTCGCGTCGTCCTTCAACGGGAGGACCATCCCCGTGTTGCGGGGTCGGTCGCGTAGCCTGTCCGGGGCAACCCGCTGAGCACAAGGAGGACGATGGCCGAGTCGGGAATCCTGGTGGTCGACAAGCCGTCCGGGTGGACGTCGCACCAAGTGGTCGGACGCTGCCGGCGGCTGCTGGGCACCCGGAAGGTCGGCCATGCCGGAACGCTGGACCCGATGGCGACCGGGGTACTCGTGATCGGCGTCGAGAGGGCGACCCGGTTGTTGGGCCATCTGGCGCTGACCACCAAGAGCTACCGGGCGACCATCCGGCTCGGACAGGCGACGATCACCGACGACGCGGAGGGCGAGATCACCTCCGCCGCCGGCGCCCCCGGCCTCACGGACGCCGCCATCGCGGCCGCGCTGGAGCCGCTGCGGGGCGACATCGTGCAGGTCCCGTCGACGGTGTCGGCGATCAAGATCAACGGCGAACGCTCCTATGCCAGGGCCCGGCGCGGCGAGGACGTCGTCCTGGCCGGGCGTCCGGTCACGGTGTCGCGCTTCGAGGTGCTCGACCGCGTCGACGCCGCCGCCGACGGGCTTCCGGTGGTCGATCTGGACGTCGTCGTCGACTGCTCCTCGGGCACCTACATCAGGGCGCTGGCCCGCGATCTGGGTGCCGCGCTCGGCACCGGCGGACACCTGACCGCGCTGCGCCGCACCCGGGTCGGATCGTTCGGCCTCGACGGCGCGCTGAGCCCCGAGGAGCTCACCGCCGACCCGCCCCGGCGTCCGGAACTGATCGATCTGGCGACGGTCGCCCGGCAGAACTTCCCCTGGGTCGACCTGGACGCCGACGAGGCCCGCGCCGTCGGGTACGGGCGTCCGCTGCCGCGGGCGCTGCCCGGCGATCCGACCGCCCTGCTGCACGCCGACGAACTGCTCGCGCTCTACCGCCCGGACGGGGTGCGCGCGATCCCCGTCGCGGTCCTGATCGGGTAGTACAACTACCCAGGCCGGTATCTCTCGCGGCCGTCCTCCCACCTGGGGAATAGCCCGAACACGCGGGCGACCACCCGAGGAGGCACACCATGCCCAACCAGGAAATCGACGCGAAGCTGGCCGGCCAATTCGCCCGTGCCATCGACTTCAAGGCCGTCGGCGCCACCGTCAGCGAACTCGGCGGTTCGGTCTACGAGGAGGACGGCTGGATCCGCTGGTGCGGCAGCGACTACCGGATCTTCAAGTGGCGCGGCCTCGACCTGCGCGACGAGATGAAGGAACTCACGCTCAATCTGCAGCAGCTCAACACCAAGCTGCAGGGCCGGATCGGATGACTTCCACCTCGACGGCCCCGGCCGGGATCCATTCCCGGCCGGAGCCCGTCTCCCGTTCCCCGGAGGCAGGCCCGGTTGTCGACCCCTCCTGGGTGGACCGCGGCCTCGCCCTCGCCGAGCGCACCGTCGATGTCGTGCTCGGGGCGCCCGACCACGCCGTCCTCGCCGACGCGGGTGCGAGCGTCGCCAAGGTGGTTGCCGAGACGGCGATCCTGCTGCGGATCCTTCGTCCGCACCATCGTGGTGAGCGGCTGCGCCGGTTGAACGACCGGCTCGCCGCCGTCGCCGTCGACCCGCGCACGCTGGTCGCCCTGGCCCTGCACGCCTCGGCCTCGTTCGAGCTTGCCGTGCCCTACCTAGTGTTGCGCGAACACACCTCGTCGGCGCGGGTGGACGCCCTGCTCGCGGTCGCCTTCGACGCCCGCGCCGCGCAGGGCCGCGAGCTGCAGCCGCACCGCCGGCTGGAACGCCAGTGGCTGCTCGGCATGCTCAGCGGCGCCCGCGAGTTCGACGAGTCGGACGTCGCGGCCACCGTCCTGGCCCACGAGATCGACCTGCTGCACGGCACCCGCGACGATCACTACGCGTTCACCCACGCCCTGATGTACACCACCGACTTCGGCCGCGACCCGGGCGGGGTGCCGGCGGCGTGGCTGCCGCGGCTGACCGAGCAGGCCCGTTCGGCGCTGGCCGGCGCCCTGGACGACGACGACTACGACATCGCCGGCGAGCTGCTGCTCACCTGGCCGCTGCTCGGCGTGGACGCCGGCCCGGTCGAGAGCGCCGCGCTGCGGGTGCTGTGCGACGTCGCCGACCAGGTGGGCACGCTGCCGTCGCTGACGCTCGGCCTGGGGTCCGCGACCGCCGGACTGGACGCCGCGGACGCCGCCCTGCTGGCCACGTACCACACCGGCTACGTGTTCACCGCGCTGGCGGCACTGGCGCCGACCGTCCGCTGGGCGGACGCCGGTGCCGGCGTCCGCGCGCTGCGGGACGCCTGGCCGGCATCCGGACGCCGGCCCGGTTGGCTGGACGTCCCGGCGGCCCACCTCGCGGCCGACCCGCTGCCGCTGGAGGCGGAGCTGCGCCGCGCCGTCCGGGAGCAGCGGCTGGCCGACCTGGCCGGGTTGCTCTGCCGCTCCGGCACGCCGGCGACTCCCGCCACCCGGCAGGCACTGGAACTGCTGCATCGCCTGACCCTGCTCTGACCCGTCCCCACCCGAGCGCTCGCCTAACTATTTAGGGCTCGCTCAGTTGAGCGAGCCCTAAATAGTTAGGCGAGCGCGGGGGCCGGCGGGCCGGGCTCAGCTGGGGCGCCGGGCCGGGGTGCTGTCCTTGGTCAGCGCAGGGTCGGAGACCACCACGTCGCCGAGGGCGTCGTCGATCGCGGCGAGGGTCTCGGCCGAGAGCTTCACGCCGGCGGCGGCCGCGTTGTCGGCAACCTGGTCCGGACGCGACGCGCCCACGATCGCGCAGGCCACGTTGTCGTTGGCCAGCACCCAGGCGACCGCCAGCTGCGCCATGCTCAGCCCCAGGTCGGACGCGATCGGCTTCAGCCGCTGCACCCGCTCGAGCAGGGTGTCGTCCAGGAAGCGGCTGATGGTGCGCTTGCCGCCCTTCTCGTCCGTCGCGCGCGAGCCCGCCGGGACGGGCTGGCCGGGCAGGTACTTGCCGGTCAGGACGCCCTGCGCGATCGGCGACCACACCACCTGGGAGAGGCCCAGCTCGCGGCAGGTCGGCACCACCTCGCCCTCGATCACCCGCCACAGCATCGAGTACTGCGGCTGGTTCGACACCAGCGCGAAGCCCAGCTGCCGGGCCAGCTCCTGGCCGGCGCGGATCTGGTCGGCGGTCCACTCGCTGACCCCGATGTAGAGCGCCTTGCCCGAGCGGACGACGTCGGCGAAGGCCTGCATGGTCTCCTCCAGCGGCGTCTCCACGTCGTAGCGGTGGGCCTGGTAGACGTCCACGTAGTCGGTGCGCAGCCGGCGCAGCGAGCCGTTGATGGACTCCATGATGTGCTTGCGGCTCAGCCCGCTGTCGTTGTGCCCGCGCGGACCGGTCGGCCAGAACACCTTGGTCATGATCTCGATCGACTCACGGCGCTGGTCGGCCAGTGCCTCGCCGAGCACCGACTCGGCCTTGGTGTTGGCGTAGACGTCGGCGGTGTCGAAGGTGGTGATGCCGGCGTCCAGCGCGGCCCGCACGCAGGCCAGCGCGGCGTCGTTCTCGACCTGCGACCCGTGGGTGAGCCAATTGCCGTACGTGATCTCGGAGATCTTCAGCCCCGAGCTGCCCAGATGACGAAACTCCATGCCCCCATCCAACCAGGGCGGGCGCCTCCGAGTCCCGCACGTTTCGGAGTCGGGCAGCTACGCCCCGGGCGTCCACGAGGACGCGGGATGCGGGTCCTGGAGGCCGGGGCACTAGGGTGGTCCCTCGTGAGCGAAACGGTGGTGGTCATCGGCAACTTCGATGGCGTACACCCCGGCCACGTCGAGGTGCTCGCCGAGGCCCATACGCGCCGTCCGGATCTGCCGCTGGTGGTGGTCACCTTCTGGCCGCACCCGGTGCGGGTGCTGCGGCCGGAGCGGGCGCCGATGCTGCTCACCGGGCTCGACGACCGGATCGCCCTGTTGCGGGCCGCCGGCGCCGACCGGGTCGAGGTGGTGAACTTCACCCCCGAGTTCGCCCAGCTCAGCCCCGAGGAGTTCGTCACCCAGGTGTTGCTGCCGCTGCACCCGGCGCTGACCGTGGTGGGGGAGAACTTCCGCTTCGGACACCGGGCCGCCGGCACCGTCGACACCCTCCGCGAGCTCGGCCGGGGCCGGTTCGAGGTGGACGCCCTGAAGCTGGTCCGGTTCCGTGACGAGGAGACCTGCTCCACCGTCATCCGGGACGCGCTGGCCGTCGGCGACGTGGCGCACGCCGCCGAGCACCTGGGGCGGCCCTTCCGCTTCACGGGAGTGGTCGCCCACGGCGATCATCGCGGCCGCGAACTGGGCTTCCCGACGGCCAACCTTCCCGTCCCGGACGAACTCGCCTGCCCCGCCGACGGTGTGTACGCCGGCTGGGTGAGCCGCCTGGACGGCCGCGACGCGCACGGCGCTCCGCTGCCGGACGGTGTCGACGCCCCGCGCTGGCCGGCGGCCATCTCGGTGGGCACCAACCCGACCTTCGACGGCGTCCAGCGCCGGGTGGAGTCCTACGTGCTGGGGCGCACCGACCTGGAGCTGTACGGGGCGCCGATCGCCGTCGAGTTCATCGCCCGGCTGCGCGGGCAGGTGCGTTTCGAGGGCATCGAGGCGCTGATCGTCCAGATGAACTCCGACGTCCGGCGCAGCCACGAGATCCTGGACGCCTGACGCGATGGATGTATTGCGTCGCGCCCAGTGGCGGCGCACAGTTGGAGTATGACCGCGTTGGTCGCGTTCGCCGTGGTGGCGATGCTGGTGGCGATCGGGGTCGGCATGACGCGCCGGCCGAAGACTTCCCGCAGGGTGCGCACGCCGGCTTGGACGCCCGAGGAACTCGGCCTGCTCGAGAGCGACCTCGCCGAACTGACCGCGGTCGGCCATCGGGTCGAGCAGGAGTTCGGGCGGGCGCCCGTCCAGGTGCTGCTGCACCGGGTGGGCAATGTCGTGCGGCGCAACGTGCCGCTGCGCGCCGTCCGTCCGGGTCCGTCGCGCGGATTGGCCCGGATGTGTTTCGCCGACGGCACGACTCTGCAGGTGCAGGGACGCCACGTCGGCGATCTCGGGCAGCTGGCGGTGACGGCCATCACCCACAACGTGCGGGTCTCCGACTTCCACGCCGAGCAGAGCCGGGTGGTGCTCGACCTCGAGTGGGGCCGCGGCCACGTCAGCGTCCTGGCCGTCGGCCTCGATCAGGCCGACTGAGCCCGCACTCGCTCGCGCCCGGACCCCTTCTGCCCCCCAACGCTCGCCTAACTATTGAGCGCTCGCCCACCTGGGCGAGCGCTCAATAGTTAGGCGAGCGGTTGGTGCGGGGCCGGACGTCAGCGCAGCAGGCGCAGGGACTTGCGGTAGATGGCGTCCATCTCCTCGCGGCTGTGGGTGTTGCCCAGGCCGTCCACGTACTCGTAGGTGGTCAGCTTGTGGTCGCCGGTGGGGGTGTAGTCGAGGGAGATGTACATCGGGATCGCGGCGGCGTTCTGCGGGTCGACCCGCAGGAAGATCTCGTCGAAGCCCAGGTCGATCGCCTGCTGCTCGAGGAAGCGGGTGAGCGCCCTGGCCGCGCCCTGGCGGCGCGATTCCGGATACACCCACAGACTCTTCAGCTCGGGCTGCAGCAGGTTGTCGTCGCGGCAGTCCAGGACGCTGGTGCCCAGCTCGGCGTCGCCGCGCACGGCGATCGCGAAGAAGTAGTCGCCCTCCTGCTGCCGCTCGAAATGACCCTCGGCGTAGCGGGCGTTGGGATGGGGCTCCCGACGTGCCAGCGCGGCGAGGTCGTCCGCCGTGCACAGCCGCACCACGATGGGCTCCGTCATAGATACCTCCGCAGGTCGGGATGGGGTCGAGTCGGCCGAATCTGGCTCGCATCCACCGGATGACTCATCTTGCCAGACCGGTGCAAGCCTACGTCCGTCGCCGGATCGCGCCAGCACTCGGCCACCGGTAGGGGTGGGCCGCACCGCTGTGATAGTGACCGGCGCCGGTCCATCGGTCAGCCGAGTTCCTTCAGCTGCCCGATCACGTCGGCGACCGCCTGCTGGGCGCTGCCGTACAGCATCGAGGTGTTGTCGGCGTAGAACAGGGCGTTCTCGATGCCCGAGTAGCCGGCGCCGCGCCCGCGCTTGATCACGATGCAGTTGCGGGCCCGGTCGGCGTCCAGGATCGGCATGCCGTAGATCGGGGACGACTTGTCGGTGCGGGCCACCGGGTTCACCACGTCGTTGGCGCCGATCACCAGCGCCACGTCGGTCTGCGGGAACTCGGCGTTGATCTCGTCCAGGTCGAAGATCTTCTCGTAGGGGACGCCGGCCTCGGCCAGCAGCACGTTCATGTGGCCGGGCATCCGTCCGGCGACGGGGTGGATGGCGAAGGAGACCTCGACCCCGGCATCCTCGAGCAGCTTGGCCATCTCCCACACCTTGTGCTGGGCGCCGGCCACCGCCATGCCGTAGCCGGGAATGATGATGACCTTCTCGGAGTAGCGCATCAGCGCCGCGGCGTCGGTGGCGCTCATCTCCTTCATCCGGCCCTCGATCGCGCCGCCGGCCTGCGCCTCGCCGGTGATCGGGGTGAACAGCACGTTCAGGATCGGCCGGTTCATCGCCTTGGCCATCAGCTGGGTGAGCAGGGTGCCGGACGCCCCCACCACGATGCCGGCGATGATCAGCGTCGGGTTGCCGAGCACGTAGCCCTCGAAGCCGACGGCCAGGCCGGTGAAGGCGTTCAGCAGCGAGATGACCACCGGCATGTCGGCGCCGCCGATCGGCATGGTGAGCACCGCGCCGAGCACCAGTGACAGCAGGAAGAACAGCACCAGCAGCCAGGGGTTCGCCGAGCCGGTGCCGACCGACGAGACCACGATCCAGACGCCCAGGGCGATGGTGAGCAGGCCCAGGACGATGTTGACCAGGTTCTGCGCGGGCAGCCGGATCGCCTTCTTCATGATGCCCTGCAGCTTCAGGAAGGCGATCACCGAGCCGCTGAACGCCACCGAGCCGATCAGGGCGCCCAGCACGGCGAGCGTGCCGACCACCGGGCCGTGCACCTCGGCGCGGGCGAACTCGACGGCGGCGATCAGGGCCGCGGCGCCGCCGCCCATGCCGTTGTAGATGGCGACCATCTGCGGCATGTCGGTCATCTTGACCACGCGTCCGGCCCACCAGGCGACGCCGCCGCCGAGCACGATCGCGATGACGATCAGGGCCATGTTCTGCATGCCGGGCACCAGGAAGGTGACCAGGGTGGCCAGCACCATGCCGACGCCGGCCCAGGCGATGCCGCGGCGTGCCTTGACCGGCGACGACATCGCCTTCAGGCCGACGATGAACAGCACCGCGACGACGAGGTAGACCCCGTTGACGAGCCACTCCATGCCGATCAGGCCCCCTGCTCGCCGCTGGGCAGCTTCTTCTTCGGTGCGAACATGGCCAGCATTCGTTCGGTGACCACGTAGCCGCCGGCGGCGTTGGCCGCACCGAGCAGGACGGCCAGGAAGCCCAGCACGATCTGCAGCGGCGTCTCGGCGTGCCCCAGCGCGTACATGGCGCCGACCAGGACGACGCCGTGGACGAAGTTCGAGCCCGACATCAGCGGCGTGTGCAGGATCACCGGCACCCGCGAGATCACCTCGTAGCCGGTGAACGCGGCCAGCATGAAGATGTACAGATACAGCAGATCGGTCATGTCAGGCCTCTCCTCGCTCGCCGCCGGGCTGCTCCAGGCCCAACACCTGCCGCACCAGCGGGTTGACCACGGCGCCGTCCAAGGTGAGGGCGGTGCCGGCGATCACCTCGTCCGTGGTGTCGATGGTCAGGGCGCCGTCGACGATCATCGGGGCGGTGAAGTTGAACAGGTTCTTGGCGAACATCTCCGAGGCGTGCACCGGCATCCGGCTGGGCAGGTTGACCGGGCCCACGACGTGCGCCGCGCCGACCTGGACCTCCTCGCCGGCGACCGTGCCGGCCACGTTGCCGCCCTGCTCGGCCGCCATGTCGACGACCACTGCGCCCGGCCGCATGGCCTTCACCATCATCTCGCTGACGATCCGCGGCGCCCTCTTGCCGGGCACGGCCGCGGTGGTGATCAGCACGTCGCACTGGGCGATCGCCTTGCCCAGCTTGGCCTCCTGGGTGCCCTTCTCGGCCTCGGTGAGCTCGCGGGCGTAGCCGCCCGCACCGACGGCACTGACGCCGGTGTCGACGAATTTGGCGCCCAGCGACTCGATCTGCTCCTTGGTCTCGGGCCGGACGTCGTAGCCCTCGACGATCGCGCCCAGCCGCTTCGCCGTCGCGATCGCCTGCAACCCGGCCACGCCGGCGCCGATCACCAGCACCCGGGCCGGGCGGACGGTGCCGGCCGCATAGGTCAGCATCGGGAAGAACTTGGGGCAGTGCGCGGCGGCGATCAGTGCGCACTGATAACCGGCGGCGGCGCCCTGGGAGGACAGGATGTCCATCGACTGGGCGCGGGAGATCCGGGGGAGCAGCTCCATCGCGAACGAGTTCACCCCGCCGGCGGCCAGGGCCCGGACGCGGGCGGCGTCCGCGAACGGGGCGAGGGTGCCGATCAGGATGGTGCCGGGTCGCAGGGCGGCGACGGCCTGCGGGGTCGGCGGGCCGATGGTCCAGACGATGTCGGACGCGGCCAGCACCTCGTCGGTGGTCTGCGCCCAGGTGATGTCGCCGAGCGAATGCTCGGTGATGTGCGCCCGTTCGGTGGCGCCCGCCTCGATCACCAGGGTCGCCCCCAGGGCTCGCAGTTTGGTCGCCACGTCGGGCACGATCGGGGTGCGCCGCTCGGCTGGATCGGCGCTGACCGGAATGCCGAGAACGAAGCCCATGGCTCTGGCTCTCTCTCCCTCGCCTTGTCAGACGTTGTCAGACGGTGATGGATTCCATCCAACTCCGGTGTGCTGGGCTTGTCACATCGCCTGTGAGCATGGGTGGCGTGCACTACGCTATTGCGGTGGATTATCGCGTCGCCGACCTGAACCTGGCCGATTTCGGACGCAAGGAGATCGCACTCGCCGAGCACGAGATGCCCGGGCTGATGGCGATGCGGGAACGCTACGGCGACTCGAAACCCCTTGCCGGCGCCCGGATCGCCGGGTCGCTGCACATGACGGTGCAGACCGCGGTGCTGATCGAGACCCTGGTCGCGCTGGGCGCCGAGGTGCGCTGGGCGTCCTGCAACATCTTCTCCACCCAGGACCAGGCGGCCGCCGCCGTGGTGGTCGGGCCGGACGGCACGGTCGAGAACCCGCAGGGGGTGCCGGTGTTCGCCTGGAAGGGCGAGACGCTGGCCGAGTACTGGGCGTGCACCGAGCAGATCATGGACTGGGGCGATCGGCGTCCGAACATGATCCTGGACGACGGCGGCGACGCCACCCTGCTGGTGCACAAGGGCGTCGAGTTCGCCAAGGCCGGGGCGGTGCCCGATCCTGGGCCCGGTGATTCGGCCGAGTTCGCCGTGGTGCTGCAGCAGCTGCGCGCCTCGACGCTGGACTGGGTGGCGATCTCGAACGAAATCCGCGGCGTCACCGAGGAGACCACGACCGGCGTCCACCGGCTGTACGAGATGGCCAAGCAGGGGGCGCTGCTGTTCCCGGCGATCAACGTCAACGACTCGGTCACCAAGAGCAAGTTCGACAACAAGTACGGCATCCGGCATTCGCTGATCGACGGCATCAACCGCGGCACCGACGTGCTGATCGGCGGCAAGACCGCCGTGGTCTGCGGCTACGGCGACGTCGGCAAGGGCGCCGCCGAGGCGCTGGCCGGCCAGGGCGCCCGGGTGATCGTCACCGAGATCGACCCGATCTGCGCGCTGCAGGCCGCGATGGACGGCTACCAGGTCGCCCGACTGGACGACGTCCTCGGCGTCGCCGACATCGTGATCACCTGCACCGGCAACCGCGACGTGGTGACCGCCGACCAGATGGCGCGGCTGAAGCACCTGGCGATCGTCGGCAACATCGGCCATTTCGACAACGAGATCGACATGGCCGGGCTGGAGGCGTACCCGGGCATCGAGCGCACGGTGATCAAGCCGCAGGTGGACCGCTGGACGTTCCCCGACGGGCATTCGATCCTGGTGCTCTCCGAAGGACGGCTCCTGAACCTGGGCAACGCCACCGGGCACCCGTCGTTCGTGATGAGCAACTCGTTCACCAACCAGGTGCTGGCCCAGATCGAGCTGTTCACCAAGCCCGCCGAGTACCCCGTCGGCGTGTACACGCTGCCCAAGGAGCTGGACGAAGAGGTCGCCCGGCTGCACCTGGACGCGCTGGGCGCCGTGCTGACGGAGCTGACCCCGTCCCAGGCCGAGTACCTGGGTGTCTCCGAGCAGGGGCCGTTCAAGCCGGACGCCTACCGGTACTGA
>WBZS01001571.1_pt1 | contig 17502 bp, 16 predicted proteins | sample 5204201 | NCBI WGS metagenome assembly WBZS01 (sample SAMN12344357, study PRJNA552823) | activated sludge metagenome | biome: Activated sludge suspended growth; feature: Nitrification reactor; material: Wastewater; isolation source: activated sludge from nitrification reactor of wastewater...
AGATGCGTGACTTGGTGCAGGTAGGGGACGGTGGCAAGCGGCAGGGTGAAACGCGTGTGGTCTTCGAACGTGCGAATGCCTCGTTCAGAGAGCATGACTTGCGTGGTGCCGGTCTTGAGAATGTATTCGGCTGCGAGGAGAAACTCGTCCATGGTCGCTGAGGCGCCGCGTTTGAGCAGCACCGGCAGGCCGGCTTCGCCCACGGCTTCAAGTAGCGGGTAGTTCTGCATGTTGCGAGCACCCACTTGAAGCACGTCCGCGTAGCGTTTCAGCAGGGGCACATGCTCCGGTGCCATCACTTCGGTCACGACGGCCAAGCCCGTTTTTTCGCGTGCCTCGGCCATCAATTCCAGGCCTTTTTCTTTCATCCCTTGGAAGCTGTACGGACTGGTTCGCGGTTTGAACGCTCCGCCACGTAGGGCAGTAGCGCCCGCTTCTTTGACCGCGATCGCGGTTTCGAGAATCTGCTCCCGGCTTTCGACCGAACATGGTCCTGCGATGATGCCGACGTGCCCCGCTCCAACTTTGAGTTTCAACGCTTTCACACAGGTTGGTTCCTTCCGCACCTCTTTGCTGGCCATCTTGAATGGAGCCAAGATCGGCACCACCTTGTCGACACCCTCGGCCGTCTCCAGGGCTTGCTTGGCGCCGTCGCGTTTTTCTCCCAGGGCCGCCACCACGGTCTGCTCGGTTCCGACGATGATGTGGCTCCGAAGCCCGAGGCTTTCGATGAGTTCGACGATGTGGCTGATTTGGCGATCCAACGCGCCTGCTTTCATAACAACGATCATTGCGAGTCTCCATGGAGAAAAAAAAGAAACAAAAAAACCCCGGAACTTCGTCAGTTCCGGGGCATCAAGGTTTCGAAGATTGTTCAGACCGATCTAATCGAAAACCGACCCAGGAACCGAGGTTCGGGGAAAATAAAATCGATAGCCAAACCAAAACCGTTCGCCCGAGGCGAAGCCAACCGTCGTCGCGGCGGCAGGGATTTGGAGGAGCATCGAAATTCCTGGATCAGAGAGAATTTTAGAAGGGGAGCCTCGGTTAGATGAAACACCGGGGCTCCCTACGAAGATTGTGGCTGAGCCCGACGGCCAGCCCGTCGGTAGCCGTTAGGCCAACCACCTCTGGTTACCACTACAACTCACGGATCACCTCCTTTTCGCTAGTGCCTCCCCAGCCGAGTCGCGGAACCAGTCGCCGACTCGGGTGGGCTCTAGCCCATCATGCCACGTTCTGCATGATCCACTACTCGAATCGTAAGCAGCTCACCCGCTCAGGTCAAGGTGGGAGTGGCAAGAAAATTTTCACGAACTTCGGCGAACGGCAGGAAAAGAACTTCTAAACACTCCGGTTGTCGTTTCGCTCTCTCTCGGAGTCTGGGGGAGGTCCGTGGTTTCCTGAGATTTCTCGGAATCCTGCGAGCCCGACAAAGCTGGCGGAGTTTCCGGTCGGTCATCTTTTCTCGCCAGCTTTTTTGACTGGTTTGCAGGTTTTTGGATTGTTCGATAAAATTCTTCCATGACTGCTGCGCCTAAACATCGGTGGATTTCCGTAGAAGCGTATTTGGCGGGAGAGCTTACCGCCTTGATCAAGCACGAGTACGTCGATGGAATCGTCTACGCGATGGCCGGAGCGACGAACCGTCATAATACCATCGCGGTGAATATCGTGTCGGCTCTCCACATGAAGCTTCGTGGGAATCCGTGTCGGCCTTTCAATTCCGACACGAAGATCCACATCCGTTCCGCGACACAGACTCGGTTTTACTATCCCGACGCGTTGGTGACGTGTCGGCCAAATCCCGACAACGATTCCTATCAAGATCACCCCAACTTGATCATTGAGGTCCTTTCCGAAGGAACACGACGCATCGACGAAGGGGAGAAAAAAGATGCTTATCTATCGCTTCCGTCGATGGAGGCTTACCTTCTCGTGGGAACCACCGAGCCGAGCGTTGTGGTCTACCGGCGAACGGATCGAGGTTTCGTCCGCGAGGTCATTGAAGATCCTGCCGGCGTGATCCCGTTGCCATTTCTTGGGACAGAACTCACGCTTGCGGAGATTTACGAAAACTCGATTTGAACTTGATTGATTCTGGTTCGATTATTTTTTCCACAGGCGAGCGTTGGCCCAGAGGGTGTGTCCCTGCACATCTCCCAGCACGCCGAACTCGACGAGCAACGTCATTTCACGCACACCTTGGACGTTCAAGCGGACCGGAACTGGATCGTCTTGCACGCGAAGGTCTTTGTCTCCATGGACATCGTGCCTTTTGCCGTCGAGAAGAACCGCGACTTTTGCCCGTCCCTTGGAGCCCGCGGCTGGATCCATGCCGACGAGCGCTTCGAACCAAGAAAATTGGCCGTCGAGCGCGAAGCGTGTTTCACTTTGCGTATGAAGGCCCAGGCCTTTGTCGTAAACCTGGTCGCCAAGAACGATCGACTTGCCCAAACCGGACCCATCGGCGACGAGCGGCCAACTTGGTCCAAGGAAGGATTGATGGCGGTAGGAGGTGGGCTTGCGATCCGAAAGGTAATCAACCGGGCCATTTCGCACTTGCAGAAGCACGATCGATTCACGCGGGATCAGAACGGAGGATCCAAAAAAGGTTTTGCCAACAAATGGGCCTTTTTCGTCCAGCGTCATGGCGGTGCACTGAATTCGCGAGCCGTTGGTGAGAACGGCATGATAATGAAGTTTCGTCGTTTTCGGTTTTGAAAGCCGACCGGTGCGAAATGCAAGCAGCGACAGCTCACGCCAGGGCACTTGAACGTCTCGGGTTTCCGTGCGTAAAACGCATCCTTTTTCTGCATCCAGCGTCTGGAAAGTTCCTTCGATACGGTCGCCATTGGTGCGCACGACCACGTCGGCTGTTCGTTCTTGTTCGGTGAATCGGCGAAAAAACGAATCGGGGTCTTCTGTCGATTGAGGCGACTTGTGCACGATCATGGCCACGTAGGGGCCAAACAAGCTCCAAGGCATTCCCTCGGAGTTTCGCAGAGGAGCCTCGGGTTCAAATTCACATCGACCGTTCACGACCGAGGGCGTACGCTTCGCATTCCACACGATCCGGTCGCCTTGGGAAAGCTGAATGAAACGTTGACTTGGAGAAGCGGGGAGCAATTGGCCCGTTTGGCGAAGCTCGGCCCATTCCTTCGACGGGAAACGCTTTTCGCCCAGCAGAACGGTGCCGTCCGCTCCGACCGACTGAAGCGTGCGCGGCGGAGTCGCACCGTCGCGAGTTTCGAGGTGAAAAAGGCCGTCGTCGGCTCGCGCCCACGTGCCGGTTCCTAACATCAGGGCGAGAAGGGCGTGAAGAATACGCATGGCTTTTTCAGTTGAAAGGTACCGTTCTGTATTTCTTACGAGCGTCGTCTCGTTATATGGTACCCAGCAACGCGCCCACGTCCTTGCAAAGTTGGCGAGCGTCGTTGGCTCGAGGCGCCTCGGCGATCACGCGCACGATCGGTTCCGTGTTGCTAGCGCGAACGTGCACCCAGCGGTCCGCCCAATCGAGCCGAAGTCCATCGACGCGGTTCGGTTTGGCTTCGGGCCAACGTTTTTCGAGCGTGGCATTGAGGGCCGGTAACTTCTCTCGCGTCACGGTGTACTTGTCTTTCACGATCTCGTATTTTGGAAGCCCTGCGACCAGTTGGCTGAGGGATTGCTTCTTCTCGGCTAACAGTTGCAGGATCAAACCCATGCCGATGAACGGGTCGCGGACCCAGCCAACGCGTGGATCGATCACTCCGCCATTGCCTTCACCTCCCAGGGCCGCTCCGACTTCGCGCATCTTCTCGACGACGTTGGCCTCGCCCACGGCTGCACGATGGCAAGGCACGCCGAAGCGTTGGCAAAGATCCTCCGTGATGCGCGAACTCGACATGTTGATCACGACCGGACCTTTCTCCTGCTCCAATCGGCACATCACCGCCAGGGCGAGCGTCAGTTCCTCGCCGATATACTCACCCTTCTCATCAATGATGGCCAAGCGATCCGCGTCTGGATCGAGAACGAACCCTATGTCCGCGTTCGCTTCGGGAACACGCGTAAGCACCGAGGCCAAGTTCTCGGCCAACGGTTCCGGCGGGTGCGTGAAATCTCCGTCAGGAAAACCGCCGAGAACCTCGGGTTGTGCCTGAAATGCTTGAAGAAGACTTTTTCCCAAGGGGCCGCCGGCACCGCCATTGGCGTCGAGCAGCACGCGGAATTGACGCGCACGGATTCGGGGGACATCGACGAGTTGCTGGACCCGTTCGACATGCCAGGTTTCCGCTTTGTTGCACGCCACCGCATGCCCAAGTTTCTCGTACGACACCGCCGTGAATTCACCACGATCGAAAAGGGCTTTGATCTCCACGCCCTTATTTGCCGGCAGCACGGCTCCGTCGCCTCCAAACAGCTTCATGCCGTTCCACGGCGCGGGATTGTGGCTCGCCGTGATTTGAATCCCGCCTGCCGCCTCCAGCTTTCGAATCGCCAGGCCGACCGTGGGCGTGGGGCAGATTCCAAGATCGTGGATTTCACACCCCGAAGCCGACAAACCCGCGATGACGGAGTGGCGCAGCATTTCACCGCTGGGTCGGCTATCGCGTGAGATCACGACTCGACCGCCTCGCAACGCAGTTCCTAAAGCTTGGGCGAAGGCTAACGCCGGCGCGGGACCCAGGCCGCTGCCGATGATCCCGCGAATTCCCGACACGCTCACGATCAGTTCGTTCGTTGCCGTTGCCATGGCTTCTCCTCAAGCTTCCCTTCCGAGTATTCCGATGAAAACGATACGAGGCTCTGCAATCAATCTGCGTTCTAGGGAAACCGTGCACTCTGGAAAGGCCTGGCACCTGACCGGATGGTTCACTTGCATGTTGTTCCTCATGGGGAACATCGCAGGTTGTGCCAATTCGCGCGCCATGGTCCATAAGCACCTCATGGACCACCGCACGGACGTTTCACGCCCAGACATTGCCGAGACTTACCAAGTTGCCTGGCCTGACGTGATCGAGGTTTTCGTCGCCACGCGATCGGAATTCAACGGACGCTTCACCATCGGCACCGATGGGCGAATTCCGCTGGCGGATTACGGCAGCGTTCGTGTCGAAGGATTATCGCCGTCCAAAATTGCGGAACGGATCGCACGGGAAACTGGAACCGAGCCTCGCGATGTTCGAGTTCGCATCGCGGAATACCAGAGCCAACATGTGATGTTGTTCGGTGAGGTCCATGGTTCGCAACGCCCCATCGCCTATCGAGGCCAAGAGACCGTTCTGGACCTGCTCCAACGTGTCGGCGGCATCACGCCTGGAGCTGAGCCGATGCAGGTTTACGTCGTTCGAACCCACATGGAAAGCCATCAACGCTCCGACGTCATTCATGTCGACTTGCCGGCGATCATTCTCAAGAAAGACTTTCGCACCAATGTTCGGCTACTTCCCTTCGATCAGATTTATGTGGGTGAATCTTCGCAATCTAAATTCGTCAAGTCCCTTCCCGATGTCGCCAAGCCTCTCGCCCAAGCGATCGGCGGTAGCTTACCCGATCTACGAGAACCGCACGAGGCGTCAACGAGCAGGCCCATCCCTGGGAAAACCCAGGAACCCCGGCCCCAGCGGAACCATCGCGAAAAATCGAAGTGAACACGGCGACCGCCTTCGGGACAGCAATGTTCGCGGGTGCTCAAGCTTGGAGGTCGATGCAATCGATCCGTGAGCTACACTCAGTTACCGCATACGAGGTAGGCCGTGGCGTTCCATGGATGCGGCATCATCCGCCTACTTTGTGCAGCGATTACCCCAATGCCCTTCAGCCTTACTTGGTTTCGATCACCACGGTAACGGGGATCTTTAAGCCCGGTTCGTTTCCGGTCGCAGGACGTAGGTGAACCGTGGCATACCATGATCCAGGTGGAAGGTCGGGCCGAAGGGTCGCGGTGATTCGGACCGCAGGAATCCCGCTTGGCGCGGGCATCGGTTCCACTTCACATTTGACATAATCACTGTCGCATTGCGCGACCCAGGCGTGATGGAAGCTTCTGTCCGTCGCTGTCAGAACAATGCTCCGCGTTGCCCCTTGTCCATTTTTCAACGAGCCGAAAGCAAACATGTCGGGTTCTAACAGGAGTCCGCTATGGCTGTTCGCCAACAGGGTGAAGCGGATTTCCTCCGCCTGGAGGCCTTCAAAGGTCGCATAGAAAACCTTGCGAAGTAGCCCGCCAAAGCGGCGTGTATCCAACACTGCTGTGATCGCTGCAGTTTCGCCAGGGCGAATCTCTTTTTGGTGCGTGGACGCAGTGACACAGGAACAGGGAACTCGAATGGACGTAATGCGGACCGTTCGATCGCTACGGTTGGTCACTGTGAAAGTATGGGATCGTTTAGCGCCGTACGGTACAAGGCCAAAATCGACCTCGGTTTCTTCCGCGATGACCTCAGGCGAGGATGCGAGTAGGTAAGGGAGTCCGTTGCCATAGAAACCCAGACCGATAAAAGCCAGTGTGAGCAAGGTGCGCGTCATAGCATCACTCCAACGCGAATGTGCGGCGACTTTTTTGGGGGGAACGGAAAGTCGCCGAAGAAACAGGCAAATATTCGTACATTCACCGTTTGGTGAATCGAGTCATCGATCGCTGCCAAGTCAAAGGTAAGCGAAGCGGACTGGCAGAATCCGCAGGCTATCATCAGGACTTTACACCACATGCCAAACATGGTGGAGGGTCAAGTACAAGCCGACGACGAGGATGGTCGCGCCGGTTCCTTGCCGAATCCACCACTCTGTCTGCACCAATCGGTTGAAAGCGGCGCCGACCCATTTCGTCCCGGCTGTGAAAAGCACGGCAAAGACGATCACGGGAAGCCCTGTTGCGATGCCATACACCGCGGGCACCAAGAGCGTCGATTCCGCACTCACCGCGAGCGGCAGCAAGCTGCCGAAGTAAAGAGCGGCGGAGACCGGGCAGAAGCTTAGTGCGAAAGCGACGCCCAACAAGCCTGCACCCGCCAAGCCGAACCGATCGACGTGATGCCTTAAGCCTTCACTAACTCCACTTCCTTTGAGTTCGACAGACAACAGGCCCAGGAGAATCATGCCAACCACGATCAACAAAGGCCCGATGAACTTGTTGAGATTCGATTGAAGCCAGAGCGACACTTGGGGCGACGACAAAGCGCTCGCAACCAGCAAGGCAGCAAGCAAGGTGTAAACCACCACACGGCCCAACGCATAAAGCACACCTGACAACAACACCCGCGTGGGTGAGCCCGCGTTGCGACCGACGTAAGAGATCGCCGCGATGTTGGTGGCGAGGGGGCAAGGGCTGATCGACGTCAAGATCCCGAGCCAAAAGGCACTGGTTAGTGCGAGCAGAAACGGTGTCATGGCCGGCCCTCCCGAAAGTTGGCTACCTCCGTCTGCACGTAGCTGATGAAGGCGGGCCGTTCGTCGCACAGTTCCCAAATGCGCTCCAGGTTCTTCCAGCGGATGATCGAACCATCTCGAAGCTGAGCGAGGATCAACGTCGGGAAAGCCAACTCGAACTTCTCGACGAAATGGCGATGCGCCGGTTCCTCGTAATTCAGCACTCGCATTTGAATTGCCTGCCCAGCTACCAAGTCGCCAATGGCGGCCTTGGTGTTGGCCTCAATTCCCTGACAGGTCGGACAGCGGTGAGAACTGTGAAAATAAAACGCGACCCACTGCTCTCCCTTCGCGGAGGGATTCACGGCTTCGTCGGTCGAACCGCTCGAACGCAGGCCGGCGACATCGGCGATGGCTACCCCCAGGCTTATCACGACAAACGTGAGAAGGGAACCTGTCAGAAAAAGCTTGAACCTCATGGCTTGGCTCCTCCAGACAGAGTCAGGAACGGCTTGATTTCGTCGGCCGAGGGCACGCGCCCGGCGACCTTCACCTCGCCATCCACGGCCAGGGCGGGCAAGCCGATGGCATTGAAGGAAAGCATCTCGACGATGTCCGTGACTTTCACGATTTCGCAAACGAGTCCGCTTTCCGCAACTGCCTGTTTGGCGTTTTGCAGCAGTCGATCACATTTCGAACAACCGACTCCAAGGATTTGCACCTTTCGCATGATGTTCCTCGTTTCTCAAAAAGGAGGTCCTGGCTCCTTCGGTTCGTACGCTCAACTCGTAGCACATGACATGTGCACAGGCGCACGCGATAGTTCTCGTAACAACTCGATGCCCACCGGCGGTTGTGACTGCCAAGGAATCAGAGCGATTCGGCGGGCGTGCCGTTCATGGACCTCGCGTAGAAAAGGCACCTCTTGGGCTCGGCGTGCTCGCAGGATTGGGTCGGTAACATGCAAAGGCGTCAGACTTTGGTTGATCACCCATGCGAACGGGACAATGCCCGCTCGTTCCAGATCTTCCTGCAATTTGGCGGCTTCATGAACCGGAGTCGCCTCGGGGAGGGTGACCAACAGCACTCGCGTGAGGTGTTGGTCACGGAGGCGAGGCAATAATTTCTCAACCTCAGGCGGCATTTCGGTTGCTTGGCGTGTCACCTCGCGGTGGTACGCCAGTGCTGCATCCAGGAGCAAGATGGTGTGGCCTGTGGGCGCCGTGTCAAGAACGACGTAGCCGTCTTTACCAAGCTCCACCGCTCGGGCGAAGGCTCGAAAAACGGCAATTTCTTCCGTGCAGGGCGAGCGAAGATCTTCTTCGAGCAAAGCCCTTCCTTGTTCGTCGAGATTGGCTCCCGCCGTCCGAAGTACCTCTGCGGAGTATGCTGCCGTTTCGACGGATGGATCAATGCGGGAGACGGTCAAATTGGGCAGTGGTTCATTGATCGTCGCGGCGAGGTGGGCCGCGGGATCCGTCGTGGTAAGGTGGACCGGGAAACCTCGGTCCGCTAACGCGATGGCGACCGCGGCGGCAATGGTCGTCTTTCCTACGCCTCCCTTTCCCATTGTCAAAATAACGCCTCGACCGCTGACAGCCATCTCTTCGACCAAATCGGCAAGTGGCGGTAATTCCCCGCCGAAGGCATCTTCCGTCTCGTCGATCTCGCGGAATGTGCCCATGCCATTGACTTGGCGAAGGGCATCCGTTCCCAGTAGGCTTCGTGATGCCAGGGGGATTTCGCTGCGAGGAAGTTGATTCAATTCCTTCGGCAATTGCTGAAGGGCGTCGCGACCACGTTTTTCCATCGCCCTGGCGATCGGATCGTTGCCAGCAGATGCAGTAAAAACGCCGTTGACGATCAAATGCTGGTTTCGAACACCCAGGTGGGCTAATTCGTGGCTCGTACGGTCCGCCTCACGCAATGCGGCTGTCTCGGGTCGGGTGACCAACACGAGCGTGGTCATGGCGGGATCGCCGAGCGCGCGAACCGTTTCCTTGTAAAGCTTCTGTTGTGCCTGAAGTCCTGCGAGAGGTCCCAGACAGGAAGTTCCCGTGGTATTGTTCGCCATGAAGCCATCCCAGGCGCTCGGTAGCGACAGAAGCCGCAAGGTGTGCCCGGTGGGAGCAGTGTCAAAAAGAACATGGTCGAAGGAGGCGGTCGCTTTCTGATCGCCAAGTAAACGGGCAAACTCGTCAAAGGCAGCGATCTCCAAGGTGCAGGACCCCGAAAACTGCTCCTCAATGCTCGTGATCGCTGCTTCCGGCAAGACACCGCGGTAAGGGGCAACCATGCGCTCACGATATTCTTTGGCGGCGGCTTCAGGTTCGAGGTTTAGCGCCCACAGATTCGGCACGGTTGGAACCGCGGTTGATCGTGGTCCCAGCCGAACACCCAAAACCTCGTCCAGATTGCTGGCTGGGTCGGTACTTACCAGAAGAACGCGTTTTCCACGGTCGGCCAACGAGATGGCAGCCGCACACGCCAGGGAGGTTTTGCCAACGCCTCCCTTTCCGGTAAAGAACAAGATTCGCGTGGGGTTTTCGAGGAATTTCATCGCCCATGCTCCTTCATCGGCAGCAGGTAGTTGCACAGCATGACGGTTCCGTTTCTTTGGCGCCGACTTCGTCCACAATGCCACACCATGCCGCGAGGTGCGCGCGGTCTGGGTAATTTCCTTGGCTTACGATTCGGCCTTCAACCCGTATCAACGGCAGACATTGCACCTGGCCAGCCTGAAGAGCGTCTGTGACATCCGCATGTCGGGTGAAGGCGCCTGGCTCGTGGGCTAGGTTGTAGCGATGCACGTCCACTTTTTGATCCTTGAGCCAGGCCAAGTCGGCAGCGAACTGCACCAGGGCAGGGTCCACACTTGGACCACAAATTCCGGTCGAGCAGCAAAGCGGTCGGTCAAAAACTTCGATCGTCTTCATGGGAATCTCCAGGGAAGTCTTTTGGGTCAGGTATTGATCAACGTTTGAGAGCATAAACTTGGACGCTGGCAACATATTCGTTCACATCGTAACGGGCGATGAGGTCCGCCATCTCGCGAAGCAGCTCGGGGCTTTCGGGGCAGCAGCCTCCTCCCTGGGCGTCCGAGCCACAGCAGCTTTGCTGATTTTCGACCTTGGCGTAGACATTCAAGTCTTTGCACGTGTCGACGATTTGTACTGCATCAAAACCAGCTTCGGGAAGCAGCGATTCATACTGAGTGATGGAAATCGCTCCAGCCACACAGCCAACATAGGCTGCGACGCTTTGCGCCAACTCTTCAGGCAGCGGAGCTTTCAGTGCGATGTCACTCACGGCGACTCGGCCTCCGGGTTTAAGCACCCGATACATTTCGCGAAAGGCCTTCAATTTGTCAGGAACGAGATTCAGCACACAATTGCTGGTAAGGCAGTCAACACTTTGATCGTCGAGTGGCAGGGCTTCGATCTGCCCAAGGCGAAATTCGACATTGGGCGGACAGCTTCCCTGGCCGAATTGAAGGGCCGCCCGCTGGGCGCGTTCGATCATCTCCGGAGTCATGTCGATGCCGATGGCCTTGCCGGTCGAGCCGACCCTGAGCGAAGCGAGAAATACATCGATGCCGCCTCCAGAGCCAAGATCCACCAAGACTTCGCCGAGCTTCAGGTTAGCGGTAGCGAGCGGATTGCCGCACGAAAGGCCCATATGCGCTTCCTGCGGGATATTCGCGAGTTGTTCAGGTGTGTAACCGAACGCTTCCGCCACGGAACGAGCCCCGTCATGCCCGCCCGACAGCGTACTCGTAGCGACAGCCGCGTATTTGGATTTCACCTGCTCGCTGATCGAAGTCATGACCTGCCTCCTGTGAGTTTCCTATTGAACGTTCATCGGCGATTAACGATAAGAAGTTCCAAAAAAAACGCATTACAAATCTGCGACGAGTTCCTTCAGGCGAGCGAAGCCCGCGCGATTCACACAGTAACACACCTTGGGACCATCGATTTCCCCTTGGACCAACCCAGCTTCCTTAAGGATCTTTAGATGTTGGGAAACCGTGGATTGTGCCAAGGGCATCGCTTCGACGAGTTCGCCACACACGCAACTGGTACGAGCTAAGAGGAGGGTCAGAATCTGAACGCGGGCGGGATGGGCGATGGCCCAGGCCAACTTCGCCAATTCTTCCGGGGAAATCTTCAGCCTCGCTGAATCCGCCGATTCAACGGGTACCTTGTCGCAACAGGAAACCGCTCTTGGGGGCATGATCACCTCTTTATCGTTCATCTACGATAAACGATATCATGCTGCCGTGGGGAAGTCAACACGAAGCGTCGCATTTTTGATCGGCGGAACGTGGCCCATGGTCGGACCGCCGCACAGATTTGCCGCAATTTTGGGAAGGTAATTCGTGAGAAACGAAGTGTGGAATCTTTTTGCCTAAGGAACCGTGCCTGCGAAGAATGTTTCCCAGAAAAATCCAAATTTCCGGCTGTAAAAATAGGAAGAATGGTTAAACTAGGAAGAATTGGTCCGGGAAGGGTTTGGCCATCGATTCGCAGCTGCGGATCGGCCGTTCCTGGGCGAAGTCTGTCCTTAGGAGACGAGAATGCGACGGTTCCTGCCTCTTCAGATTCTCACGAGCCTGCTGGCGCTCATGGCCTTGGCGTTTGCCTCCGAAAACGGCGAAGCGAATGGAAGGCTCTTTCGGCGTTCCGTTTGTGAACGACCTTGCCCGCCTCAGGTTTGTGAGCCAACCGTGGGGGTTTCGCCTCCGATTTGCGAGCCGTCAACGATCATTTTCCCGAGCGTTGGCCATCCTCATGAGGTCACAACGGATTGTATATGTCCTGTTTATGAATTCATGAAGTATGGCTCGTATTCGATGTACTATGCCCTAAAGTGTGGTGTTGGCCCTGTCGGATTCACGGGACCTCCAGGACTTAAAGGGATTTGTGACGGAAACTGTAATACCGATTGCTTCACGGCTTCTTTTCTTTTCAAGGAAAAACACTTGCGAGCATTGCCGCTTGAAATCGTCGCGAATCATCGTTTTGAGCCAGATAATGCGCACGCGAAAATGAGAGTGACCAATGAACTCACCGCGACAGGATATTACCATGGTCCGGTGTCATCATTTGACACGATGAAACGAATCTACATTGGCCAAGACGCATCGGATCCGCCGGGTAAAAAGATCAAAGTCGTCTTGCAGGGCGTGAATGTAACTCCCACGGGAAGACCGAACCTTAATCTTTTCATTGGATATGAAGTCCAGAGCTTCCGCTCGGACTTCGACGCACGATTCATCGCGTCAAAAGATCTCCAAGCGCGGCAAATTGGTGGGGGAAAAAGCAGAGCGTATTATGCCGACGTAGACGGCCGATCTTGTATCATTGTTCTTCATCAAAATACCGTCTTGCCATAAAAGACTATTTTGGCGCTGCGATTGGTCGAAGGAAATCCGCCGCGCTCATTCGGGCCTTGGTGCTTCGGGCGCATCGAAAGCCAAGGCCTGGATAGTACAACGGACGGGCGATAGCTACAGCCTCGCGAGCGTTGAAGTATTGGCTATTTGGGAATTCTTCTTCGTTTTCGATGACTGCGCTAGGAGCACCATACACCAAGCGAAAGAAGGTTGGGATTTTCTCGACTTCCATGGGAGGCTCTTGGCGAAAATTCAACTGGGGACGTTTTGAGGGAGTCATCGTCCACTCGGCCACGTTGGAATAAAGACCAAACACGGGCGGTTGGCCGGGAAGTTGGACGCAATCGTACGACGGGTTTCCCGCAGGCAGCATCGGCCACCCTTCCGCTTTTGGCGATTCCTTCTCCCATGGAAATTTCTGTTTTCCCCCATTCGTGGCAGCAAATTCGAATTCCGCGGCTTCGGGTAGCCTTTTCCCATTCTTTTCAGCCCACATCACCGCTTCTTCCCAGCAGATGAATCGAATAGGATGGTCGTCTGGGAATCGCTTCTTGTAGTTCCGCGGATAACGAGGCTTCAAACCGGTTTGACCATATTCCTTGATCGTGACTTCACGCGTATCCAAGAAAAAACTCGGCATATTCACCGTTTCGACCGGCTGGAATGGGTTCTTCGGATCGCCCATGGCAAACGGTTCCGCTCCTGAAAATCTCGCCATCGTCTCCGTTTCCACTCCCGGCAGTATCGTGATTTTTGGAAGCGTGATGATGTCGTCCACGACTTCATAGTTGTTGATCCAAAATGCATCCTGCAGACCACCTAGTTCTCTGGGGACGACACGAATCACCTCATGGAACCGATTTGGATCGTCCGGCATCACGGCGGTCACCCAGTGGTACCCGGGTTCGAGAAATACGGATTTTGCCGCAAGGGTCTTCAAGCCTTTTTCCGGCTTAAACTTGCCCGTGGTTTTATCCATCGGCACGATGAAAAGCTCTGCGCCTGGTGGATCGGTGGGGATCGCGACGCGGTGTTTGATCACGGGAGCTAAAGGCGTCGCGTTGAGTCCGAAATAGCCGGCGGCTACAAATCCCACCAAGGCGGCAGCGCTGAGGGCGAGGACAACGCTCTTCTTGTGCAGCGTGCTTGCCAGCCGCTCCCGCCAAGAAACTTCGCGGGCGTGATACGCGGGTTCGCCACGGAGGTAGCCACGTAGGTCCGCAAGTAGTTCAGAGGCCTCTTGATAGCGTTTGGCGGGATCCGTCGCGGTGGCTTTGCGGACGATGGCGTCAAGATCGCGAGGCAAACGCGATCGAGAGATCTGGGCCGAGACAGGATCGGCGTCGCTCGAGGAAACCGTCGTTTCATGGCCCTGAATCGCCGTTTGGTACCGAACGCCGGTGATCATTTCGAAGAGGACGACGCCCAGGGAGAAAATATCCGTGCGTTGATCGCAGGGATGTCCCGTCGATTGCTCGGGTGCCATGTATCCAGGCGTGCCCACCACGCGTCGCCTGCCATTCTTACCGGAAGACAACTCGACCAGCCTCGCCAAACCGAAGTCGGCCAAGTAGGGCGTGCCTGAAAGATCCAGCAAGATATTCTTAGGTTTAATGTCGCGATGGATGATTCCTAAGCGATGCACATAGACCAATGCGTCGGCAAGGCGTGCGACGATTTGAACGGTATCGCGAAGGAAAAGCGGCGCCGACTTGAGCTTTGCCGCCAAATCCTGACCCTGAATGTACTTGGAGACCATGTAGATGGGGACGTCGGTCGTCTCGCCGATGTCGTAAATCGGCACGATGTTGGCATGATCCAGCGTTGCCAAGACCTCTGCTTCCGCGCGATACATCTTGAGATGCGTATCCGTGGTGGCTTTCTCGGTAAAAGGGACCTTGATCGCGACGGAGCGTTTGAGTTTGGTGTCGATCGCCAAATAAACGATGCCAAACCCGCCTTTGCCGAGCGGTTGCATTAACTGGTATCGGCCCAGAAGGCGACCGATTCCCGCAGTGGCCATGTAGGTCATCGTCGGTTGTAATGTCGGTGCTCTTTCCGAAACGGTCGATTCGTCGGAATTCAGTTCACCAGCCGATGCTTCGTCGCCAAATTCGAGGACCACGCCTTGTTGGCTGAACGTCGCTTCTCGGCTGGGTAAGGTCGAGATGAGCGAGATACATTTCGAGCAGGAAGAAACATGCTGCGAAAGACGCTCGCGGTCGTCTTCCGACAAGCCGCCCGAAAGAAACACCTTCAGCGCCTCGACGCTTGGGCATGGATGGGAGGTTGGTTCGGGGGAGGTGTTTGCCGAGGAATCCATGGTGCACTCTTTCCAACCCAGGTTAACCAGCCATTTCTTGCCGTACGCGGATCGCTCACCAAGAAGCCACGGTTGGCATTTTCTTCATCCAACAGCGGCCCCCTTGGGCGAACAAACATTCACGAAAGGCTCGGTATGAATGCAGTTTAACGGGGCCATTGAAGGTTCGCAAGGGACGCCGATATGTGTTTGTCAGCACAGCAAACCAAGGAGAAAAGGCATCCTCATGTCCGTCCATGAAAAAAGCCTTCGACCCCGGCGAACCGTGATCGAAGGCTTTGCGAAACGCAAGTGCTAAATCACTTACTTATTCCCTTCCGCCTTTTGCCCCAGCGCTGCTTGGGTGGATACCGAGCAGGCATTCTTCTTGAGTTCTACGCCTCGCCACAGATTCTTCTTAGACCTTCGCAGAGCTTCCGGAAGGAAGGGGATTTGTTTGTAGCACGTCTACCCTTTCGGTTGGTGTCGAGATGTTGGCCGATTGCTTCGGCCCATCCGACCTTGTCGTCGGACGACTCTCCTAAGACGTCGCGAAGCTTCTCCCAAGTTCCGCAGATGGAATCGAAAACGTGTCCGCGAAGTTTTCCAGTCCGCGCCGCTGGAAACGCCGCTTTCAGGGCCTTGCTGTCGCCAAGGAAAAAGGCTTCTGTCTCTTCGATGGCGATGCGGAAAAGTACCGTTGGGGCGGGATCGCACGAGTCCGAGACCTGCTTCAGTCGGCGAAGCAAATCCTTGCAGTCCTGATTGTCCGCATCGACTAATACGACAACGCGATCGGTATCGGCTTTCAGCGTACGACCATACACGCGTAATTTTGCCGGTAGCTGATCGAGTAGACCTCGATGCTTGGGGTCGAACGGCTTGTTGGGATCGCGGCTGAGTTTACCTTTCCCTTGATGGGTGATGATCCTGAAGGAGTGTGCGGGATCTAGGAAACGGGGAAGCCAAGCGTTCAGAAAGGCTTCTTCTGATGGGCCTTCAACGAGGATATGCAGCCTCATTATTCGTCCGTCGCCTCTTCGATGTGATTGCTGTACCACAGACTTCCCAAAGGAATTTTTTCGGCGAGCATTTCTCCAATGACAGGCAGATCTCCGGTGTTGACCGCCACGGTATGACCATTTCGGTTCTTGCGAAGAAGCCATACGTTCTCGGGACTAAGCGCGTCGACGAAATAGGGCGAATGCGTGGTAACGAGAATCTGAATTCCGCCTCTGGAATTCTCGGCATGGCGCCGAAACTCGCGGGCGAGCGGTTCAAGCAACTTATGATATAGACCGTTCTCGGGTTCTTCGATGCCGATGAATGAGTATGGTTCGGGATCTTCTATCAGCATTTGATACGCGAACAGCTTCAACGTGCCATCCGACATGCTTTGTTGGAAAAACGGATCGTTGTAGCCCTGTTCGTTAAATTGTAGAAGGAGCCGACTGTCGGCACTTCGTTGGTGAGCGATCGACCGAATTCCTGGAATCCTCTTCGCGATTTCGTTCAGGATCTTCTTAAACCGAGTTGGATGGTTCCGCTCCAGATATTGAACATAGTTGCCTAGGTTCTCGCCAGTTCGGTCTAAGTGTTTCTGAGCGCCCGCCGGCGGGAGCTTACGCGCCAAGTCCGGCACGAAATAGGAAAGATACCAGCTCTCAAGGTATTTTCGAAGGCCGACGATTCGTTCATGTTCGGTGAATTGACCCAGGGTCGTGATGGCGAGCTTCGAATTGTCATCTAAAGTGATTTCGTCACGCTTCCGTCCTTCTTCCTTGTCCGTGGATTGACCGGTCCAAACAAACCCTACGCCGTCGTTGATGTCAAGAAACGGGTAGGGTTGCCCGTGCTTTTGTCCCAATCGCCTCTGCCTAAGCTTCTCTTCGGAGACGTACGGCATACCCCGGCTTTGAGAAACAGCAAAGTGGTAGGTAATCGGACGAGACTTGCTATCTTCGCGGTAATACAAATCGAATTGAATCGGGTCAGTCTGACCTCGGGTTCGAAGGTTCGCGAATCCGCCGCGGTGTGGTTTGTCGCAAGCGTTTTCGACACCTTCGCGAAGGCAATCGCCAAGAAATGCAAATGCATCGAGCAGCGACGACTTGCCGCATCCGTTTTGGCCGATGAAACACATTAAAGGAGGAAGCTGTTTGCCTTCGTTGAATCGAATCTGTCCAAGCGTGATATCGCGAAGGGAGCGGTAGTTCTGAATCCGAATGCCGAGAAGTTGGGGCATGAGATTGCACCGAGAATGGATTCGTCCGCAGACCGAGTCTGCGGACGAATTTCGAACGGAACAGCGTTACTTATTTCCTTCCGCCTTTTGCCCCAGCGCTGCTTGCGCCGCGGCCAGGCGAGCGATCGGCACGCGGAACGGGGAGCAGCTTACGTAGTCCATGCCCACCTTGTGGCAGAAGTGGACGCTGTCCGGATCGCCGCC
>WBZS01001572.1_pt1 | contig 17497 bp, 11 predicted proteins | sample 5204201 | NCBI WGS metagenome assembly WBZS01 (sample SAMN12344357, study PRJNA552823) | activated sludge metagenome | biome: Activated sludge suspended growth; feature: Nitrification reactor; material: Wastewater; isolation source: activated sludge from nitrification reactor of wastewater...
TCGGCAGCCAAGAGACCGAATTACACCACTCAAACACTTGCGGCTTGACGGACAATTGTAGTCATTACGCATCTCTGCAAAGGTGCTGAATTGCGAAATAGAGCCTCCCACGGTTTTGCACGCTCTCTGTGTTTCTCTGCCTATTGGCTCTGATCCACAGTCCTTGCAGGTTGCTGTGAGCCCCTGCTGGATGTAGGCCCTTCCCAACGTTAGTCTGCTGATCTTTTCTCACGTGCCTGGACCTGTACCCCGGCTGCCTCTGAGGTGCATGTGCTCGTTTCTTCCCTCAGAGCGTTGGCCTTCCCCAGCGAATTAGTGGGTCGGCGCTTCGCAAAACCCCAACAGCTATTTCAGTTGGGTGTGGGATTTCGGGGCTGCAGTCATTCACTCATGTTCAGGCCCGCAAGTTTGCTCGCCTCACCGATAGCCCCCACCCTGGTATCGCGGCAGTCCTTCCCAATTGATGCCGGGCGGCCGAGGCTTTTACGTCCGCGCCTATCACGGTTGGTTGCCTGCCCCGTGCAGCGGATATGCTAGCCGTCCAAATCCGAGCAATTGACGGCAAGGGGATTCGCACCCCTCTAGATCAGCAGCCTTGTTGGCCGCTCCAATTCGCCACCCACACGAATGCCCCAAAGTGCCCACCGTCACAGGCAAAGCGCCGACTTGCCATTGTCAGCTATTGTCCCGAACTTGTCAGTTATTGCCGTATTCGACACGGCGGCTGACCAGGAATGGTCTCCGGCTGAGATTCTCGCTGGTCCGACGAAAGTGAATTCGGAGCGAGACTCGATAGGTCAGGCGGGAAGCGGACCCGGCTAAACTGAGCAACAACCAAAAGGCGCCGACATTTCTACTTCGCTCTACGTTGACGCTCGTCGTCAGCCAGTTTCAATTGTTAGTTAGGCCTCCTTTGTCATAGTCGCCAGCATGCGCTTGAGTGCCGGCACGCAGGAGCCGCAGGCGGTGCCGCACTTCAACTTCGTCTGCAACAACTCGAGCGTTGCGCCGGCGGCGATTGCGGTGGCGATCTCCTGCTCGGCGACATCGAGGCAGTTACAAAGGATTCTGCCGCGCGCTCGCGCCGCCGCGGGTGGCGCGGCGAGCGGGGCGAATATCCAGCGGCGCAACTCGTCCGCCGGAACGCCCTCGATCATGGTGTCGCGCAGCCAGGAGCCGGCGGCGATCTCGCCGGTGAGCCGCAGGCCGGCCAGTCTGCCACCTTCGATCAGCGCCTTCTTGTCGATGTTGCGGCGTGCGTCGCGATAGGCGAGACACGCCCCGTCGGACAGCTCGAGCAACATGTCGATTTCGGCCAGCCACGCGGCGGGCAGCGCTACGTGATGCGCGATGCGCAGCACGACGGCCGGCTGATCGCGGCCAGCCAGCGCGAGCGAGGCATAGGCGAAGCGGCCGAGCAGCGGCTGCAGGCTCTCCAGCCAGCGCAGCACCACTTCCTGCGGCTTGCCATCGCCGATCGCGGTGCGCATCGCCAGTACCTGAAACGGCAGCGTCACCTTCTGCACCTGTATCGCCGCGTGCTTGAGCTCGGGCTGCTTCGAATGCGGGTCGATTGCCGGCGGCATGAGTTCGTTCACCCCGGCGTGCGACAGGTGGCGGCTGCCGAAGTGCATCGGCAGGAAGGTTTGGCCCGGCCGCATTTCGGCCGAGGCTGCGACGCGCACGACGATCTCGCCGCGACGCGAGCGCACCCGCGCGTGGTCGCCATCGGTCAGGCCGCGCCGCGCCATGTCGTCGGCGTGCATGGCCAGGCACGCCTCGTCGCAGTGGTTGAACAACTGTGCCGCCTTGCCGGTACGGCTCATGCCGTGCCACTGATCGCGCAGGCGGCCGCTGTTCAGATGCAGCGGATGGCGCGCCTCGGTGTTCTCGGCGGTGATCCGGGTGTCGAGCTTGATGAAACGCGCTCGGCCGGAAGGTGTTTCGAAGCGGCCGTCGGCATACAGGCGGGCCTTGCCGCCGGTTTCGCGCGACCATGGCCACTGCTGCGGGCCGGCCGTGTCGAGGACCGCATAATCGAGATCGCCGATGTCAAGGTCGCGACCGCGCGTGGTTTCGGCGTGCTCGCGAAATATCTGTTCCGGGCGGGAATAGGGAAACAGCCGGCCGGCGCGCGGGTCCTCGAGATGATGGCCGAGACGCAGCGCGAAGTCGCGCACGATCTGCCAGTCCGGCCGCGCTTCGCCGGGCGGCGCCACGGCGCGGCGCACATGGGTGATGCGTCGTTCCGAGTTGGTGACCGTGCCTTCCTTCTCGCCCCACGTCGAAGCGGGGAGAATGAGATCGGCATAATCGGCGGTTTCGGTGTTGCGAAAGGCTTCCTGCAACACCACGAATTCGGCCGCCACGAGCGCCGCCCGGATCATTGCCTGATGCGGCATCGATTGTGCAGGGTTGGTGCAGGCGATCCACAGTGCCTTGATCTGGCCGGATCTGACCGCCTCGAACAGTTCGACCGCGGTCTTTCCCGGTGTCGCCGGTACATCGTCGATTCCCCACAGCCGGGCGACTTCGGCGCGATGTTCGGGGTCGGCCAGATCGCGATGCCCCGACAGCAGATTGGCCATCCCGCCGACTTCGCGGCCGCCCATCGCGTTGGGCTGGCCGGTCAGCGAGAACGGCCCGGCGCCCGGTTTGCCGATGTGACCGGTGGCCAGATGCAGGTGCACGATCGCAGCCGTGTTGTGTGAGCCGTGAATCGACTGGTTGAGCCCCTGGCACCACATCGACAGCGCCGCATGGGCAGCCCCGAACCAGCGGGCCGCCAGGACGATGTCGTCGGCCGGCACGCCGCACACCTGGCTCGCGAAGGCCGGCGTGATCTCGCGCACCGCATCGCGCACCGCGTCGAAGCCTTCGGTGTGCTGGCGGATGAAACGCGTGTCGGTCAGCCCTTCCCAGAGCAGTACGTGCAGCATTGCGTTGAACAGGACGAGGTCGGTACCGGGCAGAATCGGCAGGTGCAAATCGGCAAGCGCAGCCGTGTCGGTACGGCGCGGGTCGACCACGATGATCTTCATCTCCGGTTTCTTCGCGCGGGCATCCTCGATGCGGCGGAATACGACCGGATGCGCGTAGGCGGTGTTGCTGCCGGCAATCAGCAGGCAGTCGGTGTCGTCGATATCGGCGTAGCAGGCGGGCGGTGCGTCGGCACCCAGCGTCTGCTTGTAGCCGGCAACGGCGGACGACATGCACAGGCGCGAGTTGGAATCGATGTTGTTGGTGCCGATCAGCCCCTTCGCCAGCTTGTTGAAGACGTAGTAGTCCTCGGTCAGCAACTGGCCCGAGATGTAGAAGGCGACGGCATCCCGGCCGTGCTCACGGATGATCCGCGCGAACTTCGCCGCGGCGTGCTCGAGCGCCGAATCCCACGACACGCGCTCGCGTGCCGCCTCGCGCTTCGTCCGCAGTTCCGGGTAAAGGGCGCGGGTTTCGCGCACGGTGGTCAGGTGCAGGGTCGCGCCCTTGGTGCACAGGCGGCCGAAGTTTGCCGGGTGCTCCGGGTCGCCGCGCACGCCGGTGATGCGGTCGTCGCCGTGCTCGATGATGACCCCGCAACCAACACCGCAATAGCAACAGGTGGACTTGGTTTCAGCCATCGTTTCGGGCCTCCTGCGTCGTTCCCGGCAATCCGCGCTTACCGTTGATCATGTCGATCCTCGCCGTTGCTCAGCGCGCGATCAGCAGGTAAAGCAGCAGCAGGTTGGCGATCAGCGAACCGGCCGCAATCAACTTGAGCAGCAGGTGCGGGTCGCGCTTGGCGAGCGGCATCCGGCGCGGCGCGGCGAGCGGTCGTGCCGCACCGCGCTCGAGCGCGAGCAGAAATTCTTCGGCAGTCTCGAAGCGATCCTTGGCATCGCGGGCGCAGGCCTTGAGCAGCACGGCTTCCAGCCAGCCGGGAATGTCGGGACGGTAGCGTGTCGGCGGCAGCGGATCGCCGAACTTCGGGTGCTGAAAGGGTTCGACTTCGCCGTAGGGGTACTTGCGCGTCAGCAAATAGTACAGCGTGACGCCGCAGGCGTAGAGGTCGGTCGACTCGGACGCCGATTCGCCGGCAAGCAGTTCCGGCGCCATGTATGACGGCGTGCCCGGGTTGTTGATTTCTTTGAAGTCGCTGCCGTCAGAGGCAGCCACGCCAAGGTCGAGCAGGCGCAGCCGGCCGTCGCTGCCCGAATGAAGGTTCTCCGGCTTGATGTCGCGATGAACGATCGACAGCCGATGCAGTGCGGCCACCGCCTTGAGCAGACGTCTTCCCGTCTGCACGACATCGGCCGGCGCGTAGCGGTGACCGCGCGCGAGTTGCGCGGCGAGGGTGGCGCCTTCATGCCAGCTCATCAGGTAGTACAGGTGAGCACGGGCATCGTGCGTCACCACTTGCGGAAAGTAGTGGGCAGTGACGCGCCGGGCAATCCATTCCTCGTGAATCAGCGCGGCGCAGGACTCGTTGTCGGCGCCCGTGTGCAGCGTCTTCATGACGAACTGCTCACCGGTCGCCAGACGCGTGACGCGGTAGAGCGCGGTGACGCGCGAGTCGTGCAGCACCTCGTCGACCCGCAGCTGGTCGAGTTCGTCGCCGACGCGCAGCCGGGGCGGCAGCGGCAACTGGCTCTCGCCGGCGAGCGAATCGCGCAGATTGGCCTCCGGCACGCGCATCACCTTGAGCACCATCGCCGTGCTGTTGTCCTGCGCGCCATTGCCGATGGCGACGCGTGTCAACGCCTCGGCGGCAGCCTGCGGGTCGGGCGTGCCCAACAGGATATCGGCAATGCGGGCGTCCCTGAGCGTGCTCCACACGCCATCGGAAAGCAGGGCAAACACGTCGCCTGCGCGCAGTTCGCCATCCGAATAATCGACCGGCAGATTGTCGTCGAGACCGACGGCACGCTTGAGCACATTGGACAACTCGGGATGGTCCCAGACGTGGTCGGTGGTCAGTCGCTTGAGTTCGCCGTTGCGCAGCAGGTAGATGCGCGAATCGCCGACATGGGCCGTCACGTAGCGCGCGCCGCGCAATGCCACCGCCGACAGCGTGGTCGCCATCCCGGCCGTCTCGCGGCTGCGCCGCGCACTGGCGACCAGCCAGCGGTTGAGAGCTTCCAGCACCTTGTCGAGCGCCGTCGCTACGCTCCAGGTGTCCGGTGTGGCGTAATAGTCGGCCAGCAGACCGCGCACCACGTACTCCGATGCCTCACGTCCGTTGGCATGGCCGCCGACACCGTCGGCCAGCGCGGCGAGCAGGCCCTTCGACTGCAACTCGGCGCCCTCCGGCGTGACTGCGCCACAAAAATCCTCGTTGCATGGACGCGGCCCGGTCAGCGACGAGTGGCCGAGATTGACCGTCAGCGCCGGCCGGGGCGAACCGGGCATGGCGGTCACGGCGGGGCCGCCTTTGGACACCACGCGCAAGCGGGCGGCACCCATGCTCAGATCTTCGCCGCGGTCAGGTGCGCCGCGCCCCAGGTGGTACGCCAGCGCGTCTTGACGCCGGACAGTCCGGCCAGCGCCAGCAGTGCCAGGCAGGCAAAGATCAGTAGGCCGGCGGAATAGCTGCCGGTCATCTGCTTCGAGTAGCCGAGGCTGGATGCCAGGTAGAACCCGCCGATGCCGCCGGCCATGCCGACGAAGCCGGTCATCACGCCGATCTCCTTGCGAAAGCGCTGGGGCACCAATTGAAACACGGCCCCGTTGCCCATGCCCAGGCAAAGCATTGCCAGTGCGAATACCAGCAAAGCGAGGTATTGCGACGACAGGCCGAGCGAGACGATGCCGATGAAGGAGGCGGCGCCGACGTACATCACCGAGAGCGACTTGATGCCGCCGACGCGGTCGGCCACCGCGCCGCCGATCGGGCGCATCAGGCTGCCGGCAAACACGCAGGCGGCGGTGAAGTAGCCGGCCACCTGCGGCGTCAGGCCGTAGACGTCGTTGAAATAGATCGTCAGCGACGAGGCCAAGCCGACGAAGCCGCCGAACGTGACCGAATAGAAGAACATGAACCACCACGCATCGCGATCGTGCAGCGCACGCAGGTAGTCGGCAAGCGACTTGGCCGGCGGGCACTCCGGGCTGTCTTTCGCCATCAGGGCATAGATCACCAATGTCAGCACAAGCGGAATCAGCGCCAGGCCGAACACGTTGTTCCAGCCGTAGGCGGCCGCCAGGCCGGGCGCGAACAGCGCTGCGAATGCGGTTCCCGAATTGCCGGCGCCGGCGATACCCATGGCCTTGCCCTGATGCTCGGCCGGGTACCAGCGCGAGGCCAGCGGCAGCGCGACCGCGAACGATGCGCCCGCGACACCGAGAAACAGGCCGAGGATCAGCGATTGCTCGAACGAATGGATGCCGTGAAACCAGGCGAAGGCCAAAGCGGCGATCACGATGACCTGGCCGATCAGCCCTGCCTTCTTCGGTTTCAGGTGATCGACCAGCATGCCCATGAGAAAGCGCAACAGCGCGCCGGCCAGCACCGGTGTCGCGACCATCAGGCCCTTTTGCGCAGGCGACAGAGCGAGGTCCCTGGCGATCTGCACGCCGAGCGGGCCGAGCAGCACCCACACCATGAATGACAGATCGAAGTAGAGAAAGGCGGCAAACAGGGTGGGCGTGTGGCCCGATTGCAGAAAGGATTTCTTGTCCATCCGTGTAATCTCGGTTGTGTCTCGCATCGGCAACGTGGACCGTGGATCGGCTGCATGCCGTCCGCGAGGTGTTGAGTGGCAATGGAACCGCGGTCGGCCGAGGCGGTTAGCCCAGGCGCAGCATGACCTGCCGGTCGTCGAGCCGAACTTCGAAGCGGCGTGTGCAGCCGACGTCCGGTGGGGCCGCCTCGCCGGTGACCAGATCGATCTTCCAGTTGTGCAGCGGACAGCTTACGCTCGTGCCGTGGACGATTCCCTGCGACAGCGGGCCGCCTTTGTGGGGACACTTGTCATGCACGGCGAACACCCGGTCATCGGCGGTTCGAAACACGGCGATGTCACCGCTTGGCGATTCGACGACACGCGCGCCGAGCGGCGGAATGTCGTCGAGGGGGCAGAGTTCGTGCCAGTCACTCATCGCGGCCGGCTTTCTGTTGGCGCCACAGTTGCGTGCGACGTAGCCTTGCCGGTCGTTTGGAGGGTGAAGATCTTCATGCGTCGACTCCTGAGCAAATCACACGCACGACGCAACGTCATCGTGCAAACAATTCTTCGCTTGGGATCGACGATGATCCGCGACCGGCTAACCGCCGTTGGTTAGCGCATCGCAATTGAGAGGCGCACCGCCCGTCTCCGGCGGCGCAGATTCCGCCCCGCGTCGGCACGCTGGAACGATCTATAGCAATCGGTATGCCACTTTGCGGCGCTGCGGCATGCGTGGGCTCGAATCCGGCCGCATCTCTCGAAGCAGCGCGGGTGCCCATGTATTGCGCGCAGTTGCGACGGGCGTGCTCGTTGCAAGTTGGAGGTGGTGCATCGCATGACATGGTGCGCCGCGGTGGTGCGCCCACCACTATATTGGGGCGTTCAACGAGGCTAGAGCACCCGTACCTAAATCGAGATGCGCTTCCCGCACGACGCCGACACACGGTGCTCGCGGGAGGCGATGCGCCGGGAGTCTGGGCAGTCCGCGCTTGCACTGAATCCCGCAAGACCCAGTAGCTGGTATTTCGCGTCGTACGCATTAGATAGCGCATTCGTCTTCGCTCGTGCCCCGTCGTCCCAAGCTATCCCCAGCCTTCGCCCAGTCTAGAAATACATCGCGACGACGGCCTTCAGGTGCCCGTTTTCGATTGTCGGCAACGTCACCATGGCGTCCAGGCCGGCCTTCCGGGCGGACTCGCCCACCGGTGTGAAGTCGTTCGCCATCGATTCGCCCAGCCAGGGCAGGCCGGTCAGCCGCGTAGTACCGATGGGTCCAGCGCCCAGCGGGAGAATCACTCCGCCGTATGCGGAGGCGAATTCCGGATTGCGGTCGCAGTCTCCGCCAACGTACGTCATCCCGCCGCCCTCGGTCGGCTCCCAGATCTCGAAGCGGCGCGCGATCGGCGTTCCGAGGGCGGAGAGAAAAGCCAACACGTAGGTGTGGTTTTGCACATCGAAGAATGGGATGCCGAGGCCCTTGTTGATTCCGACGCGCAGAGCCTCTGCACGCCGGACGAAGCGGTGCGAGTGCCCCAGATCCGCCACCACAACCGGCTTGCCGGCTTGCCACACCAAGCCCGGGAGCCCGAAGCCGCGACGGAACTCGGTGTTGCGCGAGATCAATTCGAAGGACTCCAACTGACCGAAGTAGCCTTCTTCGAGCTTGAGGCCGGTGGAGACCTCCGCGTCGTTATGCCACAGTTCAATGGTCCCGACGTGCTCGGCATCCTCCCCGCAGAAGAACACGACGACTGCCAGGAGGAAATCTCCGGCGAAGATTGGCACGGCCACGGCGCAGCTGAGCCCGGCGCGTCGGGCGGCATCGGCTCTGCGGAAGAAGGGCGACTGGAGATCCGTGAGAATCACCGGATGCCGCTGTGCCCACGCCTTTCCGGGCAGACCCTCGTCGCAACCGAACACTAGGCGTTCGCTCACGGCGCGGAACATGGTATGGGGGCCGTAGAAGCCGCTGTGCCATTCCAACAACCGGCGGTCCTTAGACGGAATCCAGATCTCCGCCACCTGAATGAAAGTCTTCACGTTGGCCATTGTTTGTTCGTCACTTCCCGGTTTCGTCAGAGTCTGCACCACAAAGCGAAGATTGTGCCGTGAGCGCGGCGGCATGGGGCGAACAAGGGCCGGCTCCCGGTCATCGGGCCAATTCGCTGTGGAAGATCGGTGAGAAGACGCGACTAAGGCCAACAACACAGAGTACCGGGATCAACCACAATAATTGGTGCGCTACCCAGAGCCGCTCTCGCCGCCGCAATTCGTTGCATTCGCTGCATGGGGTGGCGGGCGCGCTTCCCGATGGGGTAATCCGAACACAATACAACCACTGCCTTACCGTGGGCCCGTGCGTCTGCGCTCCGTGCCCATTGGCCGTGGCGTGAACGGGGCATTGAAAGCACGTCGTGTCGGACCGCGCCCTCGGCTTGCTATCGCAACAACCGGGATCGCATCCCAAGGCCAGGGTCGTGCGCCGGCATCGTCCGGGCGGCGACGCGCACCTTCTGCGTTTCGGGTCGGATCGGCGGATGCGCCCGAACGGTGCGCAAGCGCCGTTGTTGCACTGCGGCAGTGCACTTCATGGCAAGTTACGGCGGGCAGCACTTTGTAGACACAGGCGCATAAGCCCTGTTTCGACGCGGCTTTTTAGCCGCCTTCGCGGGCTTGGCACAGGCCTTGCAGATTACTCGGCAAGCGCTGCCCAACGGTGGGCAGCGCTGATCGACTCGATCAGTGGACAAGGGCGTCCATCGACAGGGAACCTCCTCCCCCTGTCGGATGGACGCCCTCTTTTTTGGATTTTTTCATGCCCTGGAGCAAGACATGGATGAAAAGCTGTTCGATGCGGGCTTGTCCCGCCGCGGATTCCTCAGACAATCCGCGGCCCTCGGTGCGGGCGCTGCATTGATGAGTGCCATCCCCGGTGGCGGAGCGTTTGCCGCGGGTTCCGATGCACCGGAAAAGAAGGAAGTGCGCATCGGCTTCATCCCGCTGACCGACTGCGCCTCGGTCGTGATGGCCGCGGTGCAGAAGTTTGACGAGAAGTACGGCATCAAGATCATCGCCAGCAAGGAGGCCTCGTGGGCGGCCGTGCGTGACAAGCTGGTCAACGGCGAGCTCGACGCTGCGCACGTACTTTATGGCCTGATCTACGGCGTGCAGATGGGCATCGGCGGGCCGAAGAAGGACATGTCGGTGCTGATGACGCTCAACCACAACGGACAGGCGATCACGCTTTCCAACAAGCTCAAGGAGCAGGGCGTAACCGAAGGTGCCAGCCTGAAGAAGCTGATCACCGCCAAGCCCGGCGAATACACGTTCGCGCAGACGTTTCCGACCGGCACCCACGCGATGTGGCTGTACTACTGGCTGGCGGCTAACGACATCAACCCGATGAAGGATGTCAAGGTCATCACCGTGCCGCCGCCCCAGATGGTTGCAAACATGCGCGTCGGCAACATGGATGGCTACTGCGTCGGCGAACCGTGGAACAATCGCGCGATTGTGGACAACATCGGCTTCACCGCCGTGACTACGCAGGATATCTGGGTCGACCATCCGGAAAAGGTACTCGGCACCACGGCCGAGTTCGTGCAGAAGAACCCGAACACCTCGCGCGCGATGACGGCCGCGATCATCGAAGCCGGCCGCTGGATCGACGCCACGCTGGCCAACCGTCAGAAGACCGCCGAGACCATCGCGCAGAAGTCCTACGTCAATACCGACATGGATGTGATCCTCGCCCGGATGCTCGGCCGCTACCAGAATGGTCTGGGCAAGAGCTGGGACGACAAGAACGCGATGAAGTTCTTCAACGATGGGGCCGTGACTTTCCCATACCTCTCGGACGGCATGTGGTTCCTTACGCAGCATCGCCGCTGGGGCTTGCTGAAGAGCGACCCGGACTATCTTGCCGTTGCGAAGGCGGTCAATCGCATCGACATCTACAAACAGGCTGCTGCGGCTGTCGGCATCGCGTTGCCCAAGAGCGACATGCGCACTTCCAAGCTGATCGATGGCGTGGTGTGGGATGGCCGCGACCCGAAGAAGTACGCCGGCTCGTTCAAGGTCAACACCGCCTGAGATTGATGGGCAACGCGCTGTCGCGCCCACGAGGTGCGGCAGCAATCGAGTGACGAATAGACAGGAGTTTCCGCGATGAATGCCGCAACCCTAGCCGCCCAACCGCTCGGTACGTCGGGTCCCGTTCGGATTGTTGCGACGAACAGTGCAGAGCCAGCGCCGCAGACTACGCGGTCCACGGTCGAGGAAGCGCAGGCCAAACCCGCCCGCATGCGGCGCGAGCCGCTGGGCAAGCGTCTGCTGCCGGTGATCAAGGCGATCGTTCCGCCGATCTTCGGCATTGCACTGCTCGTCGGGGTGTGGGCCATGGTGGCGATGAAGGGCAGCATTCCCGGCCCGGTGCAGACCTGGAACGCCGCCGTGGTGCTGTTTTCCGATCCGTTCTACAGCAACGGGCCGAACGATCAGGGCATCGGCTGGAACGTGCTGTCGTCGCTCAAACGCGTGGCCATAGGCTTCGGCTTCGCGGCGCTGGTCGGCATTCCGGCCGGTTTCATCATCGGCCGCTTTGCCTTCATGAACAGCATGGTATCGCCGATCATTTCGCTGCTGCGCCCGGTGAGCCCGCTGGCCTGGCTGCCTATCGGCCTGATGGTGTTCAAGCAAGCCGACCCGGCGGCGACGTGGACGATATTCATCTGCTCGATCTGGCCGATGGTCATTAACACCGCGGTCGGCGTACAGCGCGTGCCGCAGGACTACATGAACGTCGCGCGCGTGCTCAACCTCAATGAATGGAAGATCGTCACGAAGATCCTCTTTCCCTCGGTGCTGCCGTACATGCTGACCGGCATTCGTCTGTCGATCGGAACCGCCTGGCTGGTGATCGTCGCTGCGGAGATGCTGACCGGTGGCGTGGGTATCGGCTTCTGGGTATGGGACGAGTGGAACAACCTGAAGGTCGAACACATCATCATCGCGATCTTCGTCATTGGCATCGTCGGCTTGCTGCTTGAGCAAATGCTGATCCTGGTCGCCAAGCGATTCAGCTATGGAAGCCAGTGACCTGCCACCGCAAATCGGGAGAATCGAAATGGCCATACCCCTGGTAAAGATCGAAAGCGTCGGCATGACGTTCGAAACCAAGCAGGGCCCGTTCGCGGCGCTGTGCGATATCGATCTGACGATTGCGCAGGGCGAGGTTGTGACCCTGATCGGCCATTCCGGCTGCGGCAAGTCGACGCTGCTCAACCTGATCGCCGGCCTCACGCTGCCGTCGAGCGGAATCCTGCTGTGCGACAGTCGGGAGATCGCCGGCCCGGGCCCCGAGCGCGCCGTCGTGTTCCAGAACCACTCGCTGCTGCCATGGCTGACGTGCTTCGAGAACGTCTATCTCGCAGTCGAGCGAGTCTTCGGCGACAAGGAAGGCAAGCCGAAGCTCAAGGTCCGTACGAAGGATGCGTTGGCGATGGTGCACATGGATCACGCCTTGCACAAATATCCGCACGAGATTTCTGGCGGCATGAAGCAGCGCGTCGGCATTGCCCGCGCCTTCGCGATGGAGCCGAAGATCCTGCTGATGGACGAACCCTTCGGCGCGCTCGACGCGCTGACCCGCGCCAGCCTGCAGGACGAATTGATGAACGTGATGGAAGAAACCGGCGCAACGGTGGTCATGGTGACCCACGATGTCGACGAAGCGGTGCTGCTGTCCGACCGCATTGTCATGATGACCAATGGACCGGCCGCGACCATCGGCGAAATCCTGCAGGTTGATCTGCGGTGGCCGCGCAAGCGGCTGGATCTTGCACACGACTCGAAGTTCGTAGACTACCGGGCGGCCTTGCTCGAGTTTCTCTACCAGAAGCAACTCAGGAAGGCCGCGTGAACGTGTCATCGTGCCGTGGGTGCATGGCCGCGCTCGTCGTGACCGCCGTCGATTCGAGGTAAAGGGCAATGAACAGAATGAAACTGGTGATGATCGGCAACGGCATGGCGGGTGTGCGCACGGTCGAGGAACTGCGCAAGTACGCGCCGGATCTGTACGACATCACGGTGTTCGGTGCCGAGCCGCATGGCAACTACAACCGTATCCTGCTCTCGCCGGTGCTTTCGGGCGAGATGACGCTGCCCGAGATCATGCTGAATGACCTCGACTGGTATCGCGACAACGAAATCACCCTACACGCCGGCAAGAGAGTGACCAGGATCGACCGTGCCCATCGTTTGGTGATCGCCGAGGACGGCACCGAGGCAGAATACGATCGCCTGTTGATCGCGACCGGTTCGTCACCCTTCATCCTGCCCGTGCCGGGCAAGGACCTGCCGGGCGTCATCACTTATCGCGATATTGCCGATACCGAAGCGATGATCGCGGCGGCAAGGACGCACAAGCACGCGGTAGTGATCGGCGCTGGCCTGCTCGGCCTCGAAGCGGCCAACGGCCTTGCCCAACGCGGCATGGACGTGACCGTCGTGCACCTGATGCCGTGGATCATGGAACGCCAGCTCGACCGCGAAGCGGCCGACATGCTGCAGGCCTCGCTCGAGAGGAAGGGTCTCAAGTTTGCGCTGGAGAAGCAGACTGCCGAATTGGTGCAGGGTGAGTCAGGCGCGGTGTGCGCGATCAGGTTCAAGGACGGCGAATCGATTCCTGCCGACCTCGTCGTGATGGCGGCCGGCATACGCCCCAATGTCGATCTCGCCAAGGCCGCCGGCCTCCACTGCAATCGCGGCATCGTGGTCAATGACACGATGCAGACATACGATCCGCGTATCTATGCCGTCGGCGAATGCGTCGAACACCGCGGCATAGCCTACGGCCTGGTCGCGCCTCTGTTCGAGCAGGCCAAGGTTTGCGCCAACCACCTGGCGAACTTCGGTATTGCCCGCTACGAGGGCTCGGTCGTATCGACCAAGCTCAAGGTGACCGGCATCGACGTATTCTCGGCCGGCGATTTCAGCGGCAAGGACGCCGAGGAGATCGTGCTTCACGACCGCCAGGGCGGCGTGTACAAGCGCATCCTGCTCAAGAACAACCGCATCGTCGGCTCTGTGCTCTACGGCGACACGATCGACGGCTCGTGGTACTTCCAGCTGATGAAGGACAGGCAGGACGTGCACGACGTCCGCGATCACCTGATGTTCGGTCAGAACCATCTCGGCGACACCGGCCACAAGGGCGAGACCCATGCTGCCGCGATGCCGGACAGCGCGCAGGTCTGCGGCTGCAACGGGGTGTGCAAGGGCGACATCGTCAAGGCGATCAAGAGCGACGGCCTGTTCACGCTCGAGGACGTGCGCAAGCACACCAAGGCCTCCAGCTCATGTGGTTCTTGCACCGGACTGGTCGAGCAAATCCTTGCGTCGTGCGTCGGCGGCGCCTATCAGCCGTCGGACTCGAAGTCCAAGCCGATGTGCGGCTGCACCGATCACACGCACGAGGAAGTGCGCGCGGCGATACGCAAGAACAAGTGGCTGGCGATTCCCGAGGTTCAGCTGGGCCTGTCCTGGCGCACGCCCAACGGCTGCGCCTCGTGCCGGCCGGCGCTCAACTATTATCTGATCAGCACCTGGCCGCACGAGGCGAAGGACGATCCGCAGTCCCGCTTCATCAATGAGCGCGCCCACGCCAACATCCAGAAGGACGGCACCTATTCGGTTGTGCCGCGCATGTGGGGCGGGTTGACCACACCCGGCGAACTGCGTGCGATCGCCGATGCCGCCGAAAAGTACGACGTACCCACGGTGAAGGTCACTGGCGGCCAACGCATCGACCTGCTCGGTGTGAAGAAGGAAGATCTGCCGAAGATGTGGTCCGACTTCGCGGCTGCCGGGATGGTCTCTGGACACGCCTATGGCAAGAGCCTACGCACCGTGAAGACCTGTGTCGGTGCCGAGCACTGCCGCTTCGGCACGCAATTGTCGATGAGCATGGGGGTCAAGCTCGAGAAGATGCTGTTCGGCATGTGGAGCCCGCACAAGGTCAAGCTCGCCGTCTCGGGCTGTCCGCGCAACTGCGCCGAGGCGGGCATCAAGGATGTCGGCGTGATCGGCGTCGATGGCGGCTACGAGCTGTACGTGGCCGGCAACGGCGGCATCAAGACCGAGGTCGCGCAGTTCCTGTGCAAGGTAAGCAATGACGACGAGGTGCTCGAATTCTCGGCGGCATTCCTCCAGCTCTATCGCGAAGAGGCGCGTTACCTCGACCGCACAGTGCATTTCGTTCAGCGTGTGGGGCTCGACTACATCAAGTCGCGGGTGGTCGACGATGCCGCCAATCGCAAGGCATTGTACGAGCGCCTGCTCTACGCCGTGCAGGACTACAAGGATCCCTGGGCCGAGCGCGTCGCGGGCGTTGAGAAGCACGAATTCACGCCGATACGCTTCCATCGCAAGGACGGCATGCTGAGCGACCAGGCGCAGCCGGCCTGACCGGAGCACAGGCAAACATCATGGAAATGCGCATCATGTCGGAATGCTTGAGCGTATGCCGAATGGAGTCCCCTGGCCGATTACTTGCCCCGACCAGTTTCCGATCAATGACGGTTGACGCGTAGAAGCCTGCCGTTCGTCGATGACGTTCTCGCACTCGTCGAACGTCGGCCGATGGCCGAACAGCGACGTCGGACGTTACGCCGGTAAGCCGGGTCCGTGGCAAGATCGGCTCGACGGGCCCACGGCTGTTTTCCGGAAATCACCCCCCGAAGGCACCCGGCCTCGCCGTGCCATTCGGCATCGGCGGCGACATCGCGAGCCGGATCAACCACCGTTTCACCCAAGGTCACAGTCAGCGAGGGATCTCATCGCGAGCGTCACACGAGGTAAATGTTTGACTGCCCTGATTTGTGTAGGTAAGTTTGACTGGTCGATGGTTGGGAACCGTGACAAGTCAATGCGTTACGGACGTTCGGTTTGTGAATCGTTGACTTCCCGTCCAGTCAAAGATTGTTGGCGGAACAATGCGGTGCCTCAAAACGGCAAATTCTATTCGAATTCATGACGGGGGCAAGCGTCATGGCCTTTGGAATCAGCATTACCTTATCGGTCCAATGCGAGCCAGACTGCGACGCAGAATGCCATATCCTCAACGCCGCTTGGCCCCACAGCGCTCTCCCATAGCATGTGCCCCTGAGTCAGCGCGCCCAATCGGGACGACCATGAGTCGGACGATTGCTTGTGCTTCGCAACCAGCCCGGTGATGTTGCCAGCATGCCTGATGCGATCAACGGCGGCTTGGCTGTTGGAGCAACTCTGGACCAAACATAGATCAAAGCGGAGGTGGTGGGGCGGTCGAGCGATGTCCACCGAGCGAAGATCATTTCGTTCAATGAAATCCTCGACTTACCGACTCCCCCCATCACTCTCCACCAAGAAGAGCGATTGGTACAGCAGATTCAGACAGTCAACATCTTAGTTCTCAATTTTGTGTCGGCAAAAGTGATGACAACAATTCGCGAAAGCTTGGAAAATAGCGGTTCTCCGGCCCCGTTCGGCAGTCAAACATTTACCTCGTGTGACGGAAGGCGGCAGCGGCGATTCTGAAGATGCCCACCTTGGCGCTCTCCGACCTGCTGCACCGAATCATCACCCGGGTACGGCAGGAGCACTCGATCCGGGCGCTGGTGACCTTGGGCGTCGATGAGATCTCCTACTGCAAGGGCCGCGAAAGCATCGATCGGTTCTTCCGGGATGCCCTCAGCGAGGGGCATAGAAAGCGCATCCAGTGAGCCATCTGCGACCTGAGCCGCGCCTATATCGAGGCGATCAAGGCGCATTGTCCGAATGCCACACTGGTCCTGGAATGGACCGCTTTCATATTGTCAAGGCATTGAATGGCGCCGTCGATGAGGTGCGCAAGGAAGAGTGGCGCCCACTGGGCGCCGACGAGCGCAAGGCGGTCAAGGGGCTACGCTGGCTACTGGGCATGCACTCGCGCAATCGGACCAAGGCCCGCACCCGATTCCTGAGTCGGCTGCGCAACGGCAACCACCGTATCCACCGCGCCTGGGTGCTCAAGGATGAGTTCGAGCAGTTCTGGAACTACCGCTACCCGGGCCCGGCCCGGCGCTTCCTCAAGCGCTGGATGACTGCGGCGCTCAAAAGCCGCATTTCCTCGATGCGCGCTTTTGTCGGCACACTGCGCAACCATCTCGACAACGTCACATCAAAATCGTCAAGAACCGAGCCTCCGGATTCCGCAACCTGGAGGGCTTCACCGACCTGATCTTCCTCACCGTCGGCGACCTCGATATCCCTGCTCAAATCCCGAGCAGACTTCGTACCCTGCAATAGCCGAACGACCCCATGAAACGGCGGTTCTCTTACATTTCACCTTGGGCAGATCCGGACATAGCCTACAGGTTGCATTTGATTCCGGCCAAGTTTCATTGCGACTGGAACTATGTGATCGCTCCGAACGAATCGGATCGACTCAAGAAGCAGCCTCGCAAACTTCGACGTAAGTTGTAAAAGTAATTTCCTGACGACGCGTTACCAGCACTCGCTCATTGCGACAGAACCGGCGGATTGATTAGCGCATCGCCGCCATCGCAGCCGGCCGCGGCAGCAGCACGTCGAAGGCCGCGCCGCGCGGCAGGTTGCGGGCGGTGATGCGCCCGCCATGCGCATGGACGATCTCGCGGCTGATCGCCAGTCCCAAGCCGGTGCCACCGGCACCGGATTTGGTCTTGGTGTGTCGGCGCGCGTTTGATAATACCCAGGGGTGCGCGTTGAATTTTACCCAGGGGCTTTAGCTGTACATCATAGGGCGATCTGTGGATAAGTTTAGCGTATTCACAAGGTGTGGGGCACCTCCAATC
>WBZS01001542.1_pt2 | contig 17494 bp, 11 predicted proteins | sample 5204201 | NCBI WGS metagenome assembly WBZS01 (sample SAMN12344357, study PRJNA552823) | activated sludge metagenome | biome: Activated sludge suspended growth; feature: Nitrification reactor; material: Wastewater; isolation source: activated sludge from nitrification reactor of wastewater...
ATAACCGGGATTTTTCGCAAAAACCTCTAGACGTCGAATGTCGGAACGTCAAAACTGATGATATCGCGTTCGAATTGATAATCGGGGAAGCCCCACGGTCCGAAGGAGCTTAGCGATGGGATTCGAAGTTCGATGTCCCAATTGCGAAAAGCCTTTTTTCACTTCCAAAGGGGCAGTAAATCGTATTCGCTGTCGCCATTGCCGTCTTAGTTTCGATGTAGCTGACACGTACAACAAACAGCCTGCGGAGGACCCATTGATTTGGGATTGGTCGGACCCGTGTTGGCCCGTCATCGCGTCCGTACTTTGGTTGGTAGGTGGCTTAAACATGGCATTGGCGTCGCCTGGAATGGCGATTTGGACGCCTGGTTTTTTTGCCGCCTATTCCGTACTGCAGATCGGTTTATCGGTCCTATGCATTGTGTGGAATCTGGCGGCGTCAATAGCAATCGTGGCTCGCACGGGCCTGGTGGTACCCGCATGGCCTATGACTCTCATGCAACTGCTGCTTTTTCCAACCCTTTTCTTCCAAATCGCCGTTCTCTTTGGCACTCGTCATTACCAATGGAATCATGACCCGATATGGTGGGATTGGCCTGTATTTGCACTTTGGCATACGTTTCGAGCATTTGACCTACTGGATTTCAGTTCCGCCTATGGTCTTCGATGGCAACCCGTCGAACATGCCAGCATGCTGACTTCCGTGACCGTGATTGTGTTTCATTTTGTCGTCGACTTCTTTTTCCTTGGGTTACTTGTGAAAAGCGTCGCTTATTTTAATCGCAAGGCTCCCGCGGAAAAACAAACGGTGTTGGGAGGATGGGAGGAGTGCTTGAAGGACTTCCATGATCTGAAGGATAAGCCAGGTCTTCTGATCAAGCATGTCTTATTTTTGCTATTCATCCTTCTTTGGCTGTCGATCGCCTTTGCGATTCGCCCGTGGAATTTCCAGGATTTTATTCTTTGGCCTCTTGATAATCTTCTACGCGTGATTGACGTCTTTGACGTTATCGATACATTCGGCTTCCGCTTTCACAATGTTCCCACAACTCCGATCGAAGGAACACTGACGTGGGTCTGTCGCGCGTTTTTTGCCTGGTACCTTATCGGACCACTCACCCTGGTGTCTCGCAACCTTAGTCTCCTCGCACTGAACGGATTCGGTCTGGATCGTGATGACCTTATCGAACTGGCGGCTAGGCATAAGGTTTTGGCCGCACGCCAGAAAGCCCTCAAAATCTTATCTGACCGACATCGAGAAATGGCTGAATTCCAGCGATCACGTTGGCTCAACGGAGCTACCTGGTGTGGAACCGCAGTGGCCGCGATAGGTGGCGTCACGATGTCGTTCGTGTTCATGAATTGGAATTCCGCGGTCACAAGTTTAGCTCAAACGGCATTGGGATCAGAACCGGAATCCGCCCACTTGGCGGCAGCGGGCCTGCACCGAATTGGACGTTACTCGGCACATGTTATTCCGCAGATTTCGGAAGGCCTGTCAAAGCTACCGCCCGATCAACGCCGTGGGTTGATCCACGTTCTTGGAGAAATGGGTTTGGCGGCAGCGGAGCCGCTTGGTAGGCATGTGGTTGGTCGCGACGAAAGCGATGCTTCCAATGCCATTCACGCATTGTCACGCCTTGGCCCGAATGCGGCTCCCCAACTTGCACGCGGCCTAAATTCCCCGTTTCCGACAGTACGCCAGGAAGCACGTGCCGCCCTACTGCAATTAGGTTCCGAGGCAACCCAATCCTTGATTGATACATTAACACCAGACAATGCTGTTACCTACACAGATGTGTTAGGACAGCTAGATCCCTATTGGCACTTTCACACCTCGTCGAACAAGTATTTCCAGAGCATCCAGACCCTTCCCCGAGATCTCGCGGTATTACGCACCAGCGAAGATCCCGATAAACTCGTGGAAATCGCCCGCACCTTGCAGGGCCTTGGAGGGCTTGCGTCAACGGCTGTTCCAGATCTGGTGACCGTACTAGAGAAGGCGGTCGGTCGTACTCCGCTGGTTCGAATCGAATTTGCCAAAGCTCTGGGAAATATCGGTGAATCTGCATTACCCGCCGTTTCTAAACACCTCGCAAAATCCTCCCCGGACACAAAGCTATGGGCGATATTCGCGATCCAATTTATGCGGGAGACTGCGGCCCCCTTGACCCCGTCGTTGATCGTTTTGGCCGACGGAAACGCGGAGCCATTTCGGATCGAATCCATCAAAGCACTCGGAGCGATAGGTCCCAAGGCCGCAGCAGCCGCTCCGACGATGGTCAAATGGCTCGAAGGTCAGGATCCTGTTCTGCGAGACGGATGTATTGAATGCCTTGGCAAAATCGGGAGTGCGGCTCCCATTCATTTGAATGCGATGACGAAGTTTTTGGGAACGGCTGACGCCGACCTTGAAGCCAAAGTCGTTTCCGCTCTCGGAAACGCACGCGAACCCGGATGGGCATTGCTCGGAAATTACCTTTCGCGAGCCGATTCTCGACGTCCCATGAACGTGTTGGATACGCTTGCAAAGCATCGCCCGGCCAGTTTGCCCTTCATGGCGATGAGCATCTTGAGTGACAATAGTAGTGTTCGTGCGTTGGGTCGACGATACGTACTCTTCAAGCCGTCTGAGGATCGAAAACGTGAAGTGCTCGCCGAGGAGAGATTCCAACCGCTCATTGAGATGGTTACCCTTCAAAATGCCCAGCACCTCATTCCATTTCTCGATGAATTCTCAAAGGAATGGTACAAACAAACGAGCCCGAATGCGGAGTTCTCCAAGATCCGCGCCATCGGTGAAGCCATGGACGTACTTCGTACTAAAGGCAGTCCACCTGGGAAAGTATGGAATGCTGTTCGCGTGATTGGGCAATTGGAATACGGACCCATATTTAAAATGTCGCACCAGCACCTCCTTGGAATCCTTAAAGCCAAGTACCCTCCGTGGAAATCCGAAGTGAATGGCCAGATTTATGTTCATGACGTTGTCCGCGAAGTTCGCCAAGTATTAGTAAAACACCGATTACCCCTGCTATTGACTAATCTTCGTTCGCGCGGACATGCGAAGGGGCTAAACGATAGTTATTCATCACTTTTGAGGGAATTTGAAGCGATCGCTCCAGAGGCAACCTCGGCTCTTCCAGAACTGATCTCGATGATGAAGGTCAACAGAAAAGAAATCGACATTGAGGATTTAATTCGAATCTTAAAATCGATGGGACCTTCAGCGGCACCAGCCGCAAACGCCCTTACGGATTTTATGATGCTTCCGGACGCGCGGGACACCTTAGCTGCAATTGGATCCCCTTCGATCCCTGAACTTGTAAAGTTGCTTCGACAACCCGACGACAACTCTTGGAAAAAGCAACAAGCCCTCGACGTGCTTTCTAGGATTCGCCCTGCTGCGACTTCAGCATTGCCGGACCTCTATCCGTTCTGGCAATCGAAGGATGTGGGCATCCGAGTCGGCGCCGTCCGATGCGTAACAGAAATTCTCCTGATCGCACAAGATGCAAAGACCCTCCGCCAATTGACGCAACATCCGGATGATCTTGTCAGGTTAACATCAAAAGATGCGCTAAGCCGACTATTGCCTAAATAAAACCAGATACGAACCAAAGCAAAGAAGACCGGCACGTATCTTGTGGATCTTTGGCCAAGGTACGCCTATCGTCCAATCCATGCGGCGCCTTGCGCGAACCTCTATTGGCGAGGTTTGGTGTCACGTCCTCATTCGAGGCAACGCTGGTAAGGTCGATTCAATGCCATTTCCGTCGCCACCGACGAGCCTTGTTGGCGGCTTCGCGAAAAATGCTTAATTCTCCAAGAATTCGCGGGAAAGGATGCGTTTTACTTCGGTGAGGCTGGTGACACCCTCGGCGATCTTGGCGAAGGCGGAGGTACGGAAGGGGATCATGCCGTCGCTGAGCGATTGGCGGTACACGTCGCCGGGCCTTTTTCCATCGTAGATGTGGTGGCGTAACCGTTCGTTCAGAGCCATCAATTCGAAAATGCCCGTTTGGCCCACGTAGCCGGTGTATCGGCATTCAGCACATGCGGACGCTTCGTACATCTGCATTTCGGATTGCACGCCACACTTCTGGAAGGTTTCTTTGAACTCATCGAGCATGCTCGAATCCTCGGCCACGGTTCGGCAGTGCGGACATACGGTGCGAACCAGCCGTTGCGATAGCACCGCCCGAATCGACATGCCCAGAAAGTGTGGTGACACGCCTAATGCCTTCAAGGAAAGGATCGCGGCCGACGCGCCGGGAGCGTGGAGTGTCGCCAACACCAAATGCCCGCTGTTGGCCGCACGCACGGCAGTGTCGGCGACCTCCGGATCGCGGATTTCGCCAAGCATGATTACGTCCGGCGCCTGGCGCAGCACGGCACGGAGTAGTTCCGGGAAACCCAAGCTGACTTGAGGATCGACTTCCGCCTGGCGAATCCCAGTCAACTCGTATTCGATCGGTTCTTCAATCGTATTGATCTTGCGTTGGCCGTTGTTTAAATAATTAAGTAGAGCATACTGAGTGGTTGTTTTTCCTGATCCCGTCGGGCCGGCGATCAGGACCAAACCACTGGGGTTTTCCAGAATTTCGCGCACCTGGGCTTCCACGGGCGTAAGCATGCCGAGCCGATCAAGCCCCAAAAAATGAGCCTGCCGACAAAGGAAGCGTAGGTTGACATCCTCGCCGTGCAATGTCGGAAGGATACTGACACGCAAGTCGATCCGTTGCCCCGAAGGAATGGACCGCCGCCAATGCCCGTCGAGGGGTCGCCGATGCTCGACGAAATTGATCCCCGCCATCGCCTTGATATGGCCCACGCAGGATCGGCCCAGTTCCTGGGTCAGCACCGTCACGAGCCGTTGCACGCCCAGATGCTTGATGCTTACGGAGTAATGGTGGTCGTTGCTGGCAAAGAGCAGATCGCTCGCACGCACCTCCACCGCGTGTTCGATCAGCTGACTCACGGCGGCTTCAGGGGATTGGGCGTGAACGTCGAAATGGAAACCATTGGCGGGGATGGTCATGGGTCGGCTCCCAAGGGGTGAAAAGCGGCGGGATAAAAGACTCGATGCAAATCCCGGGCCAACCACCCACACGCGAAAAACCCCTTCAGATGAGCCGATTCCGCCCAGTTACGCCCTTTGCCACGGATAGAACCGCACAGCGCCGGGACGATTTCCGGTGCGTGCCACGTTCCTTTCTCCGCCAATTGAAACCACGGAAGACACGGATTTTAGACATTCCTGGCTCCGAGGAAACCGTGGCTCCTTTCGGCAACTTCAATCGATTCCCACGATCGCTTTGATCACCCCGGTTTCAGGTTTCAGCCAACCGGGGAAAGCCGAGATCATTTCTTGGAAGCCGGCGTGGTGCGTGATCCACGGCACGGTGTCGATCTTGCCGGTTTCGATCAAGTCGATGATGGTGCGAAAATCGCGCGACAGTGCGTTTCGACTCGCCAACAAGGTCATTTCTCGGCGATGCATCAGCGGATGAGCGAACGTGATTTCCTGCGTCGTGATTCCCACGAATACCAGCCGGCCGGCGAAACCGACGAATTGCAGCGCTCGAGCCATCGACTTGTTATTGCCGGTGGCATCCACCACCACGTTGCCAAGTTTGCCGTCAGTCAGTTCGGTGAATTTTTTGAGATCCGCATCTTCGGGTTGCACCAGGATGGTGTCCTGGATCCCCATTTTCTCGCGGACGAAGTCGAGGCGAGCCTGGTTGATGTCAAGGACGATGGTGCGAGCGCCGGATAACTTCGCGAATTCGATGACGCTCAAGCCGATCGGCCCCGCACCGATAACCAGCACCGTTTCGTTCGGTTGCGGATTGCCTCGATAGATGGCGTGGCAGCCAATTCCAAGCGTCTCCACGAGCGCCAGTTGATCGTACGTCAGTTTCGTGGAAATGTGCAGCTTCCGCGCCGGCACGGTGAAAAGAGGCCGAAGCCCGCCGTCGCAATGCACGCCCAGCGTTTGATGGTTTTCGCAGCAGTTGGTATGTCCTCGCACGCAGGAATAGCACTTTTGGCAATTGATATAAGGCTCCACCGAGCAATGATCGCCCACCCGCACATTCGTCACGCCGGGACCGACGGCCACCACCTCCACGCCGAGTTCATGGCCCGGAATTCGCGGATAGCTGAAGAACGGCATCTTCCCCAGATAACCGCTGAAATCGGTGCCACAAATACCGACACGATGCACCCGCACCACTGCCTCGCCGGCGCCAGGCGTCTCGGGTTCGGGCACATCGATCATTCGGAATCGCTCGGGCTTTTCGAGCTGAATCGCATTCATGAACTTTTTCCTTCAAAGAGAAAGCGAAGTCGGCTTTCCAAGGTCGCATGGATCGTTTCAACAGGCTGATATTTTAGGATTCCGACGGATCGATTCCGCTATTTCCCCTCACGCACGGCCTCTCGTATCCAGGGTGCCAGGATGCGTGACGCGTGTTTGGGTTCGTGCAGCAAGCGATTCTCGGCAATCACGGTTTTCGCAGGCGGATCGATGGTGAGAGGTTCACCCGTATTCGGATTCGGCTCGTAAAAAGGAGCTCCCGTGCTGGCTACGGTCACGCGAATCCGATGGCCTTTTGCGAAAACCTGACTCAACCAGCCTACGTCGAACGCGACCTTGTAAACCTTGTTCGGCTCCATCATCACTTCCTGGTCATACCCGTCCCGGTAGCGTGCACGGCGCACGTAATCGATCAAGAGCATCGATTTCCCGTTTGGGTAAACATCGCTCACACGCACGATGAAATCCGTGTCCTTGGCCGTCGACGTGACATACAGCTCGGCCCGTACCTTCCCCGTCCATTCCACCGCTTCGGAAAGCAACTCGGAATGGAACATGCGAACTTCCCGTTGCTGTTCGAAAGGCTGGGCGTTCTTGCCACCCGGAAACGCACGTTCGGGAATCGTGTTCGGGTGCAGGGGATCCGCACGAAACACCGTGGCAGGCACGCCTTCACCAGGCGGTAGAAGGCTCAGCTCTCCCTTGGAACGCAGATAATAAGGCGTTTCACGCACGGAGATTGGCCAATCAGTTGCGATTCGCCACGTGTTGCCAACGGCCGCATTTTCACCCACCGCACCCATCACGTAATACTTGACAGGACCTTCACGCTCGACGCCATTGTCGATCCCCTTCAGATAATGATCGAACCAACGGACCATGTGGGCATCCATGGCGAACTTGGCATTCTCGGGGAAGACCATTTCATTGGCGCGGTTCGTTTCCTTGAATCGGCCATGCAACCAGGGGCCAATGATCAACTGCTGCTTCCCCCTGGAATTGGGACCGCCACGATGTTGGCGACCGATGTAACTTTCGACCGAGCCAACGTTCATGAAATCGAACCAGCTTCCCACCGTGAAACAAGGAACGTTCATCTTGTCAAAGTGTCTGGTGCAATCTTCGTCCTGCCAGTAGGCATCGTAGGTGGGGTGGGCGAACCATTCGTCGAGAAGTTTGCGATTGTCCAACGGGTTTCGGCACACGGCATCCATGCCCAGAAACCGTTCGGGCCGAGTCGTGCCGCCGATTCGGTAGCCTTCGTGAAAAAGGCTAAGGCCCGTATCAATCATGTATTGGCAAACGAGGTGAGGAGGCTGGGTGACGGCGAGAAAGTTTTGCGCGAAACCTGCCTGGGAACTGCCCAGCGTGCCGATTTTTCCCGTGGACCAAGGCTGGGCCGCCAACCACTCGACGGTGTCATAGCCATCTTTCTTTTCGCCCCACCCGAGCGCGCGATACCCCACCCAGGTTCCTTCGGAAAGCTGCGCTCCGCGAAAGCTCTGCACCGCCACCACGAAACCCGCTGCTGCCAATTTTGCGAAGCTTTTCCGTGATTCGGCGCCACGGAGATCCGCATAGCGTTGTTCATACACCACGGGCCACGGACCTTTCCCATCGGGAAAATAGAGGTAGGTAGAAAGCTTCACGCCGTCGCGCATGGGGACCATGGCATGCTTTTCGATCACCTTGCCCAGCTCGACGGCAGGGCGAGGGATCATGCGGACCACTACGTTCTTGGCCCATTCGCCAACGAATCGTGCATCAGCCGCGGTGTTCATCGTGACGACGACATCCGTCACGCCGGAGCCAAAACTACCCTGGTTTTTCAGCGACACCACCTTTCCCGCAGCCGTGGGACCATGGGGCCGATATCCTTTGCCAGTGCGTGTGAAAAGCACTTCCTGACCTGCTTTGAACGCACCCATCTGTGCCCAATGCGTGGCAAAGACCATGAATTTCACGGTCTCTCTTTCTAACGCGCCGAGATGGCCAGCCACGCCTTCCTTGGCGACCTCACGCTGAAGGCGTTCCGTTTGGAGTTTTTGAATGCGTTCGAGACTTGCTTCGTCGAAAACCTGGTCCACGATCCGTTGGTCTCCCTGCTGAAACCATCGCAGGTAAAAGGGATCTTGAAGTTGATGAACGGGACTGGCCAGGATGCCTCCGCGGTTCCAGATGAGTGTGGCAGGCCGGATGTGAAAGGTTCGCTCCTGTTCTTCAACCGCCTTGTCGCCGTGCATGGCTTGCGCGCGAATGTCACGTAGTGTCAGCCCCAACGGATTCCCTTTCCGCGCCTTCCAAACGTGGCCATGGCCCTTCATCTGTCCAAGTTCATCCTGAAGGTGCACCACCCACCCACGGGCGTGATGCTCGTCGGCGGAAAAGAAGAGGTTGACGCGTTCGCCTTCCAGCAACTCGTCTGGCCGAGCACCATGGGCCAAATTGCGATAGGTGGTCGCCCACGGCAAAACACGAACCTTGTAAGTTTCGCCCGGCGGATCCTTCGACACCTCGGCTTCCCATGTGTCGGGATTCCATTTCTTCCACAGGTACCACCCCCGAATGGTATCCACGCGATGATCCGCAAACCCGTACTTGCGGGGATGAATCGGAGACGCGGGATCAGTTGGCGGCAAAGTCTTTTCCTGGGAAAAACTGGTGGAGCCGACACTGAAAATGACCAGGATCACCAAAGAAAAACGCATGGTAAACCCAAACCTGAAGATTTTTTGTTCAACCCCCACCCGAACGAAACGGAGTGTACCACGCTTGAACGGGGCCGAAAAGAGGCGAAAAAGGTCCGATTCATTCGGTGGCGTGGTATAACGTACGGTGGTTCGCAATGAGGCGGGATCCATGAAAATGGCCGCCCAAGATAAGGTTTGCCGATGTCGAAAAGGAAAATCATGGGTACTGCCGCATCAAGCCTGACGGTGGACAACGCGCGACGGTATACGGTCGACGAATATCTTACGCTCGAGCGCCAGGCGGAAGAACGATCGTTCTATCTCGACGGAAGAATCGTCGCCATGGCTGGTGAAAGTGCCGCCCACGCAGACATCACCGTCAATCTCACCGGACTGTTGTTTAATCACTTCAAAGGCACATCCTGCCGAGTTCGTGTCCAAGATACGAAAGGACGCTCTGGGATCGCTCCCTTGCAAGGCACCCTACGCCAAGGAATGTTTTCCTACTCCGATTTGGTTGTCGTTTGTGAAGACGTTGAATTCCACGATGCGTTCAAGGAGGTAATCCTTAATCCACGCGTGATTTTCGAAATTCTCTCGCCGAACATGGAATCGTTTGATCGCGGCGAAAAATTCCATCGCTACCGGATTCGGAATATCAGCTTACATGATTATGTGCTCGTCTCTCAAGACAAGCCAATCATCGAAGTGTTTTCCGCGCAATCTGACAAGAGTTGGGTGTTGCGATTCTACGAGGGTGTGAAAGCATCGGCCGAAATCCCGTCAATTTCCTGCACGATCAAGTTGAGGGAGGTTTACGATCGCATTCCTTTCGAAACCTCCGAAAATGCCGACGGCGAGTTTGAGTTCACCAATTGAGCCGGAAAAACAGGATGTGGCGTTCCGAGAAACTGCGTCCTGGAGACTGAATCATCATGCCACCGATCGGTCAGTAATGAATCTCTTCGAGGGAGTTCCACCTTCTGTTGGCCATTGGCGCATGAACGTGCAACTCCCCCTTGGGCAAGCATCTTCAACAAACAAATATCACCACTGCCTTTGTAGCAGCGTCAGCACGGCGCGGAAGATCAAGGGCCAAATGAAAGCCGCTCCGCCGGCGTTACGAACGTTGATGTCAGACGACGTTTCCGCCAGGGCTTGGGCGAAAGCCTGGTCGAGGGCGACCGCGTCCGATTTTTCAACGGTTGGGAACGTGCGGAAGTCCATGAAACCCGAGCCAACGACCTGCGGATCGGGAAAGATCTTGCCAGCCGCGTATCCCAAAACTTCATACCCGGCATGGATCGCCATCGCCGTGCGAGGCTGCTGGCCACGAAAGACATCCCAAACCATTTGCACGGCTTCCTGCGGAATCTCCGTGGGATAAGGTCGCAATGCCATGACATTTCCTCCAAAAAAAACACGCGCAACCCGTAAAAGAAACACGCACACCGAATCCGCCCCGACCGAGGCGAATCCTTCACCGTCAGCACGCCCGATCTTTTCCGCGAACCGCGGGCACGGAGAATGTCAGAAGCGAGGTTATTGGAACTACCGGAACTCCCGTTTCTTGGGATCTCAGCCGACCGGGACGTTCCGGTACTGGTAAGGCCTCGAACCTGGATTTCGCACAGGCGCAGCGACGTTGAGAATGACAGCCACACGTGCAAGCCGGAGAGCACAAGCAATCGATCCGTCCTGCCGGCGATTGGAACCGCCAAGACAAGTCATCGCCAGGAGAAACGGACACACCAAGAAGAAACACCCAGGTCATGTTGGCCTCCTCACGAAGATCCAGTCGATCCGTTCAGCGATCCAGCCCCGGGCGCCGGCGAATGCGAAGGTGTCTTGTTGGCGAAGTTCCGATTCGATCTCTTCGGGATGGGAAAGGTAATGGCCAGCCGGCAGGTGGTAAGTTCGGCCACTGGCAAGCGTGACCGTGTTGTTTAGCTCGGTGAGATAATCTCCCCACGAGTTGCCATATTCGAACGCCTCGACGGTCCCTGAATAAGGAAACGCACCATCGCCGCCAAATGGCGACTGACTGCCACCTACCAGACAACGGCCCCGAATCGCCTGACAGTGAGCCCATCGGCCTTCCACGGGACACCAACCGCCCGGCTTTCGCCGCATGGTTCGGCCTTTGGAGCCACACAGAGAAACGAATTTCAACGCTCGCAGTGCGGCTGTCAGACCGGGGAGCGTGGTGACCAGGGTCGCTTCACGTACGGGATGCTGCTTCGCGAATGGCTCGAGATCATCCGGCACACCACGCACTCCCCACTCTCGGCATCGATTTTCCGAATAACCCGACGACAGATCGATAGTGGGGTATTTGGTGTAGAGTAACCCACCACCCCATTTGGTCATCCAATCCGCAGCCCAGGCGCCCACGGATCCGTCTCCCCGGCCCAGACGACCACCGCCTACTTCGACACGCGATCCTCCATAAATCGCTTCGCGGCATACTTCGAATCCGGGCCATCGCTCCGCGTTTCCGAGGGCAATCTGTGCCAAGAGCGTGTCCTGAAACGCTCGGCCCGTCCCATGCGCCACACACGAACCGACGCCACCTTGCTGCCATGTCTGAAGCCGCCTGCCCAGCACGCGTTCTTCGATTTCGGAAGCAAACACATCTTCCGGCAAATCCGCGGATTGAAGAGGCGGCAACACGCTTTCGATGGTTGGCGTACGCCACTGACTCGCGATCCGGTCCGATTCTCCGGGAACCATGACTCGGCCAAAATCCCAGGAGATCTCCTCCTGTCCCAGGGATACCCGAACACCGCCAAAAGCTGTCAGATCGGTCATTTCAAGCCCTCCAAAATCGTGGCCACGCGCTCGAAGATGATCTGGGCACGCGCTTTCGTTTCCGTGGAAATCAGTTCGCTTCGTGAACGAGGCAGGTTCGCTTCCAGTTCGGCTTGGAACACGCGTTGCACCATCACGAGTTTGTCGACCGCGTTGACCGCCAGGGCCTGTGTCGTCATGCGGTCGAAAAGCGTGCCCCAATCACGTGCGGTTTCCAGGGATGCTTTGCCGTATCGGTACACCGACGCCAACGCACGTGCACTCTGAACCTTGTCGACCGCCATCTCCATTTGCCAAGCCGCACGAACTTTCGCGGCGAAATCGTCAGGCCCTGGAGGTGGAGGGGGTGTCGGGATATCACCGTCCACTTTGATGGTGATCGTTTCCAGCAGTGGTTCGTCCCCCTTGGCAGCGATTACCAGCACCTGGAATATTCCTGCTTTTGGAAATAGACAGGTCGCGAACTTCCCGGTGGAATCTTCCACCAAATCAGCGTCGCCCAACATCCGCCACAGGTATTTCTTGGCTTCAAGTGTCGTGCTCAATTTTTTTAGACGTCCCGGTTTCGCCTGCATGTCTTGATCCGCGTGCGCGAAGCCTGTCAGACACAAAAGTACCAGCCATGTGAGAACGCGAAACATGTCAACGATCCTCCTCGAAAGGTTGTTTGGGAACGGCGGGGAGTTTTGCTTTGAGGTATCTGGTCCACCACTGCTCCACGACGGGAAGCGCGGCGTGCAAACCTGACACCGCGAAAAGCGCGGTCATGAAGGACACGCTGACCGCATTCGACGATGTCAACTCGAGGGCTAAATGTTCCACGATGAAGGGACTGAGCGCGAATCCACAAAAAAAGGAAGCGCCGAGCTTCGTGAAATAGCGCCACGCGGTAACCCGTTCCGGCGCTTCGGCCGGGGGAAATACCGTTAGCGAGAGAAATGCTCCGCCAATGCTGCCAAGGATGCACCACAACCGCAAGCGATCATCGTCCAGCACCCCCGCGCCGGCGGCATCCGCCAACAACAAGTTCATGGCCGCCATGGCTTCGAAGGAAGCCAAGAAAAGGCACGCCCATACCCCAAGGAATGGTTTCATCGCAGGCTCCGGAAAGAAACATCGACGTGTGGAATCGCGGTCACGCGGCAAATGATCGCGCGACCAAATCATGAACAGCACAAGCGGGAAGTAACGGCACGACGCGCTCCACCGAAACCGACGTCGGTTTCGTGGATGGATCCTTCATGAACGAGATTGACCGCAAAGGTTGAAAACGAGGAATGGTGGAAATTGCCTCACCAACAAGCCGATTTTACCATGCCGCCAACGTGTTTCCAGGTCCGTAGCAGGCATTCCAGGGCAGTTCTGATCCCAACTTGAATGCCCGCTAAGAGTTCGAAAAACCAAGAAAATCGAAATGGGAATTGAGATTTTTCTGGGGTCCATGGAAGGAGTTTTCGCGTTCAGCTGGCGTTGAAAGGCTTCAGGAAGCCAATGGCGTCCTGGTTCGGTTTTTCGGTTTCCGTCGCGGGCGGAATGAACTACGATGGGTCAAGATTTTACAACTATCAGGAGACACGATCGTGAGTATTCATCGGCATGGGTCATGGATGGGCATACTGTGTGTCACGGCGTTCGGCCTGGCACTTCATGCGAACGAAATCGACAAAAAATTCCCGCTCGGCGATCAAATCAAAGTGCTGGAAGCTGACGTCAAAAATCCCGTGTATCGGCAACTCGTTTTGGAGAAAATGTTGAGCACGGATTTGGCGGCGGAATGGCAGCGGGTGGCGACGCTGGATAGCTCTGACAAATTCCTCGAAAAACACGGCGGTAAGGAAAAGGTGCTCGCGAACGCGGATCTGAGGGCAGCCTACGAACGGCGACAAAAGATCGAAGCGGATTACCTTGACCTCATGCGCGAAGGATTCCGCAAATACAAGCAGGTTCCTCCGTTCGAAAAAGGCGTCAAAGCTGAACCCGCTGGAACGGTTGCTCGTAATGTGAAAGCCCCTTCGGTAGAACTGTCCGTGGTGATGCCGAGTCCCGGTGCCGAGAAGCAGTGGCCCCGCTTCCGAGGGCCCACCGGTCAGGGCGATACCTCGGCCGTGAGTCTTCCCACGGTTTGGGACAAAGACGGCAAAAACCTCCTTTGGCGGACGAAAGTTCCAGGTTTCGGCAATTCCTCACCCGTCATTTGGGGGGAACACCTCTTCCTCACCAGTTCCGATCTGAAGGGGCATGATCGCTTCCTTCACTGCTTCGATCCCAAAGACGGCACCCTGCGCTGGTCCAAGCAAGTTCCCAGCCATCCCGTGGAACCCGGCGTCCGCGACAAGAATGGCTTCGCCTCCGCGACCCCGGTCACCGACGGTGAACGTGTCATCGCCTTTCTCGGTTCCTGCGGACTGGTTTGCTACGACTTCCAGGGAAACCTCCTATGGAACTACGATTCATTTCCGGTGAAAACGACGCATGGCACCGGTTCGTGCCCCATCCTTTACAAGGATCTCGTGATCCTCGCCCAGGATCAAAACCAAGTCGATTCGGTGTTCCTGGCACTGGACAAACGGACGGGAAAAAAAGTCTGGCAGGAGAAACGAGCACGGGCCATGACGTGGACCACGCCCGTCATCGTTCGGGTTGGTGACCATGATGAACTGATCCTTGCTGGTGCGGAGAATGTGCGGAGCTATGATCCCAATACCGGAAAAGAACTATGGTCGCTCAAGGGGCCCACGATTGAAGTCGTACCGACCATCGTGGTGGGCAAAGACCTGCTTTATTCGGCGTCCGGTCGGAACGGACCCACCCTTGCCTTCCGTGCGGGAGGCAAGGGCGACGTGACAGATGCCAATCTGGTGTGGCGTGCCGTACGTGGCGGGCCCCATGTGCCGTCGCCTGGGCTGGTGAATGGTCGGCTTTACACCGCGAACGATACCGGCATCGTGACCTGTCTGGATGCACGCTCAGGAAAAATGATCTACCAGGAACGTATTAGCGATCGCTTTTCCGCGTCCCCGGTCATCGCCGGCGACCTTTTGTACTTCTGTTCCGAAACCGGCGTGACGTATGTGGTCAAAGCGACCGACACATTGGAGATCGTCGCCCGTAACGAGCTTGGATCTCCCATCCTCGCCTCTCCCGCGGTTTACGATGGAAAGTTGATTCTGCGTACGGCGGAGGAATTGATTTGCGTTTCGAAATCGAAAACGCCGTGATCGTTATTTTTGAGTAATTAGATAGGCTTACGGCTTATCAGCATACGGACGTTTAATCAGCCACGGCAGTTTCGGGTGGAACAACGCTCTCTACCTGCCATGGCTCGTTTGGTTGGTGATACACCGAATTGACGTTCCAAGAAACGCCAAGGCCAGGAGCGGTGTGGCCGAAACACGCTCCTGGCCTTGGCGCTTTCTTGGACACAATCGAAGGTTTAGGTACCTACCGATTGTGCATTAAAGAAGGATACCAGGTGGTCGAACTTCGCGGAAGAGATCGAGGACAACTTTTTCAGATTCTGCACGTTATTGAGCGAGTAACGGAACACGAAATAGCTTTCCCAAGCGACGCACCAATCTTCATACGGACTCGATTTGCCGTAGCTCAAGGCGAAGGTCGAAGCTTTATTCTTGAGATACCACCATTCCCCATCGGTGCTCTTGACGTAGCTCGAAGATCGAGGATTGGTGCTCTTCCAATTGATGATGCTTTTCCACGACGACCATTTCGAATGTTCGGAATCCCAGTTATGGCCCATTTCGTGAATGATGGTCTGGGCACAGATATCCTGGTTATTGAACGCCTTGTTGTAGACGTTGATGGTTCCCGCGGAATCGTTGTCGGCATAGACCGAGGTGTCGCCGCCGTCGGAAATTCGGCGAACGAAGGTGATCGATTTGCCGCTCTTGAGTTCGAGGAGGTTGTCGTTCCCCGTGCGTTTGTGCAGATATTTCAGGCCGGAATCGACCCAGCGAATTTCCTTATGGCTCCAGGTCGCCGAGGAGTTTTTGAAATAAAGGAGCGCGTCGTGCGTGACGGCGTCTTTTTGCTCCTTCTCGCCCACGAATTGCAGGAAGCGGTCCTTGCCGCCATTGCCATACAGTTCGTCCCGTCCGTTGCCGCCATAAAGGCCGTCGTTTCCATCGCCGCCCCGGAGAATGTCATTATCACTATCTCCGTACAAACAATCGTCTCCACCAAAGCCTCTAAGGGTATCGTTGCCTTCACCCCCTCGGAACTCATCGTCGGCTTTCGATCCCTCGAGGTAGTCGTTTCCGCTTCCACCAAGGCCAAGGGAAGGAATATCGCTTACATCGCTGACATACCGATCGTCGCCTGAGTTACCGTCGAAGCTGATACTTTTGACGCTTGAAGGCGTGTAGGATTTGTGAACCACATCGGGCGTGATGGCGAAGCCTGTTTGCGGTGTCGATTCGACCCGCACTTGCACCTTACCGTTTTGGTAGTAGACGTGGGCATCGTTGCGCCAACTATCCCCTTCGATTTGAATCACACCACTAACCAGTTTGACCGTCGTCGGAGTGCATCGGTCTTCGAGTCGTTCGGCAAAAAGGCGGGGCCGAACCTTCTTGAGCGGGGAACCTAACTTGGGCTGCAGCATCGACAAAAACTCCAAAAAAACCAAACAACGCTGGGCAAAAACCAAACTCTAAGGTGTCCGGACGGAAAGAATCTACCATAGGCGAGCCACCCCTGTCAGGGGGCGGTGGGCGTAACCAAGGTCCACCGGCGGACTTTTTCGTCGGCGATCACGAAACCTGACGCTTCACAGCGTCGGCTCGCCGGGTGGTTCAACATTTACCGTTCGCCTAAGCACTTGCTTCCGGCAACAAAGAACCTTCGACCTTCAAAAACGAAAAACTGCGTGGCCACACCCTTCGGACTTGGCTTTCTTGCATGCAGATTTCATTTTTCATTTCGCAGGATCTCCTTCTTGATAAGGCGTGAAGCCGCATTTGAATAGTGCGGAAAAAAATCGAAAAATTTGAAAAAATCGGAAATGATCAACGCTTGCTAATGTCCCAGTAGCATGTTTCCCCAACACCCAGCGGTACAACCAACGATTTGCCATCAGCGGTGAAAATAGGCAGGAAGGGGGTGGCCCGCGTGGTGTAGAAGGTAAAGATCTCCTGTTTCGTGGGAAGATGCCAAAGCCTCACTTGGCAGTCCAAGCCAGTGCTTACCAATCGTTCTGAATCCTGGTGGAACACAAGGCCGGTAACGTGATTGGAATGGCCCGTGAAGGTGCAATATTCTTCGCCCGTCTCGAAATCCAAAATCTGGATCAAACGTTCTCCGATTACCGTCGCGATCCAGCGGTGGTTCGGGCTGATCGCAATGGGAACCCTATAGGATTCCGTCGTTCGTCGCGGACCGGTGATTCGGTCCAGCAGTTTCGTACCGCTCGCGATCTCCCAACGCTGAATCTTTGCTTCGCGGTTCTCGCTTCGAACCACCAGTTCGCGATCCTGATGGACGAAGGCGGCCGCGTGAATCATCTCTTTCACGCCACTGGCATGAGGTGCCAATTCGCTAATCAGTTTTCCCTCATTCGTCTCGAAAACGTGGACACCGCCTTGATCACTTACGAGCGCGACGCGGTCGCCCTTATGCGTCATGACCAGATCCGAAGTGGATTTGACATGCGTGG
>WBZS01001574.1_pt1 | contig 17473 bp, 14 predicted proteins | sample 5204201 | NCBI WGS metagenome assembly WBZS01 (sample SAMN12344357, study PRJNA552823) | activated sludge metagenome | biome: Activated sludge suspended growth; feature: Nitrification reactor; material: Wastewater; isolation source: activated sludge from nitrification reactor of wastewater...
CACGCCCTGGATCAGCGCCTGGACTTCGAGCGAGCGCGTCAGGCTGCTGTAGTTGGAGAACGGCACGTCGTGGTCCTGCGCGTACTTCTCGACGTTCTCCTGGTCGATCATGATGATCACGGTGAGATACGGCAGCTTGTCGCCAATCACCACCGCGTCGGTGATGTAGGGGCTGAACTTGAGTTCGTTCTCCAGCTCGCTCGGCGTCACGTTCTTGCCACCGGCCGTGATGATGATGTCCTTCATGCGGTCGGTGATGCGATAAAAGCCATCCGCATCCACCGTCCCCACGTCGCCCGTGCGCAGCCAGCCGTCGTCGGTAAATGTCTCGGCGGTTTTCTCGGGCAGGTTCAGGTAGCCGGCGAATACGTTCGGGCCTTTCACCTGGATTTCGCCCGTCTCAGGGTCAAGCCGCACCTGGTTGAAATCGGTCGCCGGGCCGATGGAGCCGGGCTTGATGCGGTCTGCCGGAATGCCGGTGGAGGCGCCGCAGGTCTCCGTCATGCCCCAGACTTCCAGCATGGGCAGGCCCAGCGCCAGGTACCACTTGACCAGTTCGGGCGAAATAGGCGCGGCACCCGTCACCAAAAAACGCGCGCGGTGAATGCCGATGAGTTTGCGCACGTTGTTCAGCGCCAGCCAACGCGCCACGGTGAACTTGGCTTTCAGGCTGGCTGGCACGGGCTGGCCGGCCAGCACGCGCTCGGCAATCTGCTGGCCCACGCCAATGCCCCACGCGTACACGCCTTGCTGAAGGCGCGTGCCTTCCTTGAGCGCAATCGCGACGCCGGAATAGAACTTCTCCCACACCCGCGGCACGGCCGTGAAGACGGTCGGCGCGATCTCGCGCACATTCTCGGGCACGGTGTCGGGGTTCTCCACGAAGTTGAGCTTGGCGCCTGTGTAGAGCGAAAAATACTCGCCGCCCATGCGCTCGGCGATGTGGCACAGCGGCAGAAAGCACATGCACTCGTCCGCCTCGGTGCGCGAAATCAGCGTGTTGTAGCCGCGCACGGTGTAGGTCAGGCCCGCGTGCGTGTGCATCGCCCCTTTCGGCTTGCCCGTGGTGCCGGAGGTGTAGACCAGGATCGCCAGGTCTTCCGGCTTGACGGCTGCCACTCGGCGCTGGAGGTCGTCGGAATGTGCCGCGTTGTACTGGCGCCCCAGTTCGCGCAGCGCATCCAGGCTGATGACGTCTGCCTCTTTCAGGTCGCGCAGGCCTTCCATGTCGAACACCACGATCTTGCGCAGCAGCGGCAACTGGTCGCGCACTTCCAGCGCCTTGTCGAGCTGTTCGTCGTCTTCGACGAACAGCACGCTGGTGCGCGAGTCCTCGCACAGGTATTGCACCTGCGCCGGCGCGTCGGTGGGGTAGATGCCGTTGGACACGCCGCCGCATGAGAGCACCGCCAGGTCGGCCAGCACCCATTCGATGACGGTGTTGGAGAGGATGGAGGAGGTGTCGCCGGGTGCAAAACCCAGGCTCATCAGGCCGCCGGCGATTTCGCGCACGGCTTCGGCCACCTGGTTCCAGGTCCAGCTGCGCCAGATGCCGAAGTGTTTTTCGCGCAGCCACACGTTGGGGCCTCGCTGGGCCACGGCATTCCAGAACATGGCGGCAATGGTGTCGCCGTCGAGCACGCTGTTGGGCTGTGGCTGGATGTGTGAAAGATCCCAAAGATTGCTCATGCCTTATCTCCAGGTCTTCTTTTTCTTCCAGCGACGTTCGCCGCGCACACCGGTTTCCGTCATGCCCAGGTAAAACTCCTTGATGTCTTCTTTCTCACGCAGTCGCTCGCAGGTGTCTTCCATCACGATGCGGCCGTTTTCCAGCACATAGCCGTAGTCCGCCGCGTTGAGCGCCATGTTGGCGTTCTGCTCCACCAGCAAGATGGTGGTGCCGCGCTCGCGGTTGATGCGCACCACGATCTCGAAGATTTCCTTGGTGAGCTTAGGGGACAGGCCCAGGCTCGGCTCGTCCAGCAGGATCAGATCCGGGTTGGCCATCAGCGCGCGGCTGATCGCCAGCATCTGCTGCTGGCCGCCGGAGAGCAGGCCGGCGTCCTGCGCGGCACGCTCCTTCAGGATGGGGAAATAGCCGAACACCTGCTCCATGTCGCGCGCCACGCCGTCGCGGTCCTTGCGGGTGTAGGCGCCCATCACGAGGTTGTCACGCACGCTCAGCAGCGGGAACACCTCGCGGCCCTCAGGCACGTGAGACAAACCTTGCTGCACGATGAAGGCCGGGTCGCGCGCCGTGATGTCGGCGCCCTTGAACTCGACCGAGCCCTTCCGCGGGTCGATGATGCCCGAGATGGTCTTGAGAATGGTGCTCTTGCCCGCGCCGTTGCTGCCCAGCACGGTGGCAATCTGTCCGCGCTCCACCTGCAGGCTGACGCCGCGGATGGCCTTGATGGGGCCGTAGGCGCTTTCCACGTTGAGCAGCTTCAACATGGCCTGGGCCGGCGCCGAATCAGCGCGACCAGCTACAGAAATAATAGTTTCCGTCATGCCGGCGTTCTCCGCAGCGAGGCCACGTCGTCGATGGAGCCCAGGTAAGCCTCGATCACGGCCGGGTCGCTCTGCACCTCGCGCGGCGTGCCGGTGGCCAGCACCTGGCCCTGGTTCATGGCCACCACGCGGTCGGACACGCGCGAGACCAGCGTCATGTCGTGCTCCACCATCAGCACCGTCACGCCCAGCTCGTGCACGATGTCCTGAATCCAGAACGCCATGTCACCCGTTTCTTCCACGTTCAGGCCCGACGAGGGCTCGTCCAGCAGCAGCAACTGCGGCTCGGCGCACAGCGCGCGCGCCAGTTCCACCACCTTGCGCACGCCGTAGGGCAGGCCGGCGACCATGGAATCGCGGTAGTGCTGCAGGTCGAGCAGGTCAATCACGCGCTCGACGCGCTCGCGCGCCTGCACCTCGGCCGCGCGCGTGGCGGGCGTGAAGAACAGCTCGCTCCAGAACCCCGTTTGCCGATGCGTGTGGCGGCCAATCAACAGGTTGTGCAGCACGGTCGCGTGCTCGAACAGCTCGATGTTCTGGAACGTGCGCGCAATGCCCAGACCCGCCACGCGGTGCGGCGGCTGGTCGGTCAGCTTGACCATGCCATGCGGGCCGGCGTAGTCGATCTCGCCACTGGTGGGCGTGTAGATGCGGCTGATCAGGTTGAACACGGTGGTCTTGCCGGCGCCGTTGGGGCCGATCAGCGTGAACACCTCGCCGCGCCGCACGTCGAAGCTGACGTTGTTCACCGCCAGCACGCCGCCAAAGCGCACGCTGAGGTTCCGCGCGGATAGAAGCACATCGCCCCTCATGCCGCCACTCCACCAAAAAGCCCGCAGGGCGAAGTGGCCGCGGAGCAGGCCATGCCAGTGACCGCCGTGGCCGGACCTGTGCCGGCCACCAGCGGTGTCCCCCCTTGGGGTGAAGGCGCGCAGCGACTCAGGGGGGTCATTTCAATCTATCCGATTTCTGGAACGACTTCTGCCGCTTGAACATGCCCTTGCGGTAGAACGGGAACAACTGCAGCCAGGTGCGAACCTTGAGCCAGCGGCCATACAGGCCCAGCGGCTCGAACAGCACGAACAGGATCAGCACCGTGCCGTACACCACCGCCTGCAGGCCGGGCGCCTGGCCGATGGCGGCGGGCAGATAGTCCTTGACCACCGAAATGAACTGCGGCATGGCGATGAGGAAGGCTGCGCCCAGGAACGCGCCGTGTACCGAGCCCAGGCCGCCGATCACCACCAACAGCAGCAGATCGATCGACTGGATGATGCTGAACTGGTCGGGCGAGATGAACTGCAGCTTGTGCGCATACAGCGCGCCGCCCAGCCCCGCCAGCGCGGCCGACAGCGCGAACGACAGCGTCTTGTAGCGCGCCAGGTGAATGCCCATGCTCTGCGCCGAAATTTCGGAATCGCGGATCGCCACAAAGGCGCGGCCGGTGGAGGAGCGCAACAGGTTCAGCACGCCCAGCGTCACCAGCACGGCCGTGACCAGGCAGACGAAGTAAAAGCCCTCGCTGGAATCCACCTTCCAGCCAAACACCTCGGGCGGCTTGACGTGCATGCCGGCGTTGCCGCCGGTGAGCTTTTCCCAGCGCGCAAAAATCTCCTCGACGATGAAGCCGAACGACAGCGTGGCAATGCCGAGGTAGATGCCCTTCAGCCGCAGCGCCGGCAAGCCCACCACGATGCCGACCGACGCCGCCAGCCCCGCCGCGCACAGCATGGCGAGGGGAAACGGCAGGCCCAGATTGGTCAACACGCCCTGCGTGTAGGCGCCCACACCCAGAAACGCCGCGTGGCCCATGGAGAACTGCCCGGTAAAGCCCGCCAGCAACATCAGCCCCAGGCCGACGATGCCGTAGATCAGCACGAAGGTGAGCTGGGCCAACCAGTATTCCGGAAAGATCCAGGGCGCGGCCAGCAACAGCACCAGCAGCGCCGTGTACCAGAACACCTGGCCGCCGTGCTTAGCCAGGCGGATGTCCTGGTCGTAGTCGGTCTTGAAGATGTAGCGCATCGTTCAGACCTTCTTGCGCAGTTTTTCGCCAAACAGCCCGTTGGGCTTGACCATCAGCATGATCAGCACCACCACATAGGCGGCGATGTCCTTGAAGCCCTCGGGCAAGTAAAAGCCCGATAGCGATTCCACGATGCCGATGATCAGCCCCCCGACGATGGCGCCCGGCAGGCTGCCAAAGCCGCCCACCACCGCAGCCGGAAACGCCTTCAGCCCGATGAACCCCATGTTGGCGTGCACGAAGGTGATGGGTGCCAGCAGCAGGCCCGCAATGGCCGCCACCGCCGCCGCCAGCCCCCACACCAGGCCGTTCAGCCGCTTGACCGGAATGCCCATGTAGTAAGCGGCCAGCTGGTTCTGCGACGCCGCCTGCATGGCAATGCCCAGCTTGCTGTACTTGAACATGGCGTACAGCCCCAGGCACAGCAGCGCGGTAACGGCGATGATGACCATCTGCTCCGCGCTCAGCACCAGGCCCCCGGCGTTCCAGGTCACGTCCTTGTAGGGCACCGGCAGCGTGTGTGTTTCGGTGCCGATGCCGGGAATCATCGTGATCAGCCCGCGCCCCACGTAGCCCAGGCCAATGGTGAGCATCACGATGGAGAACGCCGGCTGGCCCAGTATGGGGCGGATCACCACGCGCTCGGTCACCACGCCGACCAGCGCCATGGCAGCGATGCTGGCAATCACCGTCAGCCAGAACGGAAAGCCGAGCATGGTCAACCCCGCCAGGCCGCAGAAAGCGCCCAGCATCATCAGTTCGCCCTGAGCGAAGCTCACCGTTTCGGTGGCCTTGTAGATCAGCACGAAGCCGAGCGCGATCAGGCCGTAAATACAACCCTGCGCAATGCCGCTGATCACCAACTGCAGAAACTGCATTTGACTCCTGTGGTTTCAGTCCTGTCCGAATTCGGCGCAACTGTAGTGGCCGCAAGGCCAGGGCCTGTTAGTGCAAACCCTGTACGTCGTCACCAATGCGTCTATTCTGGTGTATTTTTACCAAGCAATCACTTGGTAAAAATCCTATACTGGCCGCGACAAGCGACGTGCTTGGGCCTGTTGAAGCGGAGCGTGATGATGGACAAAGTGGCAGTCCGGGTCGAAAAGGACGGTCCCGTCACCGTGGTCACGCTGGAGCGCCCGGATGTGCGCAACGCGGTCGATGCCGCCACGGCCCACGCGCTGCACGCGGTGTTTGTGGCGTTTGAGAGCGATGCGGAAGCGCGTGTGGCGGTGTTTCACGGCGCGCACGGCCATTTTTGCGCCGGCTGGGACTTGAAATCGGGCGCCCGCATGGCGGGCGATTCGGATGCCAGCGTGCGCGACCTGCTGGCCGATCTGGACTATCCGGCCGACGCGCAGCAGCCGCGCGGTCCTATGGGACCGTCGCGCCTGCTGCTGTCCAAACCCGTCATCGCCGCGGTAGACGGGGCAGCCGTGGCGGGCGGCATGGAGCTGGCCGTTTGGTGCGACCTGCGCGTGATGGCGCAGGACGCGTACTTCGGCGTCTATTGCCGGCGCTTCGGCGTGCCGCTGATCGACGGCGGAACGGTGCGCCTGCCACGGTTGATCGGCCAGAGCCGCGCGCTGGACCTGATCCTGACCGGGCGCCGGGTCGATGCCGACGAGGCGCTGGCCATGGGCCTGGCGAACCGCGTGGTGCCCGCAGGCGACGCGCGACGGGCGGCCATCGCCCTGGCGCACCAGATCGCTGGCTACCCTCAGTCAACCCTGCGCGCCGATCGTCTAAGCGCGCTTACCCAATGGGACTGGCCGTTGGAGACCGCGCTCCGGCGGGAATGGGCCAGCGGCAGCGAATGCCTGGCTGATGCGCTGGCCGGAGCGACGCGATTTGCCGGCGGGGAGGGACGGCACGGTACGGGGCTCGGCCGAGATCATCCGGATGCTGCGTAACGCGCATGGGTGCGCGCCGCGAGCGCAGGCGATGTTGAGCGAAAGGGCGTCGGCGCCTGTGGCTTACTTTTGGCCGGGGGCCTGCCCGAAGCCATTCGGCGTGCGGCACAATCCGTCAATCTGCACTGACAAATGGCTGTCATTCCCGAGTTACAGATTTTGCGATTGCCTTCGATGAGTCCGCGTCCACCCCAATTGCGTCAACTGTTGATGGCCCGCTTCGACTGGATGGAGGCGCGCGTCATGGAAAACGCCGTGCGCGAGGGTTATGGCGGTGTGACCACCGCAATGAACCGCATGTTCGCGCACCTGCACGGGAAACCCATGGGGCTGTCGGAACTGGCGCGGGTTCTGTCCGTGTCGCGCCAGGCGGTGCACCAGCTTGCCAATGACGCGGCGGCCATGGGACTGGTGGAGTTCGTCCCTTCCGAGCGCGACGGTCGCGTCAAGCTGCTGCGCTTCACCCAGAAGGGTTGGGTCATGGTCGACCAGGCCCTGCGCGCGTTTGAGCGCATCGAGCAGGAGCTGGCCGAGACTCTGGGCCCCGAAGACGTGGCGGCGCTGCGGCGCATCTTGGGCAAGCCCTGGTCGGCCGACGAGCGGGCCTGATTTCAAGGGAAAACCCCAGCGAAAAATTCGTCAATTTGAATTGACGAATTAAGCGAAGCTTCGAACAATCCGTCTTGCCGCCGCGGCTGATCGCAATCGCGCGCACGACCGCAACGGGCTTCGGAGGTCTGTCAATGTCATCGTCATTCGAGGTGCTGCGGCGCGAGCGCGCCGGGCGGCCCGTGCCGCGCACCATGATGGATGCGCCGCTGCGCGTGACCGACGTGATGCGCCGGGCAGAGCTGCTGTTTCCCGACGTCGAACTGGTGAGCCGCCATGGCCCCGGTGACGTGCGGCGTTCCAGCTACCGCGCCGTCGCGCAGGAGGCGTTGGCGCTGGCGGGTGCGCTGAAGGGGCTTGGCATCCAGCCCGGCCAACGGGTGGCCACGCTGATGTGGAACCACGCGGCCCACCTGGCCGCGTACTACGCGGTGCCCGCGATCGGCGCGGTGTTGCATCCGCTCAATCCCCGCCTGATGGCCGAGGAGCTGGCGTACATCGTGGCCGATGCGGGGGATGTGGCGCTGCTCGTGGACGACGATTTGCTGCCCTTGTGGCAGCAGGTGGCCGAGCATGTGCAGCTCGACCATGTGATCGTCCACCCGCTCGGAGTGGACGCCTCGCTTGCCGTGTCGGCGCCCGAGCATCGCTATCATTTGTGGAGCGCGACACTGGCGGCCGCCACGCCCCTGCCCGGTTGGCCCGAGGACGCGTTCGACGAGCACGATCCGGTGTCGATCTGCTACACCTCGGGCACCACGGGTCGCCCCAAGGGCGTGGTGTATTCGCACCGATCCATCTTGTTGCACGGGCTGGGCGCGGCCACGCCCGACGCGCTCAACCTCTCGGGCCGCGACACCGTGATGGCGCTGGCGCCCATGTTCCACGCCAATGCCTGGTCGATGCCGCACACCTCGGCGATGCTGGGGCAGAAGCAGGTGTTCACCGGGCCGCGTGCCAGCCCGGCGGAGATCATGGATCTGTTCGTCAATGAGCAGGCCAACGTGTCGCTCGGCGTGCCCACGTTCTGGAGCGATGTGCTGAACGTGATCGACCAGCACCCTGGCCGTTGGACGTTTCCGGCCGGCACGCGCATCTATTGCGGCGGTTCTGCACCGCCACCCGAGATGTTCCGCCGCTTCGACCGGCTCGGTGTGCACCTGCAGACCGGCTGGGGCATGACCGAAACCTCGCCCATGGGCAGCCAGACCTGGGTGCGGCCCGAGTACCGCGACCTGACGGGCGAGGATCTGATTCACCTGCGCGTCTCCAACGGCTTGCCGCTGCCCTTCATCGAGATGCGCCATGTCGATGAGTCCGGCGCGGTGCAGCCGCGCGATGGCGTGGCCATGGGCGAGTTGCAGGTACGCGGGCCCTGGGTGACCAGCGCCTACATTGGTCACCCGCAGCCTATTTCAGCCACCACCGCCGACGGCTGGATGAAGACCGGCGACATCGTGGTGTTTCAGCCCGACGGCTACATGCGCCTGGTGGATCGGCTGAAGGATCTGGTCAAGTCCGGCGGCGAGTGGATCAGCTCGGTGGATATGGAGAAGGCCCTGTGCGACCACCCGGCCGTGGCCGAAGCGGCCGTGATCGCCGTGCCCGACGAGCGCTGGAGCGAGCGGCCTCTGGCGCTGGTGGTGCTCAAAGCCGGGCATGCCGACGTGGCTGCGCGCGACATCCAGGACCACCTGCGTCCGCGCTTTGCCAAGTGGATGGTGCCGGACCACATCGAATTTGTGACCGAGCTGCCGCGCACGTCGGTGGGCAAGCTGAACAAGCTGGCGCTGCGGAACCTGTATGCCAACCCTGGCCGCTGAACGCAGCGACCGGCCCTTTTGCCTGCCACCACCTGGAGACCATGACCATGACACGCTTTATCCCCCGCCGCAGCTTCTGCGGCCTGCTGGCCCTCACCGCGCTCGGCGCAGCCGCAACCGCCTCCGCCGCGCCGCTGGAGCAGGCGCGCATCCTGTGCGGCTTTCCGGCCGGCAGCACCATCGACGTGGTGGCGCGCCGCGTGGCCGACAAGCTGGCTGCGGCAGGCTACGCCAAATCCGTGTTGGTGGACAACCGCACCGGCGCTGGCGGGCAACTGGCGGTGAGCGCGACCAAGGGCCAGTCGGCCGATGGCAGCGTGATCCTGATCACGCCGATGTCGATCCTCGGCATCTACCCCCACACCTACAAAAAGCTGCCGTACGACGCCGCGACCGATCTGACACCGGTGTCCAACGGCACCAGCTTCGACTACGGCTTCGCCGTTGGCCCGGCCGTGCCGGACAGCGTCAAGACCATTCCCGAATTCATGGCCTGGGCCAAGGCCAACCCGACCAAGGCCAGTGTCGGCTCGCCGGCACCGGGATCGACGCTGCACTTCTCCGCGTTGATGCTCGGTCGAAGTTCGGGGGTTGAGCTGACGCACATCGGCTTTCGGGGATCGCAGGCCGGTATCCAGGATCTGCTGGGCGGCCAGTTGCCGGCGATGTCCAGCCCGCTGGGCGAGTTTCTGCGCCACGCGCCGGGGGGCAAACTGCGCATCCTGGGCACCTCGGGCGCCAAGCGCAGCCGCTTCACGCCCAACGTGCCCACCTACGCCGAGCAAGGCTACAAGGACATGACCTACAGCGAGTGGTATGGCTTTTTCCTGCCGGCCAAAGCCAGCGGCGAGACGGTCAATCGCCTGAATGCCGCACTGCGCGACGCCCTGAAGGCCCCCGACGTGGTCGAGGCGCTGTATGGCTTCGGGCTGGAACCCAATGCCAGCTCGCCGACGGAACTGGGTGCCACGTTGAAGGCGGACACCGATCGTTGGGCACCCATCGTGAAGTCGATCGGCTTCACCGCAGACTGACGCCGGCGCGCGCTCCGGCTGTCTCGCGCCGGACATCCTCTTGACATTTTCACCAAGCGCCCACTTGGTGAAAAATTTATACTGGCACGCAGCGAAGCCTGCGCACTGTCGCGCCCCGATCAAGGAGTGATTCGATGACCGAAGCCTATGTTTTCGACGCCGTGCGGACGCCGCGCGGCAAAGGCAAGAAAGACGGCAGCTTGCACGAGGTAAAGCCTGTTGATCTGCTTGCAGGCACGCTCACGGCGCTGCAACGCCGCCACGACTTCGACACCGCCAAGGTCGACGACGTGGTGATGGGCGTGGTGTCACCCATCGGCGAGCAGGGCTCCGTCATCGCCAAGGTGGCCGCGCTGAAAGCCGGCTGGGACTGGCAGTGCGCCGGCGTGCAGCTCAACCGCTTCTGCGCCTCGGGCCTGGAAGCGGTGAACATGGCGGCGCAGAAAGTGCGCAGTGGCTGGGAAGACCTGGTGGTGGCCGGCGGTGTGGAGAGCATGAGCCGCGTGCCGATCGGCTCCGACGGCGGCGCCTGGGCGCAGGACCCGGCGACCAACAGCGCGACCGACTTCGTGCCGCAGGGCGTGGGCGCCGATCTGATTGCCACGCTCTCGGGTTTTTCGCGCGAGGACGTGGATCGCTTCGCCGTCACTTCGCAGCAGCGCGCGGCCGCGGCGCGCGAAGCGGGTTACTTCAAAGGCTCGGTGGTGCCGGTGACGGATTTCCTCGGCCAGACCATCCTGGAAGAAGACGAGTTCATCAAGCCGCGCACCACGGTGGAGGCGCTGGCAGGGCTACGGCCTTCCTTCGAGCAGCTCGGCGCCATGGGCTTTGACGCGGTCGCCATCAGCCGCTATCCGCAGGTCGAGCGCATCCACCATGTGCACCACGCCGGCAACTCGTCGGGCATCGTGGATGGCGCGGCGGCGGTGCTGATCGGCAACGAGGCAGCCATCAAGACGCACGGCTTCAAGCCGCGCGCGCGCATCGTCGCCACGGCCTTGTCGGGCGCCGACCCGACCATCATGCTCACCGGCCCCATGCCGGCCACGCGCAAGGCGCTGGCCAAGGCGGGGTTGAAGATCGAGGACATCGACCTCTTTGAAGTGAACGAGGCCTTCGCCGCTGTGCCAATGAAGTTCATGCAGGAGTTCGGCGTGTCGCACGACAAGGTCAACGTCAACGGCGGCGCGATTGCCATGGGGCACCCGCTGGGCGCCACGGGCGCGATGATTCTGGGCACGCTCATCGACGAGTTGCATCGCCGCCAATTGCGCTACGGCCTGGCAACGCTTTGCGTGGGCGGCGGCATGGGCATTGCCACCATCGTCGAGCGGGTTTGAAAGAAATCGACCTCCAGCGCTTGACGATCAAGCGCAAGCAGCTATCAAATTCATAGAATCATGCAACTCAAGACCCTGCGCTACGACCTCGCCGACGGCATCGCCACCATCACGTTTGATGAGGAAGGCTCGCCCGTCAACACCATGTGCCTGCAATGGCAGGACGATCTGCAAACCGCTGCGGATCAGGTGGTGAAGGACAAGGACGCCATCCGCGGCATCGTGCTCGCGTCGGCCAAGAAAACCTTCTTTGCCGGCGCCGACCTGAAGGGCGTGATGCGCATGACCCAGGCCGACGCGCCGAAGGTATATGCCGAAATCGAGCGCATCAAGAAGAACTTCCGCACGCTGGAAACGCTGGGCAAGCCAGTCGTGAGTTGCCTCAACGGCTCGGCGCTGGGCGGTGGCTGGGAACTGGCGCTGGTGGGCCACCACCGCATTGCCGTCAACGACCCCAAGATCCAGTTCGGCCTGCCCGAAGTCACCATCGGCCTGCTGCCGGGCGGCGGCGGCGTGACCAAGATGACGCGCCTGCTCGGCCTGATGGGCGCGCAGCCCTATGTGCTGGAAAGCAAGCTGTTCGGCCCGGCTGAGGCGCAGCAGATGGGCGTGGTGCACGAGTTGGCGGGCAGCGCCGATGAGTTGATCCCGCGTGCCAAGGCATGGATCGAATCGGCGCAGGGCAAGGCCGAGGCCGCCACGCACCCGTGGGACCGCAAGGACTACAAGATGCCTGGCGGCACGCCGAGCAACCCCAAGATCGCCGGCGGCCTGGTGGTGGCGCCCGCCATGCTGAAAACCAAGACGCGCGGCCTGTACCCCGCGCCGCACGCCACGCTGGCGGCGATGGTGGAAGGCGCGCAGGTCGATTTCGACACCGCCATGCGCATCGAAAGCCGGTATCTGGCCAGCCTGATGATCAACCCGGTGGCGAAGAACATGATCAACACGTTCTTCTTCAACCTGAACGCGATCAAGAGCGGGCAGTCGCGCCCCGGCCCTTCGACAGGCTCAGGACGAACGGAAAAATACAAGCCGCAGAAGGTGGGCGTGCTGGGCGCCGGGATGATGGGCGCGGGCATCGCGTACGCGCAGGCCAGTCGCGGCATTGCCACGGTGCTCAAGGATGTGACGCTCGAAAAAGCGGAGCAAGGCAAGGCCTACAGCCAGAAGATCACGCAGCCGCGCGTCGACAAGGGCCGCATGAACCCGCACGACCAGACCGCGCTGCTCGGCCGAATCACGCCCACCGCCAACGCGGCCGACCTGAAAGGCTGCGATCTGATCATCGAAGCCGTGTTCGAAAACCGCGACCTGAAGGCGCAGGTGACGAAAGAAGCCGAAGGCATGCTGGCCGAAGGCGGCTTCTTTGCCAGCAACACCAGCACGCTGCCCATCAGCGGACTGGCGCAGGCCTCCGCCAAACCGGAGAAGTTCGTCGGCATCCACTTCTTTAGCCCCGTCGACAAGATGAAGCTGGTGGAGATCATTCGCGGCAAGCAGACCGACGATGAAACCGTCGCGCGCGCCTTCGACTACGTGCTGGCGCTGGGCAAGCTGCCCATCGTGGTGAACGATTCACGCGGCTTCTACACCAGCCGCACCTTCGGCACGTATGTGATGGAAGGCGCGGCGATGCTGGGCGAAGGCATTCCCGCCGCCGTCATTGAGAACGCCGCCGTGCAGGCCGGCCTGCCGGTCGGGCCGCTGGCGGTGCTGGACGAAACGGCGCTGTCGCTCTCCGTGCACGTGCTCGACCAAACGCGCGCCGATTTCAAGGCCGAGGGCAAAACCTACGAGGCCACGCCTGGCGAGTTGCTGGTCGAACGCATGGTGAAAGAGCTGAAACGCAACGGCCGCGCAGCCGGTGGCGGCTTCTACGACTACCCCAAGGGCGAGAAGAAGCACCTGTGGCCTGAATTGAAGGCACTTTTCGAGAAGCCGGGCGTTGAGTGGAACGTCAAGGACATCCAGGATCGCCTGCTGTATCGCCAGTCCGTCGAAACCGCGCGCTGCCTGGCCGAAGGCGTGCTGACCAGCGCGCACGACGCCAACATCGGCAGCATCTTCGGCATCGGCTTTCCGGGCTGGACGGGCGGCGCCATGCAGTTCATCTACGGGCAGGGCATCGACAAGTTCGAGCGGCGCTGCGCGGAACTTGCGGCCAAGTATGGTGATGGGTTCAGGCTGACGGATGAGGTGAAGGCGGCGATTCGCAAGTTCGAGCCCCGTTACTGACCACTCGCCAGATAGCGCGGCGCCTGCGCGTGCCGGTCGTAGTGGCCGTAGCGCGTCCCGTCGGGGTAGTACTCGGCCGACAACTGCACCTTGCCTGCGGCATCATCACCGGCCACGGCGGCGATGAAGGCCAGCGTGAGGTCCACGCCGGCTGACACGCCGGCCGACGTCCAGACATTGCCATCGCGCACCCAGCGCGCTTCCTCGACCGTCACGTCACCCAGGGCGCGCAGCCGGTCGAGCGAGGCCCAATGCGTGGTCGCTCGTTTGCCGCCCAGCAGCCCCGCCGCATGCAGGATGGAGGCGCCCGTGCAGACCGAGAGCACGTGCTGGCAGCCTGCGGCTTGTCGGGCCACAAAATCCACCAGCGTGGCGTTGTTCACTTCCTGCCTCGTGCCCATGCCGCCGGGCACCAGCAGGAGGTCAAGCCGCGGGCACTCCGCCATCGTGACATGCGGCTGAACAACCATGCCTTTGGCGCAGGTCACCGGCTCGGCCGATTGCGCCACCAACAGGCACGATGCGGGGCCATCGGCCCAGTCGCGCCACATGGTCAGCATTTCCCAGGGGCCGACGAAGTCGAGTTCCTCGACCTGCGGGAACAGCAGGATGCCCGCCGTCTTGAGTGTTGAGGTCACTGAAACGCCACCTCCGCAAAGCTCCGCAGCTTGCGGCTATGCAGCCGGTCCAGCCCGTTTTCGCGCAGGCGTTCGATGGCGCGGATGCCGATCTTCAGGTGCTGGTTGACGCGCTCGCGGTAGAAGTGATTGGCCATGCCGGGCAGCTTGATCTCGCCGTGCAGCGGCTTGTCGGACACGCACAGCAGCGTGCCGTAGGGCACGCGAAAGCGGAAGCCGTTGGCGGCGATGGTGGCGCTTTCCATGTCGAGTGCGACGGCGCGCGATTGCGAGAAACGGCGCTGCGGCGCACCCGCGCCCAGCAGCTCCCAGTTGCGGTTGTCGGTGGTGGCCACGGTGCCGGTGCGCAGCACGCGCTTCAACTCCGCGCCGCGCAACTGCGTGACGTCGGCCACGGCCTCCTGCAGCGCAATCTGCACTTCGGCCAGCGCGGGCACGGGGATCCACAGCGGCAGGTCTTCGTCCAGCACGTGGTCTTCGCGCACATAGCCGTGCGCCAGCACGTAGTCGCCCAGTTGCTGGCTGCCGCGCAGGCCGGCGCAGTGGCCGACCATGATCCACGCGTGCGGGCGCAGCACGGCGATGTGGTCGGTGATGGTCTTGGCGTTGGCCGGCCCGACACCGATGTTGACGAAGCTGATGCCGCTGCGGTCGGGCCGCACCAGGTGGTAGGCGGGCATCTGCGGCAAGCGTGGCGGTGGCGTGCCGCCTTCGTCGCCCAAGCCCAACCCGGCGCGCCGCGTGATGACGTTGCCGGGCTGCACGAAGGCGCTGTAGTCGCTGCCCGCGTTCTGCATCTCCGACTGGCCCAGCGCGATGAATTCGTCGATGTAGAACTGGTAGTTGGTGAACAGGATGAAGTTCTGAAAGTGCTCGGGCGAAGTGCCGGTGTAGTGGCGCAGCCGGTGCAGCGAATAGTCCACGCGTGGCGCGGTGAACAGCGCCAGCGGCTCGGGCTCGCCCGGCCTGGGCTCGTGGGTGCCGTTGGCGATGCGGTCGTCCATGGCCGTCAGGTCGGGCAGGTCGAACACCTCGGACAGGCGCTGACGCTGCGCGGCGCTCAAAGAGCCCTCGAAGTGCTCGTCTTCGGCCAGCGCAAAGGGCAGGGGAATCGGCTTGCTGCTGGTGCCCACCTCCAGCGTGGCGCCGTGGTTGGCCAGCAGCAGGCGGAACTGCTCTGCGTAATAGTCGGCAAACAGGTCCGGCGCCGTCAGCGTGGTTTCGTAGTTTCCCGCGTGCGAGACAAAGCCGTAGGCCAGCCGCGTGTCGGGGTGGCGCCCGTGCGGCACATGCAGGCGCACGAAGGGGTAGCAGGCGCGCACGCGCGGCAGCGGACCATGGGGCTCGGCCGGGCCGGCGATGTAAGCAGCCAGCGCATCGCGCAGGTGGGCGCAACCGGCGTCGTAGATGTGGCGCACCTGGGCCAGTGCGGTCTCGGCGTTGGTGAAGGGCGCGGGCGGGACGAAGGACGGCAGAGAGATCATGCGGTCATTGTGCACATGGGTGGGTCATTGGCATGACGCGGGCTGTGGGCGATTCGGCTCTTGTTCGCTGGTGCTGTTTTCATGCAAGAGAAATAGCCTGCAGTGCTTGTCTGGCAAGCGCAGACAGCTATCAAAATAAAATTTTTACGCCAATGCCGCCACCAGGCCGAGTCCTGCGGCCAGCGCCAGGCCGTGCACATTGGCCGCCGCGATCGACAGGCCCATGGCGGGCTTCAGTCGGGCCGGCGTGGCCGCGTGGCGCCACAGCAGCGTCGCGGCCGCCAGCGACAGCGGCAGCGACAGCAACCCCGCCAACGCCGCGCGTGGCGCCACCCCTGCCCACACCGCCGCCGCTAGCGCGCCGTGCGCCATCAGCGCCAGCACGACGTACAGCCGCGCCGCACCCGGCCCCCCCAGGCGCACCGCCAGCGTGCGCTTGCCCACGCGCGCATCGGCCGCCGCGTCGGGCACGCCGTTGATGAGCAGGATGCAGGCCACCAGTAACCCCAACGTGCCGCCCAGCACGGCCGGCAGCGCCGCGAATTGCCCGCGCTGCACGAAGTCCGCGCCCACCACCACCAGCGCCCACGCGGCCGCCACCGCCAGCTCGCCCAGGCCGCGCGACATCAGTTGCAGCGGCGGCGCCGAATAGGCCCAGGCCAGCCCCAGGCCGATGACGCCGATGACCAGCAGCCCCGGGCCGCCGTGCCACGCCAGCAGCAGGCCGGCCGGCACCAGCGGCAGCAGCAGCCAGAGTGCCCACTGGCGCGTTTCGGGCGCGCTGACCACGCCCTGCTGGATCAGGCGCGAGCCGCCCGAGAACGGGAACATCGCGCCGTCGTTGGCGTCATCGGCGCCATTCAGTGCGTCGTGAAAGTCGTTCAGCACATTGGCGCCGGCGTGCGCCATGCAGGCCAGCAGCAGCGTGGCCAGCGCCGTGGCGGGTTGCACCGCGCCGGTGGTGGCGGCCGTGGCCAGGCCCAGCAGGCAGGCCGTGAGCGTGATGAGCAGGAAGCCGGGGCGCGTCATGCGCCAGTGCAACGCCGCGCGCTGGCGCCAGTCGAGGGAGGGAGAGGGGGCAGCCATGGCGGCATTGTCGCTGGCCGCTCGCGCCCCGCAGAGCCGGCCGGCGATGGGTGGGCGCGGCGTCCTACGGCGCGACCACAGCGTCGCGCTATCATGGATCGTGATCGTATTTGCTCTGTTTTATGTAGCTACTTGCGTAGTCTTATAAAGCGCTGCACCGTGTTTTGATGCTCGAATCACCCGACGACAAGCCCATCCCATCGCCTGAGCGCGTGGCGCTGCGCCGCCGCCTGGCGGTACTGCTGTGGCGCGCCATCGCGGTGCTGGGCGTGGGCCTGGCGCTGTTGGGCGTGGCGCTGCCGGTGATGCCGACCGTGCCCTTTCTCATCGTGTCGGCCTGGGCGGCGAGCAAGGGCTGGCCGGCGTTCGAGATATGGTTGCTGAACCACCGCCTGTTCGGCCCGCCGATCGTGCAATGGCGCGAGCGCGGCGCCGTGCCTCGGCGCGCCAAGTGGATCAGCTCGCTGATGATGGCCACCAGCGGCATCGGCATGCAGTTTTTCCCCGGCATTCCGCTGTGGGTGCGCATCGGTGTTCCGGTGGTGATGTTGGCGGTGGCGATTTGGCTATGGATGCGACCAGACACGTGAACACCCTGTGGTGTCTTGCGCCAGGGTACGCCGCAGGTCGCTGGGGAAACCCCGGCTCGGGCGGTCGGAATTATTTGCTCCCGGCCTTTCGTAGATTCACGGACACCGCGTTGTGGACGGGTTCACGGAGCGTGACCGCGCGCCAAAGCCCATGAAACTCCTCTCCCTCTGGGAGAGGGTT
>WBZS01001575.1_pt1 | contig 17456 bp, 21 predicted proteins | sample 5204201 | NCBI WGS metagenome assembly WBZS01 (sample SAMN12344357, study PRJNA552823) | activated sludge metagenome | biome: Activated sludge suspended growth; feature: Nitrification reactor; material: Wastewater; isolation source: activated sludge from nitrification reactor of wastewater...
ATTCGCTGGGAGAAGAAGGCTTCCAGCTATCTTGGGCTACTCCACTTCGCCTGCGCCATTATCTGTTGGCGCAAGTGCGAGGTTTAGAGACAGGCTCTAAGTTATGGATTCCAAACCGGTTGGGCTACGTGTGGAGAGTTCGGACGATACGCTGCGATTCGAGATTCGCTATTCGCTATCGAACGCCTCTGGCTGGCAAACTATTTCTTGGCTTCTGGTGGTTACTTTGGCTTTATGGTGGACTTGCCTCAAGCCAGAGTCTGGTTGGAATAGATCGAATAGTCACGGCGCTGATTTGGTCTGCTGGACTGATAACAGGTCTCTACGTTCTGATTCGAGCATTCTCTGGCGGCGAAGTTATTCAGTTTTCGGGCGAAGCAATCGTCCGAACTTACCGTTTCTTTGGGTTTTCGTTTCCGCGCGTATTTCCGGCCGCGGACGTTACGCGACTCGATCTTGCCCCAAGAGAGCGCCCAGTCGGGTCTAGCAAGCTGGAGTGGCTTACTTTTCAGGGTGATGAAGAAGCAAATGCGCTCGCATTTCGATATGGCGGCAAGGTGGTGAGGATGGGAACTGGGTTAACTGATGACGAGGGCGAGAGGATCCTACTGGTTGTTCGACGCCGGTATCCTCACTATCTGGAGTCGTGACTGATCGCGGGGCCCAATGCTCAGGCGCGGCCTAACGAACGCATGCAGCTGACGTGGCTAACTGGGTGCCCAAAACCGAGCGGTCTCGGTTCACGAGCGCGCCGTCGGGCAACGTGGTCTCGGCTCACCCGCCACGCAGCTGATGCGAGCCGTTAGCCCGCTTCCACCAGGCCGGGATTGGCCATAGACGGGTTGAGATACTGATAACATAGGTTTTCGATGGATATTGCACCTGTTCTTCTCGTGGTGGCGTCAGGCGCCCTGTGGGTGTGGCCCAAGCTTTTGCTACCGACGGAACGAAATCCCTCGTCGGCAGCCAATGAAGTCGAAGCGCTTCTCCCAAAGATTGCTCCGTACTACATCAAGAATTACCCAGGTGTCACAGTGGCGTTGACGATCGCGGCAGTGGTTTTTGTGTTCTTGGTTGGCCTGGTGGCAATCAGGATCAATGTCGCAACTACCTCAGCAGCGGGCGGGTTTCTGTTGGCATGGTTTGCGCTTTGGGACGGCTTTGTTGCGTGGCGCTCCGGAATGTACCCGGTGTCGACGCGAGCCACTTTTAGGCTATGGACCTGGGACGCGCAACGTTCCAGAAGAATCGGCCGCAATCAGGTGGTCGCTTCGCTCGCGTTGATGATCGTGGCAGGAGCCATCTGGTGGTCGCAGACTCGCCTGTAGCTTCGCCGCCAACAAACCTAAAAGGTCGGTCTGCGAAGATCGTGCTGTGATCAGCCATGAGTCTCCGGGTTCATGCTGCGGGCTAACGAACGCATGCAGCTGACGTGGCTACCCGGGGCCCCAATTCATGTCGGCTTCGGTTCACCGGCGAGTCGTCGGGCGATGCGGCCTCGGTTCATCCGCCACGCAGCTGATGCGGGCCGTTAGGCGGCTCCTCCATATTTGATTGAATCAGCGCCGGAGGTACTATGATTTCGACAAGGCTGTTCATAATGGCGTTTGTGGTTTCAAGTGTCTTGGGCTCGACAGGCGCCAGCCGAGCAGAAAGTGCTGGCCAAGCGAGCACTGATCCGGGCGCTCAAGTCGTAGGAACGCAGAGCCCTAGCATAGAACTCGCTGTAGAACCGCAATTGGTTCAAACCGGCGACATCACGACACTCAAGGTGGTCTATCACAACCTTGGGCAGCCCTATACTGAGGTGCAATTCAGCGTGCCAGGCCTTGTTAACTTCGACCCTGATCTGCCCAGCCCATGCAAATGGGACGAACACTCAACCCGATGCACCGAGATCACACTCAGAGCAATGGCACCTGGAATCGTAGAAATCTCGGCGGGTGCGACGGGCGAGGCTCTTGATGAACTCTGCGGTTGCTGGGTATGGACGGGAGCGGCAAGCGATGCGCCAGCCACGTTGGTTATAGGCGATACCATCTGGAAGGTGAGACTAACGACGATCATACGTGAGTGGCAATAGCCTGCTGGAGTAGGGCTATGGCTCAATACTCGTCCAACTGCCGCCTAACGAACGCATGCAGCTGACGTGGCTAACTGGGGCCCCAATTCATGCCGGCTTCGGTTCACCGGCGCGCCGTCGGGCGGTGCGGCCTCGGTTCACCCGCCACGCAGCTGATGCGAGCCGTTAGGCTGTTCGGAAGGCCGGGGTGGGGCGTTCCGAGCTTCCGAAGTGCCTGGTGTCGCTTCTTGACGTAAATACGATTTGTAACTACAATCCTCGCATGAAATACGAATGGGATGCCCGGAAGCGCAGAACCAACATTCGTAAGCATGGTTTCGATTTCCGGGATGCACCCTTCGTGTTTGATGGGTTAACCCTCACCATCCTTGATGAGCGAGAAGACTACGGTGAGGAGCGGTTCGTGACCCTGGGATTGTTACAGCGAACGGTCGTGGTGATTGTGCATACGGAGCGGCTCGAAGTGATACGGGTCATATCCATGCGAAAGGCAACGGAAAATGAAGAAAGCTACTTCTTCGCGCAAGTCGGAGACGAATTGGAAGCGGATCTCGGCGATGAAGAGTAAGGAAGTCGATCTTTCAGATGCGCCAGAACTGACGCCGGATATGTTCGCGAAGGCGGTCGTTCGCCGAGGTTTGAAACCGCCCGTCCAGCGTAAGGTGCAGGTGACGGTCCGAGTGGATAGCGACGTGCTCGAGTGGTATCGGGCGCGCGGCCGTGGATATCAAACCCAAATCAATGCGCTTTTGAGAGCCTATATGGAGGCCTACAAGGCTGGCGCATAGCCTGGGCGAGTAGGATTTCGGCTGCATCGGTCAGATACTTTTGTCGGGGTTGTGGCGTTCAGGCAACAGCCTAACGAACGCATGCAGCTGACGTGGCTAACTGGGGCCCCAAGCCGGCCGGCCTCGGTTCGCCGGCGTGCAATCGGGCAGGGCGGTCTCGGCTCATCCGCCACGCAGCTGATGCGAGCCGTTAGCTGGCACGACAAAGCCGGCGTTTCGTCGCCGGTTGGCAACGAGCGCTTTTCAAGGCGTCGAGCCGACTCGGGCCGGCATTCGGCTGGCTTCGTCGTCGAGTTGGGCTCAACAAACCGAGGTTGGCTCGCCGAGGGTCGGTCGGCACGAGGTATCGGCTCACAAGCGGGCCGTTGGCAGGCGTGGCTGGCGAGCAAAGTCGTCCGATGGCGGGCGGGACGTTGGCTGAGGTGAAGGTCGCCGGCTCTCACGCGGCCCAACGCAGAGTTTTCGTCGGTGCACGGTCCGGCGGTTTACCCGATGTCACGCTGCGGTCAGGTGGCTGTTACTGTGAGTGAGTCTCGATGGGCGCCGCCGCTGCGCTTTCGGCCTGGCCGCCGGCCCTGCTTGAGTTGGTGGCATACTTGTTGTCGGGTTTGGCGGTTCTCTTGAGGCGTAGCGCCAGCTAACGAACGCATGCAGCTGACGTGGCTAACTGGGGCCCCAAGCCGGCCGGCCTCGGTTCACCGGCGTGCCGTCGGGCGACGCGGCCTCGGCTCACCCGCCACGCAGCTGATGCGGGCCGTTAGCTGGCACGACAAAGCCGGCGTTTCGTCGCCGGTTGGTAACGAGCGCATTTCAAGGCGTCGAGCCGACTCGGGCCGGCAATCGGCTGGCTTCGTCGTCGAGTTGGGCTCAACAAACCGAGGTTGGCTTGCCGAGGGTCGGTCGGCACGAGATATCGGCTCACAAACGGGCCGTTGGCAGGCGTGGCTGGCGAGCAAAATCGTCCGATGGCGAGCGGGGCGAAAGTCGAGTTGAAGGTCGCCGGCCCTCACGCGGTCCAGCGCCGGGTTATCGCCGATGCACGGTCCGGCGGTTTGCCCGATGTCACGCGGCGGTCAGGTGGCTGTTACTGTGAGCGAGTCTCGATGGGCGCCGCCGCTGCGCTCTCGGCCTGGCCGCCGGCCCTGCGTGAGTTGGTGGCATACTTGTTGTCAATGCTGGCGGTTCTCTTGAGGCGTAGCGCCAGCTAACGAACGCATGCAGCTGACGTGGCTAACTGGGGCCCCAATTCGTGCCGGCCTCGGTTCACCGGTTTGCCGTCGGGCAGCACGGCCTCGGCTCACCCGCCACGCAGCTGATGCGGGCCGTTAGCTGGCACGACAACGCCGGCGTTTCGTCCCCGGGTGGCGGCGAGGCACTTTCGAGTTGTCGAGCCGACTCGGGCCGGCGTTCAGCGGGGTCCGTCGTCGAGTTGGGTTCGACAAAGCGCGGCTGGCTCGCTGAGAGTCGGGCGGCACGAGTCCCTACCTCGCGTAATCGGCTCTTGGTCGGCGAGGCTGGCCAATTGGAACACCTTTGAGCGGGCGGGGCGCTCGCCGAGATGAACGTCGCCGACCCTCACGCAACCGAGCGCCAGGTTATCGCCGGGTCACGGGCCGGCGGTTTGCTCGAAGCTCACGCGGCGGCCAGTTGGTTGGCGCTGGCGGCGAGTCGCAGTGCGAAAGTGCGGCGCACAGAGTCGCGTAGCCATTCACGCGGCCCAGCCGAAGGGACTGATCGGACGGTTGCGACTTCGCCGGCGGGTTTCCAAACGAAAGCGCCTTGGGCCGCTGCGAGCCGCCGTCGCGCCGCTCGAGGCTGGCGAACGGGTAGTCATGGGCGCCGCCGCTGCGTTTTCGGCCTGGCCGCCGGCCCTGCGTGAGTAGGTGGCGTACTTGTTGTCGGGGCTGGCGGTTCTCTTGAGGCGTGCCGCCAGCTAACGAACGCATGCAGCTGACGTGGCTACTCGGGCCCCAACTCATGCCGGCCTCGGTTCACCGCTGTGCCGTCGGGCGAGTCGGCCTCGGTTCAGCCGCCACGCAGCTGATGCGGGCCGTTAGCCCGTTCGAGGAGGCGACAATGAAGTATCCCAGGCGGGCTTGGATTGCTACCGTGCTTGTTGTCGCTCTTGGCGGTGTTCTTTTCTATGTGAATGCGCGCGACTTTTGGGGCGGCCGGTGCTGGCTACCTGAATCTCTTGGATATGAGACTGTTGCCATTCAGTTTGGTGATCAGGCACGAGACGTCTGTTTTCGCCTGCGCGGAGATCATACGGTCGTGAACGTAATGCTGGGATCGAACGAGTCGATTGACGCGTACGCGACCGTTTCGCGTGGGCGCGTTCCTGGACCAGTCTTGTATCTCCTGGACTATGGCATCGGGGTTGAGTGGTACGTGAAGGACAATGGGCCGGGCTTCATGCGCCGCTTTTATCTCGCAGACGGGCGGGGCATCCGGCTAATGTCACCGGATGGCAGCTTGGCGGCTCTGACGTCGAAATCTACAGCGACCGAATCGACGGATTACGAGGTGGTGAGCACACAGACAGATACGATCGTTTGCAGGTTCCGCGCTGCGGAGAACTGGTTTGATTCCGGCTGCGAGAGCGCATTGCAGGCAGACGGCAGAGTGTGGAACATAAGGCAAGCAATGGATCTGGAACAATGTCTGATCAACGCGGATCTATATGTCAGTGATCGCCACTGTGTGGGCTTCACAGACCAGACAGCGATTCCGTAAAGCATGCACCGGGCTAACAATCGCATGCAGCTGACGTGGCTAACTGGGGCCCCAAGCCAGGCCGGTCTCGGTTCACCAGCGCGACTTCGGGCGGTGCGGCCTCGGTTCACCCGCCACGCAGCTGATGCGGGCCGTTAGCCCGCTCCTCCGCCGCGGTACTGTTGCTCCGCCCAGATGGGGAGATATAGCCGATGCCAAGAAGACTCGTGGTCTCAATAGCGGGGGCGGCAGCCGCGGCGCTGCTTCTACTCGTTTTGAACATAGGTTTGTCGCCTGGCTCCCCGACGCTCTTGCGTTGGATGTATGCTGTATGGCTTGAGGCGATCACGCTGCAAAGTCAAGCTTGTCTGGCGCCGGGCCGAATGGTTTACGGCAGTTATTCGGCTGCAAATCTTCGAGTGTATGGAGATCGACACTTTGCGATGGTGGGGCGGGTCGAGTGCCGTTCACCTAACAACCCACCCACGCAGATGGAATTCCTGAATGAGCATGATCTAGTCGGTTTTCAGTTGCTTCCAATGGGCGGGCTTGGATATGGCGAGCCGCCAGGAGGACCAGGGAAGTACATGGACATTGGGAATCTGACGGGCGAGCGATTGTCGAGCGCCGCGTTAAGTGCAGATGGACCGGTTACGGCTTTCACCGTGATCGTGAAAGACCCAAGCGTCGCACAGGTTGCGTTCCGAATGTCAACGGGCAGGTACGAATACGCAAAACCGAAGTGCGAACTCGTGGGTGTCATGACGCTGGGAACCGAAGGCGTATGTGAGTATATTGCGCTCGACAAAGCCGGTCAGGTCCTTGAGCAAGTCGATCTATCGAGCCTTGCCAATGTCGATCCGGCACTCAAAGTGGGTTGTTGAGCGCCAACCGCGGGCTAACGAACGCATGCAGCTGACGTGGCTACTCGGGGCCCCAAGCCAGGCCGGTCTCGGCTCACCGGCGAGCCTGCGGGCGGTGCGGCCTCGGCTCACCCGCCACGCAGCTGATGCGGGCCGTTAGGCCGCCTCATACTTGCGTGAGTCTGACATCGGGGGTGCTATGCAGTCGCTATCCAAAGTGTGGGCACAAGCCTTTCCCGTTATGGCTGTTGGGATTGGGCTGGGTTGCGTGATTGGAGGGGCCGTCGGGCTGGTCGGTGGGGCCGTAACCCTGGGAATGCTGGTCCCGCCAATGGTCGTAAAGAGTGGGGCGTTGCCTACATTGAATCCGGATGGGCCATTCTTGATGCCCATCTTTGTCAGCGGCTTTCTGGTTATCGCGGGAGGTGTGGGCGGAGCACTATTGGCGCCCGTGAGCAGCCGAAATGCGTCGAGGAAGTGGGTGTTGCCGCTGGCCATTCTTCTAGGCCTTTTCGTGCCATTGCTACTGCCCTCCGTCAGAAGCGACGTATTGAACGATAGACCGCCGGAGTTTATCGAATACCAGTATTTCGCAGTCAATGCTGTAACGGCGTGCATGCTGACCGGTGTGGCGTGTATTCGATATGTGCCAAAATGGGGGACGTAGCAGAGGTGACTGTCCATAGCGGCGCGTTGGCGACCGCTGCGCCTGTTTGGGCGGCCTAACGAACGCATGCAGCTGACGTGGCTAATCGGGTGCCCAAATCCGGCCGGCTTCGGTTCACCGTCGCGTCTTCGGGTGGGTCAGCCTCGGTTCACCCGCCACGCAGCTGATGCGAGCCGTTAGGCCGCTGCCTCGTATCGAGTTGATCCTCAAACAGGAGTACGATATGCCGTTCGGTCTGTTTGGAAAGCCTTCGTTTGAAAAGCGGTGGAAGTCACTCCAGGCCGAACGGAGTGCTCTGCATCCGATCCTGGCTATGTGGCCACCTCAGATTCGAAATGAGGCCGAGCGGCGTTCTGTGCTCAATCGTTGGAGCAAAGCGGTTGAACTAGGCCAAGGCTTGCTATCTGAGCAACCCAACGACATCAATGTGTTGTTGACGATGGGGCATTTCTACCGTATGGGGCACAATATCGACGTTCCTCAGGCGGCACAAAGGAGTATGGAGTGTTTCCGCCAGGCGATGGCCATATACCCTGACGATTATCGAGGACCGTTTGGGCTGGCGAGCTTATTTGCTTCTCTCGATCCAGTGTATGCGCCAGAAGGTGAGCAGTTGTTCCTCAAGGCGGAGGAATTGGCCGGCCTGAAGGTGGTCCCGGACATTTATCAAGGCCTGGGCTTTGTCACGCTGGTGCAAGGCAAGAATGAACAGGCGCTTGTCTATTTCGAAAGGTATCTGAACCTGGGTGTATTGGATCATCACGTAGAGGAAATTGTGGCGCATCTGAAGGCTGGAAAAGCACCTCGGATTGTCAACGGATAGCACAACTAGAGTCGCATGGCCCGCTGGGTTCCTGCGGTAAATGGCGGCCTAACGAACGCATGCAGCTGACGTGGCTACTCGGGGCCCCAAGTCATGCCGGTCTCGGTTCACCGGCCCGCCTGCGGGCGGGTCGGCCTCGGCTCACCCGCCACGCAGCTGATGCGAGCCGTTGGCCGGCTCGTATGGCATGATAGGGATATGTCAACAGTTCTTTGTGTGTCCAAGTTCGCGAAAGCTGTTGCAGTTGTTGCGCTGCTTCCGGGGTGCTCACTGGCGACGGCTAGAGTCACTCCGTCTCCGACTCGAGATCAAGTCGCCCCTTCTACCCAGACTCAACCAACAGCCACGGCAAGTAAGGTGCTGGCTCCCACCAAAGTCTCCGAACTGGCTTCGCCCACGCCCCAAATCACCGAGGGCGTGTTGCCCAAAATGACCTTCGGCGTCGCCTCAGGTGGCTTGGGATCGTTTCCGTTGTTTGAATGCCGGGGCAACGCACTTCCGGGCCGGGTAGTACTCGCCTCGACCCCTTTTGGCAGTCTTGATTTATTGGCCGTCGACACGCAGGATAGCTACTACAACCCTGTTTGGGACCCAAACGGTGAATGGATCTCATTTGTCCATGTCAGAAAGGCCGAGCCCATTGAGCGAATCGTCAACGATCAACTCATTCTGGATTACCCTGAAAGCGATAGCGTCTGGGTAATGCGGGCTGACGGATCCGATCGGCATCAGATATCCGGAGTGTATCTGCGACAAGAGGGAATTTCGACCCACAATACGGGCAATGCCTGTGATGTCGTTGGTGGAATCGTGGAAATCAGCGGTTGGTCCTCGGATTCCCAATGGGTATTGATGAGACTGGCAGAGGTTGGAAAACCGGGAGCCATTGTCGCCATTAACGTGGAGTCCCGCCGGGCTGTGACTTTGGATAGTGAAGGCTACGCATCGGTGTGGGCACCCGAGGCCCTGACCGTTGCCTCGATTTCGCACGGAAATGCGTCGGTGTCGACTTCGCATGTGGAAATCGAGAGCATCGCAACATCCGATCGCAACACGAGCCAGATCGAGTTGCCTTTCAATGCAGACAACTGGGTGGCTACTGATCTCATTTGGGACCTGAGCGGGGCGGGCTTTTCAGTATTGGCGGTCCGATCCCAGGGGCTGCCTGACACAGGGGAAATATGGCATCACACGCTGGACAGCGGTTTGTGGGAGAAATCGGCTTCTGTGCGGGGCTCGTTGGTTCGTTACTTCCCAGAGGAGCACGTTTTCGTAGGCTGCACTCGCGATTCGTTTCTGGTTGAGTCATCCGAAGACGGAACGGTGTTGCATGAGATCCTATCGAGCGACCGAATTGACTGCAGCGAAGCTCGAATCGTCGATGATGACCAAGGCAAACGATGGATCTCCTTCATGACATACGACTCCCGAAAGATATGGATCAGCCCATTGATGGAATCAAACGTGGAGCTGTTGGTCGACCTTGACAAGCTGGGAGTGGGGGTGCAGCTTGGTGTCTCGGGAATGTCGTGGGACCTGAATTCAAAGTAAGCGGTGTGGCCAAGAGCCGGCCAACGAACGCATGCAGCTGACGTGGCTAACTGGGGCCCCAAGTCGTGCCGGGCTCGGTTCACCGGCGTGCCTTCGGGCGACTCGGCCTCGGCTCACCCGCCACGCAGCTGATGCGAGCCGTTGGGTTGCTCCTCTGAGCTGAAGAAGGTTTGAATGGTCAAGAGTATTGTTGCCTTGATCCTGTCTGGGGGCCTATTGTTGGCGGCTTGTAGTCAGCCAACACCTACGCTGCTTCCAGTGAGGACACAACCGACGGACGTAGCTACGGCAGTCGAGGCGAGCGCGGAGCCAAGCGCCATCCCGCCGCCGACCACCTCTAAACCCTCGCCTACGGCGTCCGCGACGCAAGAGCCCCTTCGTACGCCGTTGGCTCCGCCAATGGGCTTCATCGCATTTGAGGCTTTCTCACAACAGGATGGCATCTTCATCGCTCGTGCGGACGGGTCGGAGGGCCGGCAGGCGATATCGGGTGACGCCATCTTCTCTGGTCCGGTTGCCTGGTCGCCGGATGGCCAAGCCTTCTACTATTTGTCCGATCAGGGTAGCGTTCATGGCATGCTGGAGGTCTATCGAGGCGACCCCGCCGGTTTGAATGTGCGCCGGTTGACACACGATGAGTTCGCGGACTCGGACATCGCGTTGTCTCCCGATGGCACTCAGTTAGCGTATGTATCATCACGTCCCATCGGACCCGACCGTTATCAGAAGCAACTGATGCTCATGTCAGCGGACGGCGGACGGGCCCAACGCCTCATCGACGCTCCGGTGGATATAGGCGCTCTGAACTGGTCGACGTCTGGGACGGCCCTGTCGTTCACCGCGACGACCGAGGGGCATGCCGATTGTCCGGGTCTCTTTGTCGTGCGTCTTCCCAATGAACCCACCGATATTGGCGGCGGACGGTGCCACTATGGCACCCCTCAGTGGCAACCCCATGCAGATGGCATCCTGACGATCTGCCAGATGCCGGACCCAAACGGTGAGATCGGGGTTTGCTTGTCCGACGCAATGTCCGGCGCGCAGTCGCTGGTGGTGGGCGGGGGCGTCGATGCAGTGGTCTGGGACCCTGACGGCGCGAACATCGCCTTCATTCGGCAGTTGGATGACTCCACAAGGTCGCTCTGCATCGCTAAGTCGGACGGGACGGCTCATGAGATCGTTGTGCCGGAGTATCCGGTCACGTTCGTGGGATCTGACTTGGTTTGGTCACCTGATGGGGCGTATATTGCCTATACGGCGTACGATGCTAGAGAGCATATGGGCGTGTACGTCGTTAGCGTGGACGGAGGGGAAGCCAAACAATTGCCCATAGAGGTGTTCAGCACAATAGGCAAATTGAGCTGGCATTCCTAGATTCGTGTCGTGAAGGGGTGCTCGCCAGGGCGGAGCGCAACCCAACGAACGCATGCAGCTGACAGGGCTAATCGGGTGCCCAATTCCAGCTTGGCAGGCTCGCCGGAGCGTCTTCGGGCAGATGCGCCCGCTCATCCGCCCTGCAGCTGATGCGAGCCGTTAGGCCCTCGAACAATCCGGAAGGTGAGCCTGGCGCGGCAGCGAAAGTACTATATGGCCATTCCCTCACTTGACCACACTCGAGAACTAGCGGTTCGCCAGACTGCAACGGCTCTGGCGCTCCTCGTAACGACATCCTGTATTCCGCTGCCGAGTTCTAAGCCTGATGAGGCGATTCCATCGGGATACCCTGTGGAAAACGCGACCCAGGAATTCGCGTCAGAATATGCCGACTTGCCGCCTGAGAAGCAGACGGCCGAAGTTGCCGTTGCCTTGACCAATCAGGCCCTCATTGCCGAGACGACGCCCGATAGCCCGCCTGTCCTTGCCACATACACCACTGCGCCGTTTCAGTCGGGGATCTTCCCGAACTCGACGGGTCCAATGGTGCCGACTTTCGCTTCCGGAAGCGAATGGCAGGGCATGATCCAGGACGAGGAGGTGATTGTGTATGCTGGGGCCAAGAAGGACCCGACTCTGGCGACGCCGATCTTGCCGATTGGAGCTGTCTACGTTGTTGTCCGATCTGTGGCTCTTCAGCTGCGCCATGAGGCGGAGTATGATGCACCCTGGGAAACGGGCGCGTTGACGGTGATCGCCGAGGACAACCTGCGGCTGACGTTGAGCGGAGATCGAGGAGTCATAGTCTATTTCGATATTCCGAGCCGCGAGTTTGTGGACTCATTGGATTCCGATGTGCCTGGTCCGACTGTGACGCCACTGATGCCAGCGAATTCCGATAGCATGGCAACGGGCTATCCGGGGCAACTGGTGGGTACATCCTCTCCATGACCTATCCTGCCAGACGTGCTTGTTGGGTTCCGGGAACGGGCCTAACGAACGCATGCAGCTGACGTGGCTAATCGGGGCCCCAAGCCGGCCGGTCTCGGTTCACCGGCGCGCCTACGGGCGATGCGGCCTCGGCTCATCCGCCACGCAGCTGATGCGAGCCGTTAGGCGGGCCCAAACGTGGGACTGGCAGTCCCCGCCGGTTGTCGGGTATGCTGCGATCCGCAGCAAGCGCCACCGGTTGACGGTAGGTATGGGCTAAGCATAGATATCTGGCTGAATTGCGAACGGAGATACTCTGATGGCGAAGTTGACGATAGACCCCGGCACAGGGACAGTGGATGAGTCCTCGGTGGCGCCAGGTGTCCCGGGCTACCGAACCGCTGGGGGCAAATCCGGCTACGATCCGATAGACATTAACCGAGAGGCTGCGCAGATGGAGGGAACGCTGTATCGCAATCTCTTTACTGGGCGCCTTCGCACGAAGAATAAGGTCTTTATCGCAGTGATGTTGATCGCGGCAGTAGGTTGTGTCGCGCCTTTGGTGCTATCCATGGGTGAGGCAGCGTACCAAGGCGGATTCACATCCACGTTATTGTGCTCCGGCCCATTGGGAGTGGTCGGCGGTTTCTTCATGTACAACGCACTTGTCAGCATCCAGTGGATCAGGCAGAGCAAAGATGAGTGAAAGTGCGCCGGGTTGGGCCGGAAAGCGGCCCAGGTGAGCGATTCTGCCCGCCTAACGAACGCATGCAGCTGACGTGGCTAACTGGGTGCCCAAATCCGGGCGGCTTCGGTTCACCGACGTGCCTGCGGGCGGGGCGGCCTCGGCTCATCCGCCACGCAGCTGATGCGAGCCGTTAGGCTGGCCAAACCGATTCTCTTGTCTCCTTCGGAAACCTGGTTGGCTGGATTAGCCAAGCGGATTCGGGGATGATTGCCTCTTGCCTGGCTATACGGCTTTGCCGTATAATATCCTCATGGAGTTCATAGAAACCTCGCTGTTTACCCGGCTGATCTATGAGTATTTGACGGACGACGAGTATCTGGGATTGCAGGGTTTTCTGTTGAAGTACCCCGAGGTGGGAAACGTCGTTCCTGGTTCGGGCGGCGTACGAAAGCTTCGCTGGGGAACGCTGGCCAAAGGCAAACGAGGTGGAGTGAGGGTGATCTACTACTTCAGGAAGCGTAACAACGAGGTGTGGATGCTGACGATCTACGGCAAGAGCGAGGTCGAGAACATACCGGCGCATATCTTGAAGCAGATCGCCAAGGAGATCGGAAATGACTGAGCGAAACATCGGGATGGAGATCCTTGACGGGATCCGCGAGATCAAGGCCCACAAGGCGGGCAAGGTTGCGCTTCGGACGACCAAGTTCAAGCGTCCGGCGCCTCCACAGCGTATTCGGGCGAAGCTTCAGCTGTCGCAGGCGGCGTTTGCGGGTCTGATGGGAGTGAGCCTTCGCACGATCCAGGACTGGGAACAGGGGCGACGGAAGCCGAGCGGCCCGGCCGAGGCACTCCTTCGGATTGCGGAGCAGCATCCCGAGGTGTTTGTCAGCCTTACGTGAGTCTCTTCGTCGGTGCGTCTCCATGCCAGCCTAACGAACGCATGCAGCTGACGTGGCTAACCGGGGCCCCAATTCATGCCGGCCTCGGTTCACCAGCGAGTCGTCGGGCGACGCGGTCTCGGCTCACCCGCCACGCAGCTGATGCGAGCCGTTAGCCAGCCCCTTCAAGTTCGAGGTAGCTATCCACAATGGGTCCGAGTTTCGTGTTTCCCCTGCACGATGCCACTGGGGCCAGATTGGCGCGATACGAACGCATATGGCCCGTCCTTGCGACCGTTGCCGATCGGGCCTACGTGGGCGTGACGTCGGTCACGCAGGCCCGTTCGCCCGACGCAATTGGAAAACTTGCCCGCAATAGCTTTGTCGAGGTCGTGCCGATTTCCGACCAAGCTCTGATTGGGGATCAATTCTGTGGCCTCTATCGAGCCGCCGTGAATCATGCCGAAGGCGACTCGGTCATGCACCTTTGCTTCAGTGACCGATTGGCTTTCGCGCTCGAGAGTTCGCATCGCGAGCGCTTCCTGGCAGATGTTGCCAGCACGACTGATTGTGCCACTCCCCTAATCTTCGCGCGTTCGGAGTATGCTTGGTCAACCCATCCCAAGAACTATCGCGATATTGAGGGATTTGTGACCACCTTGGGAGAACACCTGTTTGGCCGTCGCCTCGACTATGGCTGGTGTCATCTGGTTCTTCGAGCGCGGCGATTGGCGGAAGTTGTCCGCCAGGTTCGCAATCACGACCTGAGTGTAGTCAGCGAGTTGGTTTTGGCTGTGCGGGATGAGGTCGAGATGAAGGAAGTCGATTGGCTTGAGTGGGAAGATCCTCACGATCTTGGCCGAGATGCTCGCGCATTGCGCGTAGAACGCGAGACGAGTGTGGCAGAGGTGCAGAAGCGGTTGGGGTATACGATTCCGATGATGCAGACATTACTGCGGGCGGCCGGGGGCGGGCCATCGCCGGCAGCTGGCTAACGAACGCATGCAGCTGACGTGGCTACTCGGGGCTCCAATTCGTGGCGGTCTCGGTTCACCGGCGAGTCGTCGGGCGACGCGGCCTCGGTTCACCCGCCACGCAGCTGATGCGAGCCGTTAGCCGGCTCGACACTGCCAAGAGGATCGGCCGATCTGGCCGGTTGACATATGCATACTCTGGTTATATAGTATGCACATGAAAGACCGCATCACCATCACGCTGGATCCCAAGGTTGTCGAGCACGGAAAGCGGGTCGCCAAAGCCCGCGACACCAGTCTGTCCGGGTTGATCGAGGATCTCCTGCGTGAACAAGGCCAACCGGACCGCCATGGCCGGACAGGGTCGTTTTCAAAGCGTTGGCGAGGCAAACTCGCTCTCCGCCATGACGCCTCCGACGCTTTGCTTCAGGCTATGCGGGCGAAACACGGGCTGGATTAGCCATGAAGATCCTCATCGATACGGATATCTTGCTGGATGTCGCGCTAGATCGATCCCAGTTTGCCGATGCCAGCGGCCAGATCCTAGATTGGGCCGAGAACCACCCGGGGTCAGCTTGCGTGGCCTGGCATACGTTGGCGAACGTGGCCTACCTGGTTAAGGGGAACCCGCGTGCTTTCTTGCGAGAACTACTGTCGTTTGTGATCGTTCCAGGGACGTCGACGGAGGCTGCACGGCAGGCGCTCGAATTGCCGGTCGCCGACCTTGAAGACGCTTTTCAGGCTGTTACCGCGCAGGCGTTCACGGCCGACTATATTGTTACTCGTAACCTGAAGGACTATCGGCGATCGCCGATTCCGGCGGCATCTCCTGATCAATTCCTGAATGACCTGGCGTAGTCAGCCTGTCCGCACTAAACAGGCTGTGAGTTTGCGTTGGCCCCCAGCCATGCTGCCGGCTAACGAACGCATGCAGCTGACGTGGCTAACTGGGGCCCCAATTCATGGCGGCCTCGGTTCGCCGGCGAGTCGTCGGGCGGGTCGGTCTCGGCTCACCCGCCACGCAGCTGATGCGAGCCGTTAGCTGGCACGACAACACCGGCGTTTCGTCCCCGGGTGGTGGCGAGTCGGCTTCGAGTTGTCGAGCCGAGTCGGGCCGGCATCCGGCTGGTTTCGTCGTCGAGTTGGGCTCAGCAAAGTGCGGTTGGCTCGTCGAGAGTCGGTCGGTTCGAGTCCCCACCTCGCGGAGTCGGCATCGAGCCGGCATAGTTGGCGAACAGAGTCGTCCAATGGCGGGTGGGGCGTTAGCCGCGTTGAAGGTCGCCGGCCCTCACGCGGCCCAGTGCCGGGTTTTCGCTGATGCCCGGGCCGGCGGTTTGCTCGAAGTCACGCGGCGGCTGGTTGGCTGGTGCTGGAGACCATGGTGATCAGGTCAGAGGCCGCGGCGCACCGCGAGGTGGCGGTTCAACGCGGCCCGTTTTAGTGAATGCAGGCAGCCGTCGCGCCATAGGCGCGGGCCGCTGCAAGTCTTCGTCGCGCCGCTCGAGGCTGGCGAGCGAGTCTCGATGGGCGCCGCCGCTGCGAGTCGAACCTGGCCGCCGGCCCTGCTCGAGATGGTGGCATACTTGCTGTCGATGCTGGCGGTTCTCTTGAGGCATGCCGCCAGCTAACGAACGCATGCAGCTGACGTGGCTACTCGGGGCCCCAATTCATGTCGGCCTCGGTTCACCGGTGCGCCTGCGGGCGGAGCGGCCTCGGCTCACCCGCCACGCAGCTGATGCGGGCCGTTGGGCAGCCTCATGCGAGGCGGTGATCGCGCCCCAAGATTGAGTCTCACTCGTTACATGGAGTCTGCTTGTGTCCAAACTATCGCAATCAATTCGACGAGCTCGCCAGCAATATCGATCCACTGATACGCGCGACTTGCCAGAGTTGTTGGCGGCGCTACAGTCGTCGGATTGGGTAGTGCGCAATAGGGCGGCTGGCGAACTGCGCTATAAAGGTGATTCGAGTGCGGTCGAACCTCTCCTGGCTTGTTTGGCAAGAAACGAAGACGACCGAGACGTCATAATGGGTGCGCTAGGCATGATTGGCGACGAACGCGCGATCGATGCCCTGGCGAAGTACTGCGCCTATCCTGGTACCGCGTATATCGCCGCGAGTGCATTGAGTGCGATTGATAGTCCGAGGGCGGTGCCGCCGCTAGTTGCCGGCCTGCGGTCGCCTGTAGCCGTCATTAGGTCATCGTCGGCTGCAGCCCTTGGAAATCGGCAGGAAAGAGTGGCAGCTCCTGAGATCGCTCGATTGCTTTTTGACAATGATGCCCATGTGCGTGAGGTCTCCGTGAGGGCACTCGCAGAGATCGGGTACAGGAAGGCGGGGCGTGATCTGATCCCCTTACTGCAAGATGAGGCATTCACTGTCGTGTGCGAGACGATGCGCGCACTCTCCCGATTACGGGTTTATTCGGCGGCACCGGACTTGCTGCGTATCCTTGCGAATGGCGATCCAGAAGAACAATTCTGGGCCGCTTTGGCACTCGGTCATCTCAGGGAGCGCCAGGCAATAGTGCCACTGAAAGCTCTTTTGAGTTCGTCGAAGGACGATAATTGGGCACGGCACGCGGCCGCAGAGGCTTTAGGCCGAATCGGCGACTTATCGGCCTATGATCTGCTTCTTGATGCCCTGCACCATCCCGACGTTGTGACACGGATATCAGCCGCGGATGGATTGGGCTACCTTGGTCATGCGGCTGCTATCCCGGCACTCGAAGACGCGATTTTGTCGGACAAGGGAGTGGATGATTTTGGTGAAAGCGTAAGAGAACACGCGCGGAAAGCATTGCGGAGGCTAAGGCGAGTGTCAGCGACCCAGAGTTGACTCTTCGGGGCTGCCCAACGAACGCATGCAGCTGACGTGGCTAACTGGGTGCCCAAAACCGAGCGGCCTCGGTTCACCGGCGAGTCGTCAGGCGGAACGGCCTCGGCTCATCCGCCACGCAGCTGATGCGAGCCGTTGGCCGGCATCTCTGAGCCAGACTGGAGAGAAACCGACGATGTGTGGACATGGTCACCGTACAATCATAGCGCTCGCGCTGGCTCTCGTGAGTTGTTCCGATCAACAGGGCAGTGCAGCGCCGACAGCGAGTATTGGCACAAGCG
>WBZS01001577.1_pt1 | contig 17451 bp, 15 predicted proteins | sample 5204201 | NCBI WGS metagenome assembly WBZS01 (sample SAMN12344357, study PRJNA552823) | activated sludge metagenome | biome: Activated sludge suspended growth; feature: Nitrification reactor; material: Wastewater; isolation source: activated sludge from nitrification reactor of wastewater...
CGAGGACCGCCCACCAGTAGTCGAAGATGACGCCGTAACCGATGAACGGCAGACCGGCAGAGAGGATGATCGGCCAGTAGGACGGCGACGGCAGGTGGATGCCCGTGGCTCCGGGCTTTTGGACGATGTCCTCGGTCTTGGCGATTCGGACCAGCCGGCCGTCCTCGTCGTGGCCGTACTTCCGGTGCCAGAACTCGTCGAGGTCGTGGACCTCGGGGATCTCGTCGAAGTTGTACTCCGGGACCGGCGAGGGGATCATCCACTCGAGGCTGCGGGCATCCCACGGATCGGCGGGCACCTCGTAGGGGTCGTTCTTGAACGCCTTGTGGCTCTTCCACACGTTCGCCATGAAGATGAGGAGGCCGACGGCGATGATGAACGAACCGACGGTTGCCACCATGTTCCAGAAGCTGAAGCCCTGGTCGGCGGAGTAGGTGAAGTACCGACGGCTCATGCCCTGCAGGCCGAGGACGTGCATCGGGCCGAACGTGAGGTTGAAGCCCACGAGCGTGACCCAGAAGTGGACCTTGCCCCACCGCTCGTTGAGGAAGTACCCGAAGATCTTCGGCCACCAGAAGTAGAAGCCGGCGAACAGACCGAGGAGCGCACCACCGAAGAGCACGTAGTGGAAGTGAGCGACGATGTAGTAGGTGTCGGTCTGCTGGGTGTCGGCGGGGGCGAACGCGTGGGTCACACCCGACAGGCCGCCGATGGTGAACATCGAAACGAGCCCGACCGAGAAGAGCATCGGCGTGGCGAACTTCAGGCGGCCGCCGTACATGGTGGCCAACCAGTTGAGGATCTTCACGCCCGTCGGCACGGCGATGAACATCGTCGAGAGCGAGAACGCCATGACCGACATCGGGCCCATGCCCGAGGCGAACATGTGGTGCGCCCACACGCCCCAACCCATGAAGCCGATCGCGATGCCCGACACCACCATGAAGGGGTAGCCGAAGAGCGGCTTGCGGCTGAACACCGGGATGATCTCCGACACGATGCCGAAGCTCGGCAGGATCATGATGTACACCTCTGGATGTCCGAAGATCCAGAAGAGGTGCTGCCACAGCATCGGGTCGCCACCGTTCGCGGCGTCGAAGAAGTTCGAACCGAAGAGCCGGTCGAACATGAGCAGGAACAACGCCACGGTGATGACCGGCAGGGCGAAGAGGAGGAGGAACTGGGTGACCAGCGTCATCCACGTGAACACGGGCAGCTTGAACCAGGTCAGGCCCGGTGCCCTGAGGTTGAGCACGGTCACGATCAGGTTGACCGACGACACCAACGACGCGATACCGGCGATCAGCAGGCCGACGGCGTAGAAGTCGATGCCGTGGCTCGTGGAGTAGAGCACGCCGTTGTTGGGGGCGTAGTTGAACCAGCCGCCATCGGCGCCGCCGCCGAGGAACCACGACGAGTTGAAGAAGAGGGAGCCGAAGAGCCAGCACCAGAAACTGAAGGCGTTGAGACGGGGGAACGCGACGTCGCGGGCCCCGATCTGCAAGGGCAACAGGTAGTTGGCGAAAGCCGCCGCCATGGGCATCACGACGAGGAACACCATGGTCACGCCGTGCATGGTGAAGACCTGGTTGTACAGCTCGGCGGAGAGCAGCTTCTGGTTGGGCCGGGCCAACTGAAGGCGGATCAGCAGCGCCTCACCACCGCCGATGAAGAAGAAGAACATCGACCCGATGCCGTACATGATGCCGATCTTCTTGTGATCGACTGACGTCAGCCAGCTCTTCCAACCGGTCTGTGCACCGGTGGGTCGGGCGAAGACGCCGAACGGCTTCACCTCGGGCTCGGCGGCCTCGATGGCCAGCGGGGTACGGGCTTCTACGATTGCCATGTCGATCCTCTACTTGAGCGTCGAGAGGTAGGCGACCAGAGCTTCGATCTGGTCGGAGGTGAGGTTCAGGTTGGGCATGCCGCGGTTCTCGTCGGGAGCCATCGGCTTCATGTTCTTCGGGTTGCGCAGCCAGTTGCCGAGGTTGCTGGTGTTGACCTGGCCGTCCTTGGTGTACAGGTCGAACAGGTTGCCGGCGAACTTGTTGCGGCTCATGAGGTGCGTGAGGTTCGGCGCGTTGCCCGAGGTCAGGGGGTGGTTCGCACCGCCGTAGTCGGGATCGGGGGTGCCGTCGTTGAGTTCCTTGTCGTAGCCGAGGCCATCGACCTGGTGGCACTGAGCGCAGTTGTTCTTGAACTCGGTGTAGCCCGTGAACACCAACGAGTTGTCGGTCGTATCGTCGGGAGTGTCATCGGTCGGCACCTCGGCCGGCTTCTGCTGCTCCTCGAGCCACGTCTCGTAGTCGGCGGCGGGGACGGCCTTGACCTCCATCCGCATGTACGCGTGGGACAGGCCGCAGAACTCGGTGCAGGTGCCCTGGTACAGACCCGGCTTGTCGGCCTCGAGGCTCCAGACGTGGGTGCGACCGGGCACCGCGTCCTTCTTGCCGTTGAGCGACGGGATCCAGAACGAGTGGATCACGTCGTTCGACCGGATGACGAGGTTGATCTGCCGACCGGCGGGAATCACCATCTGGTTGGCGGTGATGACGTCGGGCTTGCCGTCGTCGTTGACGTCGTAGCGGTACTCCCACCACCACTGCTGGCCGTACACCTCGACGGTGAGGGCATCCTTGTCACGCTCCTCGAGCTTCCAGATGGTCTGGACGTTGAGGACGGCGAGGGCTCCGAGGAGGATGGCAGGGGCGATCGTCCACGCCCATTCGAGGCGGGGGATGCCGTGGATCTGCACCGGCTCGTCGACACCGTCGACATCGCCGGGCTTGCGGCGGAACTTGATCGCGAAGATCGCGACCGCGCCGAGCACCAGCACGAACACGATGCCGGCCACGGCGAACACCGGGGTCACCAGGTCGTCGATGCGGTTGCTCTGGACGCCCTTGGGGTCGAGCGTGGTGAGGGGGCGGCCCTCGTCGTCGCGGAGCGCTCCACAGCCGGCAACGACCAACGTCGTCGCCACGAGTGCGCTGGAACCCACCAGCCGGAGCCGGCGGGAGAAGGGGCGCTGCCCTGCCTGGTCGCCTCGCCTGGCGGCTCGGCTCGTCGCAAGTCGGTCAATCATGATGCGTCAGTTTCTCCCAGGGAGCGACCGGTTGAGTAATTGGGCGTGCCCGTCTGCACCAGGGCGCTGGCGTGCTCGCCCTCGCCACCCTCGTGCTCGAGGGGATGCTCGCCCTTCACACCGCCGTAGATGCCGATCGCGAGCACAGCGGCAGCGCCGACGAGCAACGCTCCGACAAGGGCGCCGCGGCGCACCTGCGGACGAGTGCCGATGAGGACGGCGACGGCGAAGATGAGAAGGCCGATGACCGATGCAACCAACGCCGCGCCGTCCTTGGAGGACGTGAGGAGGATGCGGGAGAAGCAGTAGACCACGATGGCGATGAGGATGAGACCGGCCGTCGGGAGTTCGACGGGGTACATCATGCGGTTGCGGATCGTGCGGTTGACCTCGGGGTCGCCGGTCGCCCGCTCGGACCACGACTTGATGGCCCACTCGATGGCGGCGATGGCGAGTGCTGCCGCGCCGATGCTGAACAGCACCGGGCCCACGGCGAGGCCGAGGGTCATGAGGGCCAGCGAGAAGGCGGTCACGATCGGCCACTGGCTGAGGTCGTTGGGCTCTGCCACCGGCGGCACGGCATCGCTGTGGGCCAGCTCGGCGAGCGCTTCGGGGTCGCCGTCACGGAAGGCGAGGGAGGCGAACCCCATCGCCGCAGAGCTGAGGGCGAACCCCATGAACAGGGTGTAGCCGAGCTGGTCGCCGACGCCGCCCTTGTAGCCGACGGTCAGCGGACCGAGCACCGCGTTGACGGCGCCATCACCGGTGAGGACCTCGACCACACCACCATGGGCGAGCCCATTGGTGATGACGCCGTAAACGAGCGCACCGAACAGCCCGGCGATCGCCAGGCCGAAGAACAACTTTGCACCACGAGTGAGCATCAGGAGACCCCGGTTACTTCATGATGTACACGGCGAGCCAGAGCACCGAGTACAGAGCGACGGACACGTGCCAGAACAGAGCTGCGGCGGACACACCGTCCGGCAGCCTCGAGGAGAACTGACCACCGAGCGTCCGGATGCCCATCAGCACGATGAACGCCATGGCAATGCCGACGATCGCGAAGTGGGCACCGGTCGCGGCGTAGAAGGTGGGACCTTCCTGCTGCGCCATGCGCAGGCCGACCGTCTTCCAGAGGAAGGTGGTCTGGTTCAGGAACGCTGCCCCCATGAGCAGGGTGAGCCCGAGGCCGAGGTAGGCCTGGCCGCGCTCGTTGCGGGCGATGGCCCACACCGCCCACTGGATGAAGATCGAGCCGAGCACCAAGGTGCCGAGCTGCATGTTGGGCTGCGTCAACGGAATGACGTTCTCGGTGAGCCACGTCGCGCGGTGCGCCGAGCGCTCGGCGAGGTAGGTACCGACGAGCGCCAGCTCGAACATGCCCACGCCGACGGCGGCGAAGGCGGTGCCGAAGAGCAGCTGCCGACGACGCGGCAGCGGCGGCGCGGTGAGGGTGGCCGGGATGAGCGCCATCAGTTGGCTCCTTGATCGTTCCGGTCGAGGACGGGGTACTCGCTCTCGACCGTCGGGAGGTCGATCGTGAAGTTGCCGGTCGCGGGGGGCGAAGCGGTCAGCCACTCGAACGTGCCGCCGAGCGCCTCGGGACCCGTCGCCGGGTCACTGGTCTCGTTCGACTTGCCGGCAGCGACGGCCACCACGGCGCCGAGGCCCCCGAGCACAGCGACGGCCAGCACGATGGCGCCGACGCCCGACACCGCGGCGAGGGCCTTGGCGCCATCAGCGTCGGGCTGGGCAATGCCGATCACGACGTGACCGATACCGAAGGCGAGGCCACCGAGCAGACCGAGCGGGGCAAGGGCGAGGGCAGCACCCGAGGGCAGGCCACCCTTCCAGATGCGGCTACCCCAGTGGAACGTGGCACCGAGTCCGCCGAGCACGACGGCGGCGATGACGAGGTAGAACTGGCCCACGGCGACCCCGGGGCCACTGCTGGGCGTGCTCGGGGTCAGCGTCGTGAATCCGCCGGCGAACAGGTCGAACAGCTGATCCTTGTTGCCGATGGTGGCGAGACCCTGGAGGGCGCCGGCGACGACGGCGAGCAGCAGCACGAGGATCGACGACAGCGTGAGGATGAGGCCACCGTTGACTGCCAACTTCCCTCGGCGGAGGGTGTCGATCGAGCCACCGAGCACGGCGATGACGGGGAGGGCGATCGCCACGGCCGCCACGATCCACATGAGGGTCTCACGAGCGGCGTCGCCTTGGGCCCAGGGGCCGAACGACAACGCACCGAAAGCGACGATCAGGGATTGGATGACGGTGTAGTTCCGCTGGCGCTGACCGCTCAGCGAGCCGCAGACGTCGGCGAAGATCCCGAGCAGGGGAATCGCCGCGATGTAGACCGCCGGCTGGTGGAACACCCACTCGATCGCCGGGTAGGCGCCGAACTCGAAGTCCGACGGGCCGGGGCGACGGATCTGCCAGAGCGTGATGTCGGCGAGGAGCACCGGGAGCGTGCTCAGCCACAGGGCGCCGGTCACCAGCATCGAGAACGAGAAGAAGGGAACCCGCGACAGCGTCATCCCCGCCGGCCGGTGGCTCACCACCGTGACCATGACGGTGAGCACGCCCGTGAGCAGCGACAGCACCACGAGACCGACGCTGACGTGGCCGAGGCGGGTCATGGTCTCGCTCGAGCCGCCGTAGGAGCCCTTGATGAGGAGCGCCACCACGAAGAGCACGGTGCCGAGGAGCCAGCCCCACAACGACGCCGCGGCGGCCCGGGGGAACGCGATGGTGGGGGAGCCCACCTGCAGCGGCACCAGGTAGATCGCCAGGCCGAGCATCAGCGGCAACGCGCCGCAGAGGAGCAGGCCGAGCGGGTGGTTCAACGACAGGCGGTTGGCGATGGTGGCCTCGAGGAAGTCACCACCGGCGGACGCCTGCAGGTTGACGAGGGCCGCCATCACCAGGTCGGACATGACGAACAGGAGCGACGCACCGATGAAGATGCGGCCGATCGTCTTGTGGTCGCCGGTGCCGAGCACCTTCTCGACGGCCGTCACCTGCGTGCGCTCGGGGGCACCGCCGTCGGGACGGCTCGCGGCGCCAGCAGCTTGCGGTCGGGTCTCGGTCAGTGCCATGTGTTGCCTCGAGGCTCGTGATCGTTCGAACGGACGGACGTCGCGGCGCGGCGGCGCGCTGCCCGGACGGTACTGCGGCAGAGGACACTACTTCGGCATCCATCTGCTGGGGAAAACCGGGTGGTCATCTTACCGGCGTCAACTCGGTTCCTGATCGCCACCTCAGGCACCGTGCTTCACGAGTACATCGACCGCCATCGCCCCGAAGAGCAGCGTGATGTAGGTGATGGAGTACGTGAACAGCTTCATCGCAGCGGCCGCCGATTCGGTGCGGTGCACCTTGACGGCCAGGGCGAGGAACACGGCGCCGAGCACGCCGGCGGACACCAGGTAGACGGCGCCGAGATCGGCCACGGGGCCGAAGACGAACGTCAGGGCCACGACCACCACCGTGTAGGCGATGATCTTTCGGGTCACCGTCTCGTACGCGGCGACCGACGGCAGCATCGGCACGTCGGCCTTGCTGTAGTCGTCCTTGTACTTGATGGCCAGGGCCCAGAAGTGGGGCGGTGTCCAGTAGAACATCACGGCGAACAGCACCACAGGGGCCCACGACAGGCTGTTGGTGACCGCGGACCACCCGATCAGAACCGGGGCAGCGCCGGCGGCGCCGCCGATGACGATGTTGCGTTCGGAGGTCCGCTTGAGCCAGAGCGTGTACACGAAGACGTAGAAGAGACACGCCGACACGGCGAGGACCGCCGACAGCAGGTTCACGAACGCCCAGAGGAAGGCGAACGAGACGATCTCGATCCCCACGGCGAACACCAGCGCGGCGCGGGGGCTCATCACCCCGGTGACCAGCGGACGACCCTTGGTGCGGTCCATCAAGGCATCGATGTCGCGGTCGACGTACATGTTGATGGCGTTGGCGCCACCGGCCGACAGCGTGCCGCCGACGACGGTCGCGAACATCAGCCAGAGCGAGGGGATCCCACGTTCGGCGACGATCATCGTCGGAACGGTGCTGACCAACAGGAGTTCGATGATGCGGGGCTTGGTGAGAGCGACGTAGCCGCCGACTTTCGCCATCACACCGTGCGTCACCGGAGCTGTGGATACGGGGGTCGCGATCAAAGATGACACCGGCCAGAGGGTAGGTCCGTTGCCCGCCGCATGGCCAATGCGACGCGGAGACGACCCCGCCGACCGTCGACGCATCTCGGTCACCCTCACGCCACACCGGGCCGGAGGCGGCAGCGGGGGCCCGCTGGCCCGTCGGCGCCGGCGGGGCGTACGGTGGCGGCGTGCTGCTCGCTGACCGATTCCGGCCGACTCCACGCCAGTACGTCCGCATCACCCAGATCGCGCTGGCCGGGCTCGCGACCATCATCGTGACCGGCGCCGCGGTGCGACTGACGGGCTCGGGGCTCGGCTGCACCGACTGGCCACTGTGCGAGCAGGGCAAGCCGGTTGCCCCCCTCGAGTTCCACCCCATGGTCGAGTTCGTCAACCGACTCATCACCGGTCTGGTGTCCGCGTCAGTGGCCCTCGCGGTGCTCGGTTCGATGCGCCGACGTCCCCGACGCCGCGACCTCACGCGATGGTCGTGGTTCCTCGTGGCCGGGGTCGTCGCCCAGATCATCATCGGTGCGTTCGTGACGCTGAGCGAGCTGAAGTACTCCGTCGTCGCCGTCCACTTCCTCGTGTCCATGGTCCTGGTCTGGGCCGCCGTGGTCCTCATGCACCGGGCCGCCGACGAGGATCTCGACCGCCCCGAGGTCCTCGACGGCACCGTGGCACCGCCGGCGCCGCGCCGCTGGACCACCGAAGCGAAGGTCCTCGTCGGACTCGGCACCGCCGTGCTCGTCAGCGGAACGATGGTGACCTCGGCCGGTAAGCACCCCGGCGCGCTCCCCGATTCCGCCGGCGTCGAGCACGTGGTCGAGCGGTTGCCCTTCGACGTCAGCTCGGTCGTGCGGATCCACTCGATCCTCGTTTGGCTGCTCTGCCTCACGACGATCGTGACCGCGCTCCGGCTCCGCGACCGCACGCCGGCGGCCTTCCAGACGTGCACCCGCCTCCTGGTGGTCGTCGTCGCGCAGGGTGCGCTCGGCTACGTGCAGTACTTCAGCGACGTTCCGGCGCTCATGGTCGGGTTCCATGTCGCCGGCGCCATCGTCGTATGGGTCATGGCCCTCCGCGTCGGTTTCGTCACGGCGGACGCCGCACCGTCGCCGAGCGCGGTGCACGAGACACCCCGCCGCGATCGGGCCGGCGCCCCCGTCGGTCGGTGACGGCGCCCCGATGAGCGAGCCCATCTTCGAGCCGTCCAGTCCCGTCGGGGTGCTCGAGCCCGACGAGACGGTCGACGTCGAGCGACCGTGGGTCGTTCTCGTCTGGAACGATCCCATCAATCTCATGCCCTACGTGACCTTCGTGCTGCGAAAGCTGTTCGGGTACTCCGAGGCCAAGGCGCACCAGCTCATGTTGGAGGTGCACCTCAACGGACGGGCCGCCGTGAGCAGCGGCACGCGGGAATCGGCCGAACGCGACGTCTTCCGACTCCACGAGCACGGCCTCTGGGCCACCATGCAGCAGGACGATTGAGCGGCATGCCCGACGCCTGGTCCGGCGCCGACGAGCGCGATCTCGATGACGAGCCGCCGTGGATCGTGCTCGGCGAGGACGACGAGTTCACGATCGCCGTCCCAGCGGAGCGCCTTGCGTTGATCGTCGCGCGCCTCGAGCAGGCAGCGGACGCGTTCTCGACCGAGCTCACCGTCGAGGTCGACTCCCCCACCGGGCGGCGACTGCTCGAGCGCACCGAGATCGCCCGACTGATCGACGACGCCTCCTCGACGTGTCTCGACATCGTTCGGCGTTCACCGGCGACGCTCGACTACCTCGAACTCGTCGACCTCACCCAGTCGTCGGAACTCCTGACCACCATCTGGTCGCTCAGCCTCCAGGCGGACGATCCCGACGGGGCCGACCTGGAACGGGAGCTGGCCTGGGTGGCTGCGATCGGCAAACTGGCAGCAGACTGCGAGGACATGTTCCTCACCCGCATCCGACCCCGCGACGACGGGACGTTCACGTTGCGGTGGAGCCTGGTCGACCGGGCGCTCGTCCGCGAAGCCATCGCCGAGCTGCGGTCGTTGATGAGCAGCGACGACCCGGCGATCTCGCGCCTGTTCCCATCGGCGTACGGATCCGATGCCGAGCGCAATGCCGGATGGGACGTCCTGATGCGCGGCGAACTCATCGACAAGCGCCTCGCTGCGCTGCAGGTCACCGAGGAGCTCATGACTCGACGTTCGTGCACCGAGGACGAGCTCAACGCCTTCATGCGATGCCTCAACGACGCCCGCCTCGTGCTCGGTACACAACTCGACGTCGATGAGAGCGGGTTCCCCGCCGACCCCGACGGCGCCACGCGCACCGACCGCATCGTCTACGAGAGCCTGACGCACCTCCTGGGCCGCACCGTCGAAGCGCTCAGCGGGGGCCTGTGACCGGCCGTCGACCCCGAGTTCACGGCGCCCTCCCCCGATCGCTCTAGGATATTGCAGACATATGTCGGACTCCCCCGGTCACCACAGTTCGTCGATGAAGGCGCTCACGCTCGGCGCCCTCGGCGTCGTCTTCGGCGACATCGGCACCAGCCCGCTCTACGCGCTGCGTGAGTCGTTCCACGAACACCACGGTCGGCAGCTCATCGTCGACGAGGCGAACGTGCTGGGACTGCTCTCCCTGGTGTTCTGGGCGCTCGTCATCATCATCTCGATCAAGTACCTGCTCTTCGTGATGCGAGCCGACAACGGGGGCGAAGGAGGGATCCTGGCGCTCACGGCGCTCGTGCGACCGTCGGGCTCGCTGCTGGGCGGCTCCACGCGGTGGCTCGTGCTGCTCGGCCTCTTCGGGGCGTCACTGCTCTACGGCGACGGCATGATCACGCCGGCGATCTCGGTGCTGTCGGCGGTCGAGGGTGTCAAGGTCGTGACGACCGAACTCGACGACTACATCATCCCGATCGCCATCGTCATCCTCGTGGCCCTGTTCGCCGTGCAGAAGCGGGGCACCGCAGCCGTCGGCAAGGTGTTCGGCCCGATCATGGTGGTGTGGTTCCTCGTACTCGGGGTGCTCGGGGTCAGCCACATCGCGGATGACCTCAGCATCCTCCGGGCACTGTCTCCCCACTTCGCCGTCGCCTTCATGGTGCACAACGGCATCCTCGGATTCCTCGTGCTGGGCTCGGTGTTCCTGGTCGTGACCGGCGGCGAAGCCCTCTACGCCGACATGGGCCACTTCGGCCGGAACCCCATCAAGTTCGCCTGGTACGGACTGGTCCTGCCGGCGCTGCTGCTCAACTACTTCGGCCAGGGCGCCATGATGCTCTCGAACCCGGGCAAGCGGTTCGAGAACCCCTTCTACGAGATGGCGCCGCGGTGGGCGCTGTGGCCCCTCGTCATCCTCGCCACCTGCGCGACGGTCATCGCCTCGCAGGCCCTGATCTCGGGAGCGTTCTCGCTCACCAGGCAGGCCGTGCAACTCGGCTACCTGCCACGGGTGAAGATCACCCACACGTCGGAGAGCGAAGAGGGCCAGATCTACGTTCCCGCCATCAACTGGCTCCTGCTCGCCGCCTGTGTGGGCCTGGTGCTCGGGTTCAAGACGTCGTCGAACCTCGCCGCGGCGTACGGCCTTGCGGTGACCGCCACCATGGCGATCACCACGATTCTCTTCTACCGCGTCGCCCGGACCCGCTTCGGCTGGAGTACCGCCAAGACGTTGCCGCTCTGCACCCTCTTCATGGTGATGGACCTCGGGTTCCTCGGCGCCAACCTCCCGAAGATCCCCGACGGTGGCTGGGTGCCGCTCGTGATCGGCGGCGGGTTCCTCATCGTCCTGACCACGTGGTTCGCCGGCCGCAAGATCACCGCAGAACGCATCGAGCATCGCAACCTGCAGCTGCTCGACTTCATCGAGAACCTCGGCGACACGCCGATCCTCCGCGGCCCCGGTGTCGGCGTGTACCTCGGTTCCAATCCCGACATCGTGCCGCAGGCGCTGTCGTCCCACCTCCGCCACGCGTCGGTGCTCCCGGCAGCGGTGGTCGTGCTCGCCGTGAAGGTCGAGAACCGACCCCACGTGTTCGGGGACGAACGCCTCACCTACGACGACCTGGGCAACGGTGTCCACCGACTCGTGCACCACGCCGGCTTCTCCGACGACCTCGACATCCCGCTGCTGCTCGCCACCGACGGGGCTCGCCTCACGGGCCTCGACTTCTCGGCGGCGACGTTCGTGCTCGGACGCGAGACCCTCCGGGTCACCGACCGTCCGGGGATGGCCAAGTGGCGTGAGCGCCTCTTCGTCACGATGCTGCGCAACGCGACGACGGCCGATGTCTTCTTCAAGCTCCCACCCGACCGCACCATCGAACTGGGCGTCCAGGTCGAGCTGTGATCTGACCACGGCCGACCCGCTCGGCCGGACGCTCAGGGGCAGGCCGCCGCGGCTTCCTCGAGCGCTGTCGTGATCGCCGGGGTGCGTTCGTCGGACTGCAGGTCGGTGAGCGTGAGCCGATCGATCAGTGCCTGGCCGTAGCAGAGGGCGGACTCGCGGGTCCGTCCGTTGGACACGGCGTCGGCGGCAGCGCGCAACCGGGTCACCGGAAACGCGAGCGCCGGCCCCGCCTGGTCGGTCAGGTTCATCTCCGCGAGCGGCCCCGGATCACAGGTCGTGAACGTGACCTGCAGCGGTTCGTCGTCGTTGCGGATCGCCACCTCGGCATCGGCCGGCATCGTCGTCGACCACTCGTTGAGCGCATCGCGGAACTCGGTCACGTCCTCCTCGGCCCCGAAGGCGACCCGCGAGGACACACACATCTCGTCGTTGTCGCCGACCGCTGCGACGTACGCATCGCCCCACCATCCGTCGGTGGCGCGCAGCGCCGTCAACGGGTCGATGCGCTCGGCCAGCATGACGTACAACAAGTCGACCCCGTGCGAGCTCCGCTCGAACTCGTCGCTCGACGACTCGTCGACGGGAGGCTCCACGACCTGGGGCTCGGTGAAGTCGAGATACCGGGCCGGTTCGAACAACTGATGCGAACCCCTCGGCAACCTCCGCAGCACCGCGTCGATGTTCTCGCGGTCGACGACCCCGCTCGGATCCGCCTGCCAGAACTCCACGAAGGCGTTTCCGACCGCGTAGTACGAGCCGAACAGCACCTGCAGCACCGCGGGGACGTCGCCGAGGTCGGTGTCCGCGGCGTCGCTGTCGCTCGACGACTCCCGCTCGTAATCGGCGCGGTCCTCGTCCGACATCGCCGCCACGTAGGCATCCTCGACCGAGACGGCGTCGCCCTCGACGATGGCACGCGCTGCACCGGACTCGTCGGCCGTGGCAGCGTCGCCGATGGGCGAGAGGTCGAAGTACTGGTCCTGCAGCGCGTGGGTCAGCTCATGGGCGAGCGTGACGCGCATCGCCGGCGTGATGTCGGTCCCCCGCACGTTCACGACATCGTCCTCGGGTGAGTAGAAGGCGAGCGTGCCCGAGTCCTGCATCGTCTCGTTGGCGGCGAGAAGGTCGGGATCGCCCTCCATCAGACCGAGGGCCCGGTACTCGGCCACGGTGTTCTCGGAGTACTCGCGCTCCTCGTCGGTGGGTGCGGCCTCGTCGGGACCGCCTCCGGCGATCTCGCGGTAGCGGTCGGGAGCGAGGAAGTACACGCGCACCGGATGCCGGTACGCATGGCCACGCTCCTCCTCGACGAATCGGGCGATCTCGGCGACCCGGGGGTCCCACCGTTCGGGGTAGATCGGGCCGCCGTCGAATACCACGGCGCCGGCGACTGCGCTCGCCCCCACGAGCGCGAGCGCTGCCGCCATCGCGAGCCCCACCCGGGTGCGCACGGAGGGTCCGCTGGGCGGGGGAGGCGGCCAGTAGGCACCGTACGGATCGGGGTACATCGACATCCTTGGTCCGCGCTCCGTAGCTCCGGGCGACTGCCGGGCCGAGTGTACCGGCGACGGTCGAAAGGGAGTGTGGGCATCGCTGCTACATTCGGACGTGCGCGGCCGTGCACTTGCCCCCATCGTCTAGCGGCCTAGGACATCGCCCTTTCACGGCGACAGCACGGGTTCGAATCCCGTTGGGGGTACCAGCCGTCGGTTGCACCGGAGGATGTCGACCCTCCGGGCCGACGGTTCGAAGCGGCGCCGTTGGGGCACCACTCGCTGGTGGGGTGCACGTTCCGCCGCTCGCGACGAGCCGACCCGATAGGTTCCGTGCATCGACGGCGCCGGGGAGGGCACGATGACGCGGAACCGCAGGATGATGGTGGTGACAACGACCCTGCTCGTGGTCGCTCTGGTCGCGAGCTCGTGTGAGCTCAGTTTGAACAACGTCGACTGCAGCGGAATCGACCAGCCCGACATGGGCGGCCTCGTGTGCCTCGGAGCGAACGTGTTCGCCCTGCAGGCCGGCGCTGCCCTCATCATCGCGGCCCTCGCCGCACTGCTCGGCGGCGCGTTCCCGGGTTGATACCGCCCGGGAGCCGGTCGGCTGCCATGATCTCGGGGTGGCCGAACTGCAACCGCCCGAGCTCGCCGCACTGGTCGATTTCCCGGAACGACCTCGGGTCGAGAACTGGAGCCTGCGGGCCGCGCTCACCCGCTACGCGCAACCGCAACCGATGCGGGTGAGTCGGCTGCTCGACGTCGTTCGTCGGATCGAAGCCGCGTTCGCCGCTGATCTCGCCGTGCTCCGATCCGACGGCCCGGAGTTGTGGGCGGCACTGGGCTCGGGGACCGACCTCGACGGCCGATCGCAGCTCCTCGGCGTGTTGGCCGCAGCTCAGCAGATCGACCGACTTGCCGACGACCTCGCGGCCTGGGCGGTGCGCCGCGACACGGTTCGGCCCGACGACGCGGTCGACGTGACCATCGCCGACGTCACCGCTCGACTCGACGCGTTGGGGGTCGTCGAACCGGTCGACACCCGGCCGCCGCCGAGCCGTCGACGGGGCTGATCGAATTTCGATTCCACGAGTGCGCGCGGGTCCCGCTATGCTCTCCTCCGGTTCTGGTCCCGTGGTGCAGTTTGGAGTGCACGCCGCCCTGTCAAGGCGGAGGTCGCGAGTTCAAATCTCGTCGGGACCGCCGCACCCTCGCCTCGGCGAGGGTGTCTGCGTTGGGGAGGCCTTCGGGTCGCCCCACCACCTGGTCGGGTAGCTCAGTAGGCAGAGCGACCGCCTGAAAAGCGGTAGGTCACCGGATCGACGCCGGTCCCGACCACCAGCGAAGCCCCCGAGCGATCGGGGGCTTCTGTGGTTTTCGAATGAGCGATGCTGCCGACTGGGCCGAACGAACCAGATTCGGTTTCGATTTGTACAGCCCCCGGTTGGTTCGACCGATACCTCTGGTGCGGCACGTTTGGCGGGTCGCAGTGGGCATGGACGCCCACTCCTCTACGGCTTTTCAGGAGTGAGCGTGTCCAGGTTGAACGGGCTGCGGAATCGTCGCGGCCAGGTTGTCTTGTTGTCCCTTGCCATCTCCGCCAGCGCGGTGGCCGCCGGTTGCGGAGCCAACTCGGCCCCGAGTGTCGAACGCGACGTGGTTCGTTCCGACCGAGTGACCACCACGACCAGCGCTCCCGTCGCAGCGCAGATCGGCGACGCAGTGGTCATCGAACGTGGCGGAGAACAGCACGTGCGGAACGGCTGAGCCTCCCCGGACCGAGCCGCGTCAGAGCGTGGTCAGAGTCGGTCGAGCGGAAGCGCTTCGGCCAGCTCGGCGGCCAGCGTCACGGCGCGTTCGGACAACTCCCGTTGACGATCGGCCCCGAAGCGGGCCAGCGGCACCTGGAAGCCGACGCCAGCACGGGCGACGCCAGCCGCATCGAGCACCGGGGCGGCGACAGCACACACGCCGACGTACCGCTCCTCGAGGTTGAGCGCGACGCCATCGGAGCGGATCTGTTCGAGCTGCCCTTCGAGGTCGACGCCCGCCACGATCGTCCGCTCGGTGAAGGCCGGAAGGGTGGTCGACGGGCCACGCCAGCGGTCGCGCGGGGCGAAGGCGAGGATCGCCTTGCCGATGGCCGAGGCATGCACCGGGGTACGGCTCCCCGTGGCCCGGTCGAAGCGGAGCGGCTGACTCGACTCGGCGGTGGCGAGGATCAGGACGTCCCGGTCGTCGATGACGCCGAGACTGACGGACTCGCCGCACGCCGCGGCGGCAGTGTCGAGCACCGCCTGAGCGTCGGCCAGGTTGAGGCTGTCGGTTGCGGCACGACCCAGCACCGCCACCATGCGCCCCAGGCGGTAGCGCTCGGACACCGTGTCCTGGTCGAGGTACCCGGCCCGAACGAGGGCACGGGTAATGCGATGCGCCGTGGACACGCTGAGGCCGAGCCGTCGGCTGATCTCGGTGACGCTCAAGGAGCGCTCCTCGACGAAGAACCCCAGCACCGACAGGGCGCGTTCGATGGACTGGGAGCCGGTTCGGGCCGGTTCCGGCTCGGTCTCGGGGCCGTTCCTCGCGTTCACGCAGTACCGAGTCTGCCATGGTCCCGGGCACCTCCGACCCAGACCGACCGTCCTCCCTCCTAATTACGACTTGTTCGGTCGGGTATTCCACGATACGGTCGCCTCATGCCACATGACGACGCACTCCCGGGCCTGGCAACGGCCAGGGAACTGCACCCGAGCAGCGATCGGGCGGACCAGCCCATCGGCATCGACGCCATCGAGTCGATCGCCCTCGGACTCGCCGCCGTCGTCGGCACGCCAACCGAGCAGCCCGCCCGCGGCGAGGTCCACCGGCATCGGGTGATCGCCACAGCCGCCTATGACGCCTGGATCGTCACCGTGGGGCCACAGACCGCCATCGAACCCCACGACCACGACGGATCGATCGGCGTGATCGCGGTCACCGACGGGCACCTGATCGAATTCGGCCTGGACGACGACGCCCAGCGGCGATCACGGCTCCGCCACCTGATCGTCGGGGACCGGACCGAGATCGGCATCACGCACCGACACAGTCTCGCCAACCCCGACCTCGTCCCGGCGACGACCGTGCAGGTGTTCTCACCCCCGCTCGGCCACGATCGCGAATCACACTGACGCGTCGTCGCGGCGACTCGCGTCCTACCGCCAGCACTGACGACTGCGACGCCGCTCAGTCAGCGATGAATCGGTAGCCCATCCCCGGCTCGGTGATGAGATGATCGGGCTGGGACGGGGTCGCCTCGAGCTTGCGCCGCAGGTTGGCCACGTAGACCCGGAGATAGTTCGTCTCGTCGTGGTACGCCGGACCCCAGACGTCACCGAGCAGCTGCTGCTGCGACACGAGGCGGCCGCGATTGCGGACCAACACCTCCAACAGCCGCCACTCGGTGGGTGTGAGGTGCACCTCGCCACCACCCACGCTCACCCGTTTGTCCGCCAGGTCGATTGCGATCGCGCCGGCAGTCACGACAGCCTCCTCGGCAGCCGACGGCGCCGCTCGCCGGAGCGCGGCACGAAGCCGCGCCAGCAACTCGTCCATCCCGAACGGCTTGGTGACGTAGTCGTCGGCACCGGCGTCGAGCGCCCGAACCTTCTCGCTCTCCGCCTCCCGTGCCGACACCACGATGATCGGCACCTTCGACCAGCCACGGAGTCCGTCGATCACGTCGAGGCCGCTGATCCCCGGCAACCCGAGATCGAGGAGCACCACGTCGGGGTGATCCGCGGCGGCCATGCGCAATGCGTCCTCCCCCGTCGGCGCCAACAACACCTCGAACCCTCGGGTGGACAGGTTGATCTCCAGGGCGCGGCGCATCGGGCCCTCGTCGTCGACGACGAGCACGCGACCCGACTCGCGACGCATCTCAGTCACGTCGACCCGCCGGCGTCAGCACCATCCGGCCTCTCCTGCGTTGCAGCGTCCAGTGTCAGCACCATGGTCGTCCCACCTCCTGGAGTCTCCTCGATGACGAGGCCTCCGCCGAGCACGTTCGTGAGCCCGAGCGCCACGGCGAGCCCGAGGCCCGTGCCCCCGACCGTGCCGTCGCCCAGCCGCTGGAACGGTTCGAACACGTCGGCCCGTCGCTCGGGAGCGATCCCCGGACCATGATCGATCACCGAGAGCGTCACGGTGTCGCCGGCAGCGGACGCCTCGATGCGGACCGGCACACCGGGCGGCGACCACTTCACCGCGTTGTCGACCAGGTTGGCCACCACTCGTTCGGCGAGCGCCGGGTCGACGTCCCACAGCGGAAGGTCGGCGTCGAACTCGACCTGCACGTCCACACCCCGCA
>WBZS01001578.1_pt1 | contig 17442 bp, 12 predicted proteins | sample 5204201 | NCBI WGS metagenome assembly WBZS01 (sample SAMN12344357, study PRJNA552823) | activated sludge metagenome | biome: Activated sludge suspended growth; feature: Nitrification reactor; material: Wastewater; isolation source: activated sludge from nitrification reactor of wastewater...
GCGCTGTTCTGGGTGGGCTTCTTCCTGGTGGCGAACCTGGCCTTGCTGCTGCTCGGCGGCTGGCTGATCTGGCCACGGTGAGCGGTCGAGCGTCGGTCTGGCGGCCGTCACTCCGAAATTGAACTCACAGTGCTGGGGCCTCAAGGGGTGCGCGTGCCTCGACGCGGTGCGGAAGGGGCCATCCCGTCACAACTCTGAGTCGGATTTCAGAACGAAGTCCTGGTGCCCGGCGCCTCCGCCGCGGCCCGGGGCCACCGGCTGCGACCCGAATCGGGCAGCATGACCGGGTGAACGAGATCGCGCGGGTGCTCGGCTTCGGCCTGCTCAGCTCGCTGGCGGCCCGACTGCCCGCCCGGGCCGGGGCCGCCGTGCAGGTGCTGCTGGTCCTGGTCGGCTCGCTGCTGCCGCTGGGGCCGCTGTCCCGCGGCTGGATCGGGCTGCAGGATCTGCTCGCCTACAGCAGTCTGTGGCTGGCGATGTCGGTGGCCGGCACGCTGATCCGGATCCGGACACTCGCCAGGCAGACCGAGACCACCCGGTTCTTCGCGCTGCACTACGCGATCATGATCGGAATCCTCAGCCTGGTCTGCGGGGTGTGGTCGGTGATCCTGCTGACCATCGCCGGCCCCAGTGGCGGCTGGATGGCGCTGCTGCCGATGGGGGTGGCGATGCTGCTGGCCAACGCCTGGTCGTTGGCCGACGGCTGGTTCCTGCGCGGCGGGCGCAGGGTGGCGCGGCTGTGGCAGGTGGTGCTGCCCGGCTACCTGAGGTTCGTTCCGGTCCTGCTCGGCACCATCGCCGGCGCGGTGCTGATCATCGGTGAGCATCCGCTGGAGTACCGGTTTGTGGCGGCCGCATCGCTCGTGCTCGTCCTCACCGCGATCGATCTGACCCTTGCGCTCGTGTCGTTCCGGTCGACGAGGTAGGCCCGCTCCGTCATCCCGGACTCGATCCGGGATCTCGTTCCGGGCTTCCGGTCGAGCAGTAGATCCCGGCATCCGCCGGGATGACGAGGACCGGGACCAACCCGGGGGTGGCCGGGCGGGGCGTCCGGTGCCGTCACGATAGGCTGAAACGGCTATGACCCAGACTCCTGCACGGCTGCGTGTCGCGCCGTCGCCCACCGGCGACCCGCACGTCGGTACCGCCTACATGTCCCTGTTCAACAAGGCCTACGCCGAGGCCACCGGCGGAAAGTTCGTGCTGCGGATCGAGGACACCGACCGCGCCCGCTACGTCGCCGACTCCGAGCGGCAGATCTTCGACACGCTGCGCTGGCTCGGCCTGCCCTGGGACGAGGGCCCGGACGTCGGCGGCCCGTACGCGCCCTACCGGCAGTCGGAGCGGCTGGACACCTACCGCCCGTTCGTGGAGCGGCTGCTCGAATCGGGCCATGCCTACTACTGCTGGTGCTCGCCCGAGCGGCTGGCCCAGCTGCGGGCCGAGCAGCAGGCGTCCAAGGCATCGGTGACCGGCTACGACCGGCTCTGCCTGGGCAAGACCCGCGACGAGCGCGCCGCGCTGCCGGGCTTCAGCGAGACCCCCGTGGTGCGGATGCTCATCCCGGACGACGCGCCGCTGAGCTTCACCGACGTGATCCGCGGCGAGGTGAGCGCGCCGCGTCCGGACGACCAGGTGATCCTCAAGGCCGACGGCTTCCCGACCTACCACCTGGCGGTGGTGGTCGACGACCACCTGATGGGGATCACCCACGTGGTGCGCGGCGAGGAGTGGATCAGCTCCACGCCGAAGCACGTTCTGCTGTACGAGTTCCTGGGGCTGACGCCGCCGGCGTTCGCGCACATGCCGCTGCTGCGGAACACCGACAAGTCCAAGATCTCCAAGCGCAAGAATCCGGCGGCGCGGCTGATGTGGTTCCGTGAGCAGGGCTACCTGCCCGAGGCGCTGCGGAATTTCCTGCAGTTGCTGGCTTATCCGCCGGTCGGCGACTCCGAGGTGGCGACGTTCGAGCAGTTCGTGGCGGCGTTCGACTGGGCCAAAGTGAACACGGTCGGTCCGATCTTCGACCTGAAGAAGCTCGATTGGCTGAACGGTGAGTACATCCGCGCCCTGTCGGCCGAGGAGTTGGCCGACAGGATCGTTGAGCATCTGCGGTTCACCGGCGAGTGGGCCGACGCCGATCCGGCGAAGGTCGAGCTGCTCCGTCGGGCGACCCCGCTGATCCAGGAGCGGCTGGCGGTGCTGTCCGACGCGCTGCCCAAGCTGCATTTCCTGTTCACCGCGGACGCCGATCTCACCATCGAGCCGGACGCCCGGGCGCAGCTCGGCGAGAACGCCGGCGAGGTGCTGGACGCGTCCATCGCGGCGCTCGAGGAGTTGGAGCCGTTCGCGGCCGACGAGATCCAGGCGGCGCTGCGGACGGCCCTGGTCGACGGGCTCGGGCTGAAGCCGCGGTTCGCGTTCGGCCCGGTGCGGGTCGGCATCACCGGTTCGCGGGTGTCGCCGCCGCTGTTCGAGTCGATGGAACTGCTCGGCCGCGAGTCCAGCCTGGCCCGGCTGCGGACGCTGCGTTCGACCCTGTGAGACGTCGGACGCCGTGAGAGGAGCATCCCGATGAGAGGAACGGCTGCGATGAGTGTGATCGCCATCTTCGGCGGACGGTCCGAGATCGGTCTCGAGATCGCGACCAGGCTGGCCGCCGGGAACACGGTGGTGCTGGCGTCGCGGCCGGGCGGCGAGCGTCCGGACGTCCCGGGTGCCGAGCGGGTGCTGCACGTCGACTTCGACGCCGACGACGTCGCGACGCACACCGCTGTCGTTGAGCAGATCGAGGCCGAGGCGGGACCGATCGACACCGCCGTGCTGACCTTCGGCGTCCTCGGGAACCAGAAGCTGGCCGAGGCCGACCCGGCCGAGGTGGTGCGCATCGTGCACACCGACTTCACGGCCCAGGCGTCCCTGCTGACCGTGCTGGCCAACCGGATGCGGGAGCGTCGCGCGGGCACGCTGGTGGCGTTCTCGTCGGTGGCGGGGCAGCGGGTGCGGCGTCCCAACTACGTCTACGGCTCGGCCAAGGCGGGCCTGGACGGCTTCGCGTCCGGCCTGGCGGACGCCCTGCACGGCAGCGGTGTCGATCTGGTGATCGCCCGACCGGGCTTCGTGATCGGTCGGATGACAGAAGGGATGTCGCCGGCGCCGTTCTCGTCGACCCCCGAGCAGGTCGCCGACGCGGTGGTGAAGCGGATCCGCGAGGGCGGCCCGGTGGAGCTGTGGATTCCGTGGAAGCTGCGGGTCATGTTCTTCGTGGCCCGGTTCGTGCCGAGGGCGATCTGGCGGCGGATGCCGCGATGACCTGCTCGTTCGCCTGGGACGAGGCCGGGCTGCCCGCCTGGGGCACGGCGCCGCGGGCGAACTTCTGGGTGGTGCTCGAGCAGAACGGTCCCTGGGGTGCGCGGGCGTTCACCCAGTCCCGGCTCGAACCCGCCGTCGGTGCCGCGATCGAGGCCGAGGTGCTGGCGGCGGGGGGACGGCCGCTGCTGATCCGGCGTCCGGCCAGCCACGCCGACCACGCCGATCACCCGCGGCGGCGAGTGTTCGTCGCGGGTGGGTTGGCCGGGACGCCGTGGCTGCTGGGCGGTTCGGTCGCCGAGCCGGACGAGGTGCTGAGCCTGCCGTTCGAGCGGCTCGCCGACGCTGACCCCGACATGGTGGCCGACGAGGTCGGTTGGTTGGAGCGGCTCGACGGCGGCGTGCTGCTGGTCTGCGCCAACGCCAAGCGCGACCTGTGCTGCGCGCTGCGCGGGCGTCCGATCGCGCTCGACCTGGAGGCGCGGCATCCGGGGCAGGTGTGGGAATGCACGCACACCGGCGGCCATCGGTTCGCACCGACCGGGTTGGTGTTGCCGTCCGGTCAGTCGCTGGCCCGGCTCACCCCGGAGGTTGCGCTGGCGGCGTTGCGGGCCGCGGACGCCGGGCTGCTGGCGTCCGAGACGTTCGGGCCGTGGCACGACCGTGGCCGGGGCCACCTGGGGCCCATGCTGGCGGTCGCCGAGGCGCACGTTCGCGAGCTGACGGGAGAGCAGTCGCCCGACGCGCTCACCGTCGCCGCGGCCACCCGCGACGCTCGAGCGTGTCGAGACGAGGACTCCCAGCCCGGCGAACTCGTCGAAGTCACCCACCGCGACGGACGCCGCTGGCTGCTGAAACTGACTTTAGAGGCCGGTGACGACCTCCCGGAGTCGTGCGGCAAGGCCGCCGTCGCCGTCCGCTCCTGGCGCGCGGAGATCGCCGCCTGACCCAGTTCGACTTCTCGTTGGTCGAGCTTGTCGAGACCTCTGTCGTCGTGGGGTCTGGTTTCGACAAGCTCAACCGGCGGTGTCTCGTTGGTCGAGCTTTGTTCGAGACCCTCTGTCGTCGTGGCTCTGGTTTCGACAAGCTCAACCAGCGGTGTCTCGTTGGTCGAGCCTGTCGAGACCCCTTGTCACGATGAGGTGTCCTTCGGGCGCCCGGTTCTGCCTCTGGCGAGAGCGAGTAGGTCGGTGAAGCGTCCTTCGATCAGGGCGAGTCGCTTGGCCCGGCCCCAGCCCTGGATCTGCTTCTCGGCCTGATACGCCTCGCCGACGCTGGTGAACTCCGTCGCCCACGCGAGACGTACCGGTCGGCGTCCCGGACGTCGGGTGTAGGCGGCGCCGTGACCCCGTTGATGCTGCTCCAGGCGAGCGTCGACATCGCGGGTGCTGCCCACGTAGAACGAGCCGTTCCGCGCATTCGAGTATGTATACCCAGGGCATCGGGTCAGTGTGACCGATGGCGATGCTCGGCGGGACGTTATCCACAGGGTCTGTGACGATTGCGCGGACTGGGTCTCGACAAGCTCGACCAGCGGGTGGGGGAGCTCGACCGGCGGGTGGGGGGTCTCGACAGGCTCGACCGGCGGTGGGCGGGTCTCGGCAGGCTCGACCAGCGGGTCGGTCAGCCGCGGAGTTCCCGGACCTCGCGGGCAACCTCGGCGCGGAACTCGGCGACCTGGCGGTCGACCAGGTCGCGCGGTAGGGCCAGTTCGGAAACCAGGAGGTCGGCGACCCGGGGTGCCGCTTCGGCGGCGGCAGCGGCGTTGAGGAAGCGGGCCGGTAGTCGGCGGGTGAGGACGTCGGAGACCGTGCGGGCCATCTCGTGCCGGATCGCGAACACCGCCTCGGCGGCCAGATACGGCAACTCGGCCGCCAGCCGTTCGCCGAGCGACGGGTCGGCGATGGCGAGGTCCTCGACGAACCGAGCCTCGGTGCCGTAGCGCCCGGACAGATGGGCGAAGGTGCCGCCGGTGGCCTCCACCGCCTCGGCGTCGAAGCCGGAGCCGCCGACCAGCGGGGCGTGCGTGGTCCGGCAGCGGCGTCGGACGCCGAGCAACCCACAGACCCGGTCGACCGCCTCCTCGGCCATCGAGCGCGAGACGGTCAGTTTGCCGCCCGCCACCGTGACCATGCCGTCGGCGACGGTGATCTCGTGCTCGCGGCTGAGTTCGGCGGTGTCGCCCTTGCCGGTGTCGATCAGCGGCCGCAGCCCGGCCCAGGTGCCGGTCACGTCGTCCAGAGTGAGGTTCGTGGTCAGCGTCTCGTTCAGCGATTCCAGCAGCAGCTGGGCCTCTTGCCGATCGCAGCGGACGCCGTCCGGATCGCCGGTGTACGGAGTGTCGGTGGTGCCGATATAGCAGTAGTCGCCCCAGCGCAGCACGAACGCCCGGCCGCCCTTGCCGCGTAGCCCGCCCAGCATCGGGAAGACCAGGGTCGACTGACTGCGCACCTTGGCCCACGGCACCACGACATGGACGCCCTTGGCCGGCCGGATCCGGCTGTGGTGGTCGGGGTCGGCGAGAGTGCTGACCCGATCGCTCCAGACGCCGGCCGCATTCACCACCACGCGGGCGCGCACCCTCCGCTCGGTGGTGCTGCCGTCGGGCTCGACAGCCGCGAGATGGGCCGTGCGCGGCTGGTCGGCAACGAACGGCTCCAGACCGACCAGCCGGCAGTAGTTGACCAGCATCGCGCCGTGCAGCGCGGCGGTCCGGGCCACTGTCACGGTCAGCCGGGCGTCGTCGGTGCGGGTGTCGAAATAGAGCAGCCCGCCCAGCAGCCCCTCGGGCCGCAGGTTCGGGCAATGGGTGAGCGTCTCGGCGGCCCCCATCCGACGGTGCAGCTTGCCGATCCGCCAGCCGCCGACGGCGTCATAGGCGACCAGCAGCGCCCGGAACGCCGCCGCCATCCGCGGCCCGAACACCGCCGACTCGCGGTAGACCGGGAACAGGAACGGCAGCCGGCTGACCAGGTGCGGCGCCCGCTCGTAGAGCCGTTGCCGCTCGAGCAGCGAGTGGTAGACGATCCGGAACTCGCGCTGTTCGATGTAGCGCAGCCCGCCGTGAATCATCTTCGACGACGCCGACGAGGTGCCGCAGGCGAAGTCGCCGCGCTCCACCAGGCCGACCCGCAAACCCCGCATGGCGGCGTCCAGGGCCACGCTGACACCGGTGATGCCGCCGCCGACGACCAGGACGTCGAGCGGTGCGGACGCCATCTCGTCGAGCGCGCGGCGCCGATCGAAGTCCACCGGAGCCGTCTGATCGGCGACTACGTCATGTGCCCGCATCTGGGTCCTCCCTGCCTCTCCCGAACGCGGACGTGCCGGTGTCCGCGCCGACGAGCCCCATCATGGGTCCCGTTCGAGGGCGGGCGTCAGCCGAGTGACACGAGATGTCATCCGGGGTTGTCCGGGGGAGGGCGGCTGCAAAGAATGGTCGCCATGGTCGAGGAGCGCGTTCCCACGGTGTTGCGGCATGCGTTCACGATTCTCACCGCCGTGGGCGAGGCGGGACCCTCGGGCGCGGACGCCGCCGAACTGCGCATTCACACCGGCCTGAACATCCGCACGGTCTACCGGCACCTCGCCGCGCTGCGGGCACTCGGGATGATCGCCGGCGCCGGCGACGGCATCCGCTACCGACTCGGACCCACCATCGCTGGACTGGCGCAGAACGCGTCCGACCAGCGGGAATTCCTGCGCAAGGCTCGGCTGTTCGCCGAAGAGCTGGGGGAGCGCACCCAGGAGCCGGTACACGTCACCGTCTACGACCAGGGCACGGCCGTCACCGTGGCCAGTGCCACCCGTGAGGCGACGATCCGGCAGAAGTCGCCGCCGATCGTGGTCGGCTCGCGGCGTCCGGCCCATGCCAGCGCCAGCGGCAAGATCTTCCTGGCCGCCAACCCGTCCGCGTTCCAGGCGTACGCCGTCCGGCCGCTGGAGTCGTTCACCAGGTACACGATCACCGACCTGCATGCGCTCGAGGCCGAGTGCCTCGCGATCAGGGCACAGGGCTGGTCGGAGGACCGGCAGGAACTGATGCTCGGCGTGACCTGCGTGGCGGTGCCGGTGTACGGCATGAAGGGACGCGCTGTCGGCGCGCTGGTGGTGTCGACGAAGCATTCCCGGTTGTCGGGATCGCAACGAAAGGGCCTGTTGCAGGCATTGCTGCCGGCGGCCCAGGAGTTCACGGTAGCGATCGGAGGGTCGGCGCCCTGAGTTTCGTTGGTTGAGCGCCCTGAGTTTCGTTGGTTGAGCTTGTCGAAACCTCTGTGGGGTCTCGACAAGCTCGACCGGCGGGGTGCGGATGGGTCTCGATGAGCTCGACCGGCGGGGCCAGTCAGGACGCCAGCCGCCGGAGGATCTCGTCGAACTCGGCCAGCAGGCGGTCGATCAGGTCGTCGGTCCAGAGGCCGAGGAAGCCGAGGAAGTCGGCTACCGAGAGCCGGCGGCGCATCAGGCGGGCGTTCGCGAATGCCCAGCGAACCTCGTCGGAACCGAGGCCGGGTGGGACGTCGGCGAAGCTCAGCGGATGTCCGGTGGCAGCAAGCGCGGCCAGATATCGCTCGGGGTCGGCGGCCAACTCGGCGAACTCGGGCTTGCGCTGCTCCCACTGGCGCAGCAGTGCGGACACCTCGCCGGCGTGCTCGGTCCAGCCCCGGCACTTCGCCGAATAGTCGGCCCAGCATTCGGAGGCCATCGCACCGGTGGGATCGAGCTCGCCGAAGACCTCATAGACCTGCCTCCGGGCCGACTCCAGGTCCACGACGGGCGGCCCGTCCAGGAACGGACGCGGGTCGAACTCGGTCAGCAGATACCGGTAGGCGAGCAGCACCAGGGCAGTGGCCAGTCCGCACTGTTCGCCGTGGTTGCCGATCGGCCGGCCGCGATGGTCGGCGGCCATGTCGAGCATGTGGCTGGTCACGTGCTCCAGCCCGGACGCCGGCGCGGACTCTCCGGCGAAGCTCATCGCGAACCCAGCCGCGGCGAGGTTACGCGCCATCGCGTCCGCGGTGTCGAGGCCGCCCGCCGTGAACGAGGCGTCCCGGTCGAGGAAGGCGGTCAGCCCGGGCAGGAAGACCGCCCGCGACAAGGGCTCCCAGCCGCCCAGCCCGCACCAGTTGGCCAGTCGGTAGTCGGCCAGCGAACAGCAGCCGACCGCGGCGTCGCCGATCCCGCCGAGGGCGTAGTCGCTGGGGGTGTCCGCCAGGATGCGCGTGTCGAGGACCAGCCGGTCGGGCAGCCGCGACGGCATCGTCCGCTTCACCCCGCTGGTGGAGACCACCGCCAACTCCGAGGTGTAGGCGCCCACCGAGTTGGCCGTGGCGACCGCGACATGGAACATCCGCAGCCCCGGACGCCGTTCCTCCAGACCGTGCACAGCGTGCTTGGCCAGGTCGGTGATCGTGCCGGAGCCGACCGACAGCACCGCCTCGTCCGGACGCAGCAACGCCCGCAGTTCGTCCACGTGTTCGGCGGTGGTATGCAGCCCGTGTGGATCGGTCAGCACGATCGGCCGGACGCCGATGCCGGTGTCATCGAGGAGCCCGGCGACCAGGCCTTTCAGGTCGACGCCGTCCCGCTGCATCGGTTGGTCGTCCATCACCAGGGCGACCGCGTCCGGACGACCCCGGGCGGTGACGATCGCGGGCAGCTCCAGCAGGGCGTCCGGGCCGAGATGGATCCGTTCCATCGAGAGGGTGCGGTCGCGGCCGGAGACCTGGCTGGCGCGCCCGTAGAACCCGTCCAGGTCGTCCGGATCGAGCGCGATCAGTTCGGGAGGCGCTGATCCTCTCTGGTCAGGGGTTTCGACAAGCTCAACCAGCGGATCAGTGGAGAGGGTCATCGGGCCCCGGCCACGTCGGCGCGGCGCCAGCCCAGCGCCCGCTGGACGGCGTCCGCCCAGGCCGCGCGACGGGCGGCGTGCTCGGCCTCGCTCATGGCCGGTTCGAAGACCACGCCCACCTCCTTGGTGGCGTCCGCCTCCTGTGGGCTGGCCCATACCCCCTTCGCTACGCCCGCCATCCAGGCCGCGCCGCGAGCGGTGATGAACTCGGCCTGCGCGGCCCGCATCACGGGCACCTGCATCAGGTCGGCCTGGGCCTGCAGTAGAGCGTCCGAGCGGCCCAAGCCGCCGTCGACCGCGACCAGGGTCGGGTTCACCCCGGACGCCGCGCTCATCGCGCCGAGCAGGTCGGCGACCGTGTTGGCGATCCCGTCCAGGGTGGCCCGGACGACGTCCGCCTTGGTGGTGCCGCGGTTCAGCCCGACGAGCAGGCCGCGGGCGTTGCCGTCCCAGTACGGGGCGGCGAAGCCGGCCAGGGCGGGCACACAGACCAGCCCCGAGTCCGGATCGGCGGCCGCGTAGGTGGCGTCGATCACGCTGGCCTTGTCGAGAACCCCGATGCCGTCCACCAGCCAGTCCACCCCGCTGCCGGTGACGAACGAACCGCCCTCGAACAGGTAGGTGGTGACGTTGCCGATCCGCCAGGCGACCCGGCAGTCGAGGCCGCCGCCCGGCACCCGCGCCTGCGTGCCGATGTTGAAGTCGACGAAGCTGCCGGTGCCGTGCGTGCACTTCACCGACCCGCCGTCGAAGCCGCCCTGGCCGTAGAGCGCCGACTGCTGGTCGCCGATGATCCCGGTGATCGGCAGCTCGGCGCCGACCACATCCGCCCTGGTCAACCCGAAGTCGCCGTCCTCGGAGATGATCTCGGGCAGCAGGCCGACCGGCACGCCCAACTCGTCGAGGAACTCCTTCCACCAGACCTGCCCGACCAGCTCCATGCCGCCGGACGACCCGGCGCAGGAGGCGGACGTCACGAAGCGGCCGCCGTCCGGGCCACCGGTGAGCTTCCAGATCAGCCAGCTGTCCGGGGTGCCGGCGTAGAGCTCGCCAGCCTCCGCACTGCGCCGCAATTCGGGGTCGTTGCGCAGGATCCAGCTCAGATGCAGCGGCACGTTGGCGGCGCCGAACGACAACCCGGTGGTCTGGGTGAACCGCTCGCCCCACGCCGGACGGAGCTCGTCAACCAGGTCGGCGCAACGGGTGTCCTGCCAGCTGAAGATCGGTGAGACCGGTTCGCCGGTGAGCCGGTCCCAGATCACGGTCGTCGTCCGCTGCGCGGCCATGCCCAGGGCCACGATCGTGTGGCCGTCACGCTGCGCCGTCTCGATCACCTCGCGCAGCGCCGCCTGCGACTTCCGCCAGATCTCGTTCGCGTCCTGTTCGACGGCGCCGGACGGTTTGGTCTCGATGCCGAGCGGCTCGCCCTTGCTGGCCAGCACGTGGCTGCCGGCGTCGAACAGCACTGCCCGGGTGCTCGTGGTGCCCTCGTCGAGAACCAGGACCGTCAGATCGTTGTCGCTTGCCATCGGTAGTTCCTCCCGCTTCGTTGCGTGATCCCGGACGACTCCGCGGAGCCCGTCGGTTCGGACCCGTCCGGGGCCCATCCCGGCGCGATGCCGCCGGCGAGCCATACTCCGTCCCTTGTCCGGTGCATGCTTGTCACCGGCGTTTCGAGGGTCAAGGAATGTGACGTGCGGCGTCACTGGCCTTGAGGTGGGTTCGTCCCGGCGGCAGGGTTCCGAGGGACGAGCCGACCGTCGGCTTCCCCCAGAACTCGCACGTCAGGAGCAACGATGCAACAGGCCATCCCGATCCCGCCCGCCGCCCTGGACGCCCTGCGACAGGCTGTCGGCGGCCGGGCGGTCAGCACCGATCCGGCCATCATCCGGGAGTTCTCCAAGGACAGCTCGGTGCGCAGCAAGAAGGCCGAAGCGGCCGATCGTCCGCTGGCGGCGGCCGGCGCCGTGGTCAGCCCGACCTCGGCCGAACAGGTGTCCCAGGTGCTCGCTTGGGCGAGCACCAACCGGGTTCCGGTGGTGGCCCGCGGCCTCGGCAGCGGCGTGGTCGGCAGCGGGCTGCCGGTGCGCGGCGGCGTCCTGCTCGACCTGTCCGGGCTGGCCGAGGTCGGCGAGGTGGACGTCGTCAACCGCACGGTGACGGTGGGCGCCGGGATCAACCTCGGCGACCTCGACACCCGGCTGCGGGAGCAGGGCCTGTCGGTCGGGCACTACCCGCAATCGCTCTACCTGGCGTCCGTCGGCGGCTGCATCGCGATGCGCGGCTCGGGTACGTTCTCGTCGCTCTACGGCAACATCGAGGACCGGGTGGGCGAGATCGAGCTGGTGCTGCCGAGCGGCGAGGTGGTGCAGACCCGGTCGCTGCCGCGGGCGTCCACCGGGCCCGATCTGCGGCAGCTGGCGATCGGCTCCGAAGGCATGTTCGGGGTGGTCACCAAGGTCACCCTCAAGCTGGTTCCGGTGCCGGCCGCGCGCCGGTTCGCCGCCGTCCGCTACGACGGGTTCGGGGAAGCACTGGAGACAGTGCGACGTGCCCTGATCGCCGGCATCCGGCCCGCCGTCGTCCGGATCTACGACCCGACCGAGGCGTCCGCCAAGCACGCCCGGTTCGCCTCGGACGGGGGCTGGCTGCTGGTGCTGGTCTTCGACGGGGACGAGCGGCTGGTCGCCACCCAGGAGGAGATCACGCTCGACCTGGCCGCGTCTTTGGGCGGCGAGTCGCTGGGTCCGGAGCCGGCGGTGCACTGGGAGCAGCGACGGTTCGACTGGTCCTGGTTCACCGACGCGGTCGACCACGCCGGCGGCATCGCCGAGGCGATCGAGGTGACCGCGTCCTGGTCGGAACTGCCCGGGCTGTACGAGCGGCTGCGGCGAGCGGTGGCGCCGCACATGCAGGAGTTCATGGCGCACGTCTCGCACGTCTACGACCAGGGCGCCGCGCTCTACACGATCGTCCGCGGCGAGTTCGCGGACGACGCCGCAGCGGTCGAGGCCTACGACGCCACCTGGGCGGCGGTGATGCGGGAGACCCTGGCCTGCGGCGCCCGGATCTCGCACCACCACGGCATCGGGCTGGAACGCGCGCAGTGGATGACCGACGAACTCGGCAGCGGGCTGGAGCTGCTGCGCACCTTGCAGCACGCGGTCGATCCGGCCGGGATCATGAACCCGGGCAAGCTGGGATTGTAGGCGGTCGATAGCTCGGGGAATCGCCGGTCGAGCTTGTCGAGGGCCTGGGTCGGAGCGGGTCTCGACAGGCTCGACCAGCGAAGGGGTCGTCGAGGGCTGGGCCGGAGTGGGTCTCGACAGGCTCGACCAGCGAAGGGGTCGTCGAGGCCTGGGCCGGAGTGGGTCTCGACAGGCTCGACCAGCGAGGGATCAGTGCCTGCTCAGGTGCGGGCCCGGATCCGGTTGTTGCGGGCGTCGTGGGTCAGTTCGGCCAGCCCGAGGGCCTCCAGCAGCGGCGGTAGATACATGCCGAACCGGCCGCGATAGCCGTTGCGCAGCCCGTACCAGCCGCCCACCGGATTCGACTCGGAACGGCCCCACGCCTCGACGGTTCCGTCGGCCGCGGGCTTCTTCTCGTCGGCGGCGCCCAGCGGCACCCAGTCGTCCTGCTCGATCAGCCAGGCGTGCAGATCCTCGATCGCGCGCGAGTGGTAGCGCAGCGTCGTCGACCCGACGACACAGACCAGTGCCGGCGGATCAGCCTCGTCGTCCCGATACATCGTGTACGAACTCGATCCGGGAGCGGTTGCCAGCTGCCACGGATCCTCTTTGGTGCCACTGCCCTCGGCCATGTCGCGGTGCCTCCTCGCCGGCGTGGTGAGTCGCTCGTTGCGACGGACAGGAACCGGTGTGCGCCGAGCGTACCGCCGGGGACCGGCTGTGAACCCCGCCCAAGCTCGGCGCCAGCGGCGAGGTCGGTCCAGGATGTTGCGGAGACTAGTCGGCCCGCTCGTACTCCTCGATCAGCACCCCGGAATCGAAGCGCCGGACGTCGACGAGGCGGAAGGCGCGTGCGGCGGGTTCGGCCGCCCCGAACAGCGGAATGCCATCGCCGAGCACCACCGGGCTGCGCTTGAGGATCAGCAGGTCGATCTCGGGCAGCAGCGATCCGGCGAGCTGCCCGCCGCCGCACAGGTAGATGCCGAGCCCTTCCTCGCGCTTGAGTTCGCGGACCGTGGCGAGCGCGTCCGCGGTGAAGGTCACCCCCGGCACGGCGGCTCGCGGCGAGCGGGTTGCCACGTATTCGCGCAGGTGCGCGTAGGGTCGCTCGATGCCGACGGCGAGTGCCAACTCGTAGCTGTGCCAGCCCTGGATCACCGTGTCGAAGCGCGTGCCGGGCGCCCGCTTGCCGAGCGCCAGCAGACCGTGAGCGGGCACGGCGTCCGCGAACTCTCCAAGGACGACGCTCATGTGGTCGCCCTCGGCCAGGAATGCCTCGTAGCCGCCGTCGGGGGCGGCCACGAAGCCGTCGATGGAGACCGCGACGTAGTAGACCAACTCGCGCATCGGAGCTCCTTTCACTACAACTGTCGTGGTGACGATACCAGGACAGCCGTAGTGGTTGTCTATAGTGGCCTGGTGGCTCGCAACCCCGGACGCCGGACCCAACTGGCCGATGCCGCCGTCCGGGTGCTGGCCCGGCAGGGCTCGCGCGGACTGACGCATCGGGCGATCGACGCCGAGGCCGAGGTGCCGCGGGGGACCGCCTCTAACTATTTCGGCTCACGCGACGACATCATCGACGCGATCCTGGGCCGGATCGGCGAGCGGCTGGCGCCCGACCCGGACGTCCATGCCGAGCTCGCCCGGCGTCCGCGCGGTGTCGAACTGTTCGCGGACTACGTGCGGGACATCGTCCACCGGCTTACCGGCGACCGGGACGCCACGCTGGCGCTGTTCGAGCTGCGGATCGAGGCGACCCGGAAGGCGTCCGTGGCGGAGGCGGTGGCCACCTGGCTGCGAACCGGTCTGGACGCCGATGTCGCCTTCAACACCCAGGCCGGCTTGCCGGGCGGCCGCTGGGAGATCGTTCTGTTCCACTACGCGCTCGACGGGCTGATTCTCGACCAGCTCACCGTCCCGATCGACGAGAGCGTCGACGCCGATCGTGCGGTGGACGTCCTGGTCGAACGCCTCCTGCCGGATCGAACTGGGTCCGGCACGACGAGCGTGGACGTGCCGCCGCCCGGGCCGGCGGGTGGCGGGCCCTGATATCCACGGTCCAGATAGCGCCCGGCCGGCGTGTCGCCCTGGGCGGGAGCAACTGGACCGCGGATATCAGGGGAGGCCGTGGTGCCCGGGGTGTGACGACGGTCCTCGCGTCCCCTTGCGCGGTGTGAGTCAATGGAGGCATGAGGTCCTCGCCGGTACGGATCGTCACCGCAGCAGCCCTGTTCGACGGGCATGACGCCGCGATCACGGTGATCCGGCGGGTGTTGCAGTCACGCGGTGCCGAGGTGATCCATCTGGGGCACGATCGTTCCGTCGAGGACGTCGTAGCCGCGGTCGTCGACGAGGACGCGCACGGCGTCGGGGTGTCGTCCTATCAGGGCGGGCACCTGGAGTACTTCGGCTACCTGGTCGATCGGCTCGCCGAGTGCGGATCGGACGCCAAGGTGTTCGGCGGCGGGGGCGGCGTGATCGTGCCCGACGAGATCGAGGCGCTGGCCGCCAAGGGGGTGAGCATCTACAGCCCTGCCGCGGGACAGCGGCTCGGGCTGATGGGGATGGCCGACGAGGTGATCGCGGCCTGCCGAGAGGTGCAGGCGGGGCGCGGGTCTCGGCAAGCGGCGAGTGAGGGAGTTCGGCGGTCGAGCTTGTCGAGACCAGACCTGCCGACGGGGTCTCGACAAGCTCGACCAGCGGGGGCTGAGGAGGGGTCTCGACAGGTTCGACCAGCGGGGGCTGAGGAGGGGTCTCGACAAGGTCGACCAGCGGGGAGTGCGGGGGCGCTCGCGCGGGAGATCAGTGTTCTGGCGGAAGGGGGCTGCCTGGAGCTCCCGAATGGTCGGCCGCCGGTGCTGGGGATCACGGGGACCGGCGGGTCCGGAAAGTCCTCGCTGACCGACGAACTGCTGCTGCGGTTCCGGCGGCACGCGCCCGGCGTCCGGATCGCGGTGCTGGCCATCGATCCGACCGCACGCCGCGGGGGAGCGCTGCTCGGCGACCGGATCCGGATGAACGCCCTGGACGGCGTGTACTTCCGCTCGCTGGCGACCCGGGGAGCGCCCGGCGGCATCCCGGTCGGCCTGGACGACATGATCAAGGCCTGCGGTGCCCATGGCTACGACCTGGTCATCGTCGAGACGCCCGGCATGGGGCAGGGGGACGCCGCGATCGCCGACCACGCCGACGTGGTGCTGTACGTGATGACGCCCGAGTACGGGGCGTCCACCCAGCTGGAGAAGATCGCCGCCCTCGAGGTGGCCGACCTGGTCGCCATCAACAAATTCGACCGGCGCGGCGCCGAGGACGCCCGCCGCGACGTCGGACGCCAGCTGATCCGCAACCGGGCCGCCTTCGGCGAATCCTGGCGGGATCAGCCGGTGATCGGCACCGTCGCGTCCCGGGTGAACGACGACGGGGTCGATGAGCTGTACCGGCGGCTGGTGCCGCTGCTGCGTTCGCACGACCTGCGTCTCGATGACCCGCCGCCGCACCACAGGCACCGGCCGACCGCCCCGATCGTGCCGCGCGGCAAGGAGCGATACCTTGCCGACGTAGCGGACGTCGTCCGCGATTACCACGCGGCAACCGCCACGCTGGTGGACGCCGTCCGGCGGCACGAGCGGGTCGAGTCCGTGGCGGCACTGCTCGACGACCCCTCGCCGCTGGCCGAACTCCGAGCCCCGCTGCCGGCCGAGGCCGAACGGCTGCTCGGCCTCTGGCGCAGCCACCTCGGTGCCGAGCACTCCACCACGGAGACGCTGTCCGGGCTGCGGCTGCCCAAGGTGGCGCTGCCGGCGTCCGACACTGAGACCGGGGAGCTGCTGCGCTATCTGCGCAAGGAGAACCGTCCGGGCAGCTTCCCGTTCACCGCGGGCGTCTTCCCGCACCGCAGGTCGGGGGAGCGTCCGACCCGGATGTTCGCCGGCGAGGGCGACCCGTTCCGCACCAACCGGCGCTTCCACCTGCTGGCCGCCGGGCAGCCGTCCACGCGGCTGTCGACGGCGTTCGACTCGGTCACCCTGTACGGACGCGACCCGGCGCGGCAGCCCGACATCTACGGCAAGGTCGGCACGTCGGGGGTCTCGATCGCCACCCTTGACGACATGCGCGATCTGTTCGCCGGCTTCGACCTGGCCGACGACTCCACCTCGGTGTCGATGACCATCAACGGTCCGGCGCCGACCATCCTGGCGATGTTCCTGAACGCCGCGATCGACCAGGCCGGCGACCCCGAGGTGGTGCGGCGAGTGCGCGGGACGGTGCAGGCCGACATCCTCAAGGAGGACCAGGGGCAGAACACCTGCCTGTTCTCGATCGACTTCTCACTACGGGCGATGGCCGACGTGCAGGAGTGGTTCATCGAGCACGGGGTGAAGCGGTTCTACTCGGTGTCGATCAGCGGCTACCACATCGCCGAGGCCGGGGCGAACCCCATCACCCAGCTCGCGCTGACGCTGGCGAACGGGTTCACCTACGTGGAGGCGTACCTGGCGCGCGGCATGGCGATCGACGACTTCGCGCCCAACCTGTCGTTCTTCTTCTCCAACGGGATGGACGCCGAGTACTCCGTGATCGGACGCGTCGCCCGCCGCATCTGGGCGATCGCGCTGCGCGACCGGTACGGCGCCGACGAGCGGGCGCAGAAGCTGAAGTACCACATCCAGACCTCGGGCCGGTCGCTGCATGCCGCCGAGATGGAGTTCAACGACATCCGCACCACCCTGCAGGCGCTGTGCGCGTTCTACGACAGCGCCAACAGCCTGCACACCAACGCCTACGACGAGGCGGTCACCACGCCGTCCCCGGCGTCGGTGCGGCGGGCGCTGGCGATCCAGTTGATCATCGACAGCGAGTGGGGGCTGGCCGCGGTCGACAACCCGCTGCAGGGCTCCTACCTGATCGAGCAACTGACCGACCTGGTCGAGGAGGCGGTGCTGGCCGAGTTCGACCGGATCGCCGACCGCGGCGGCGTCCTGGGGGCGATGGAGACCGGGTACCAGCGCGGGCTGATCCAGGACGAGTCGATGCTCTACGAATCCCGCAAGCACGACGGCACGCTGCCGATCATCGGGGTGAACACCTTCCTCG
>WBZS01001579.1_pt1 | contig 17428 bp, 13 predicted proteins | sample 5204201 | NCBI WGS metagenome assembly WBZS01 (sample SAMN12344357, study PRJNA552823) | activated sludge metagenome | biome: Activated sludge suspended growth; feature: Nitrification reactor; material: Wastewater; isolation source: activated sludge from nitrification reactor of wastewater...
CCTACCTACAGAGCGAAAGTGAAGAAACCTGGATCATCCGTGCGAGCCAAGGACCTCTACGACCTGGCCCGGATTCGCCGAGTTCACGCTTTGACTGACGAACCGTTTTGGAGGTCTGTAGGGGAAGAATTCGTGGCGGCATGCCGAAGCCGGTTTATCGATTGCCTTGGGCTACCTACCTTCCAAGAGGCTTGGGCTGCTACGGAACAAACCTACCGTGGAGCAACGATTCCGAAAGAGGTTCCCTTCAGGGAAGCCGAAGAAGCTCTGATGGAGATCGTCGCGTTTTTGAAGAAAGAAGAAATTATTCCGTTCGAATTTCCAATTTTCAGCGCCGACTGAAACATTCGATTCTCTACATTCATGAATTAGATCCGCGCCAGTCGCATCGACGAGGACGCCCTTTGAAAGTCCAAACGAGCGAAGCAAGAAACCGTGCGTCACGTTGCTGAAGGAAATTTGATCGCTAGAAATCAGTTATTTTACCTCGTTTACTAAACATTTGAACCCACGAGCCGCGTTCATCCGCCCTTGGCCTTTTCCACTTCGCTGGAAATCGCTTCAATATCACCATTGAACTTCCCGACCCTTTTGAGCGCATTCATGGAAACACTCATTCCGGCGCAGCGGATCGAAGCTCGCATTGCGGAGTTGGCAAGGGAAATCGCGCGTCAATATGAGGGCAAGTCGATCACGATCATCGGGGTGCTCACCGGAAGTCTCATGTTCTTGGCCGACTTGGTACGGCGTATCGACTTGCCAATTCGGATCGGCTTTATTCAGGCGTCGAGTTATCTTGGAACTCAATCGGGAAAGCTCAAAATCGGGGCGGAAATTCTTTCCGATATTCAAGGCCATCACGTGCTGCTGTTAGATGATATTCTCGATTCGGGCCAAACCCTGTACCATCTAATCCGCTACGTCAATGATCTCGGCGTGGAGTCGCTGCGTGTAGGCGTGTTCCTGCGAAAAACCGGTAAACAGAAGTTCGACATTCAGCCGGACTACGTGGGATTTGACATCCCCGACGAATTCGTTGTGGGCTACGGACTGGACTACGACGACCATTTTCGCCACCTGCCTCACGTGGCGATTCTTCCGCGTAGCTATTACAGCTAACGCGAGTTTCATCCAGGGAGGAAGACCGATGAATCTCTTTCATCTCGTGGATCCTCAGGCATCGCCCGACGCGATTCCCCAAATCGTGGCCGGCCTACCGTGGATCCACCGCGATTTTCGCGTCCACATGTTTGGATTCGCGTCGCTGGGGCCGACTGCGAACGCATTGCGGTCGGCGGGGGTCGAGGTTCGCGAATTCCCCCGCGGCACCTTCGATCTGCAAACTTGGTGGGAATTGCGAACGTCCCTTCGAACACAAAATCCGTCAGCCATTCACGCCTGGGGATCGTCGACGCTTCGGCTTTTGGCTTCGTGCGGAACACGTTGGCTAGGGCGAACCTTGGCGTCCGATGTTGTGCCGCTGGATGGCAAGCTCTCATGGCTCGATCGATGGCTCCTTTCAAGAACCGCCAAATGTTCATGCCACGGCGACGCGGAGCAGGCTTGGTTTGCTCGGTTAGGCGTCGAACCAGCAAGCCTTCCGCGTTTTCACGATTTCACCACCGCTTCTTATTCCGTTGCTCCAAAACTCGATGAAATTCGTTCGTTTCCCCAGCGACTCGTCTGCGTGGCGCCGCTGGACCGAGCCCACGGCGTACGCACCGCGATCCATGCCGTCGACATCCTCAATCATCTTTTCCCGCACCTGCATCTCTTGATAGCTGGCGACGGGCCCGAGCACGACAACCTTCAAAACCTCGCGATCGGCTTGCGCAATACCGCACGTGTGCATCTGCTGGGAAATTCTGTCGACGCGGAAGCGCTCCTCGACACCGCGGATCTCGTCTGGATCCCCAGTATGGTGAACGCCGGCGCGGGGACAGCCTTGCGGGCGATGGCGAAGGGCAAACCGATTCTGGCGTTCGACGTGCCCTGCCTGCGCGATTTGCTGGAAGACGGAGTGACAGGCTATTTGATTCCGCGTGGCGATGCGGTGACGCTCTCCCGCAGATCGCGGCTCCTTCTGGAAAACGAACCTCTTCGACGAACGATCGGCGACTCGGCTCGACGTGCGGTAACCGATCGAACGGACGGCGGTCACATTTTCGAACAATGGCGGCAAACCTACCATCAACTGGCAGCTTGAAATGCCCGCGATCGCCCGTCGCCTGCCTTATGTGTTCACCTTTAAAGTTCCGCTTTTTGGTCGCATTGCCGTCCTAAACGCGGAACTCCCAAGGCGCATCAAAAAACACGACGTCGACGCGCGTTATCGCACGTTATCTAAAATCAACTTGGCTTTGGCTTCCAGCTCGTTAGCTTTCTTTTGGGCTTGATCAAGCGGAAGCCCTTTGGGCATGGGACGAAGGTGCTTGGTTTCGGTCAACCAAGCGTCCGTCAAAACGCGTTGGCGTTGGTGCAGCAACTGAAACACTTGCCCACGTTCCGATTTCGGATTTAGGTATTCCGCCATCGGTGGTGCCTCGGCCAATTTTGTTTGCTTGATGAGTGCCTCAGCAAGGATGAGTTGGCCTTCGAGATTCGGGTGGACGCCATCGGGCGCGAAGGTGAAATCCGCCTTCTTATCCCGTTCCTTCGCAAGCGCCTTGTTCATGGGACCATGCAGATCAAGCACGTTCCATCCGCTTCCCTTTTTGGCAAGCAGCCAATCGGAATAGGTGTCGAGCACTTTTCCGTAGCCTTCGTACGGATGATTCGAGTCAACTTTATCCGCGGGGGCCAGACGTTTGCGAATCGGATTCGGATCGAACACAGCCGGGGTCAAATGGATGACCGAGATCCCTCGCTTGGCTGCCTCGGCACGAAGCTTCTCCATGCCCGCCTTGTATTTCTCGAACCGTTCTTCCGCGAGCGGGAGGTAGATCCCGTCGTTCATGCCGTAACTGGCGAAGATTAGCTTGGGGTTCGTTTGATCGAGCACTCGGCTCAATCGTTCGTGGAGGCCTGGTCGAGGGAATTTCCCCCCTGCGTGTCCGTCCTCGGAGAGGCCGGACACCGTTTCGCTCGGCAAACCGAGGTTGAGGATTTCGAGCTTCTTTTGCGGGTAGCGAAAGCGTATTTCCGTTTCGAAGATTGCGATGTAGCGTCCGTCGTACGTGATGCTGTCACCCAGGAAAACCACCTTGTGGATTCCGGACAAGAAGTCATTGTCGGCACGTGCCGAGGCCGTCAGGAGGAAACCGGTCACGAGAGCGAAAAAAAAGCGTTTCATGGCAAGTCCTCTTCGTCTAAGATTGACCTTATACGTACCACGCCCCCGCCGCCGCCGCCAGAAAAAACGCCCAATAGTTGCCCTGGCTCGAGAATGAACATGTCCATGACTTCGATGCTGATTTTTTCGCTGCTCGTCGCCTCGAATCGCGCTGCCGACGAGAAGGTCGATTTCGCGAAAGAAATCGAGCCCCTCTTTCGCAGCCGATGTTTTGAATGCCATGGCTCCAATCGGCAGCGAGGCGGATTACGGTTGGATCGCAAAAAAGACGCCCTTGCCGGCGGCGACAACGGCAAGATCTTGGTGCCGGGCGATCCCGCGAAAAGCGACTTGGTCCATCGCATCATGAGCGTGGATCGCGCCGACCGCATGCCGCCCCAGGGTGATCGGCTCACGAAGGAGCAGGTGCAAAAAATCGCCACGTGGATCCGCCAGGGAGCACCGTGGCCCGAAAATCAAATCACCGGCGCCGATCCTCAGAAAAAACACTGGGCCTTTCAGCCCGTCCATCGCCCCAAGGTCCCAGGTCCGTTGACGACGGGAGAGAATCCCCTCGATGCTTTTCTCACGGCCCGGCTCACCAAGGCGGGGCTGAAACGTTCCCCCTCGGCGGAGCGGGCAACGTTGATTCGTCGGCTTTCGTTCAATCTGATCGGCCTTCCACCTTCACCCGAGGAGGTCGATCAATTCGTCAACGACACGGATCCGATGGCATATCGCAAGTTGGTCGATCGCCTCTTGGCATCGCCCCGTTACGGGGAACGCTGGGCACGCCATTGGCTCGACGTCGTTCGTTTCGCGGAAAGCGACGGCTTCGAGACGAATCTACATCGCCCCAGCGCCTGGGTGTATCGCGATTACGTCATTCAGAGTTTCAACGAAGACAAACCCTTCGATCGCTTTATCTTCGAGCAATTGGCCGGCGATACCGTGGGAGTCGACGCTGGCACCGGTTTCCTGGTGGCCGGTCCCTGGGATCGCGTGAAAAGTCCTGATCCGCAACTCACGATGCAGCAACGTTCCGATGAACTCAACGACATGATCAACACGACCGGGACCACGTTTCTTGGCTTGACACTCGGATGCGCACGCTGCCACGACCATAAATTCGATCCCGTTTCGATGGTGGACTACTACGGCCTGCAGGCCATTCTCACAGGTGTGCAGCACGGCGAACGTGCCGTTCGATCCATGAAGTTCGATACGGGAACCCTTGCGAAAGATCTCAGACGGCGCAAGGAAGAGCTGGATCGAAAAATCGTTCACGCTTCGGAACGACCGAACGTGAACGACCAATCGGCAAAGCGCCCGAGCGTGGACGTGAAATTGAACGTGGACCGATTCCCGCCAGTTGCCACGCGTAAAGTCCGCTTCACCATCCTTGCGACAAATGCAGCCGAACCCTGCATCGACGAACTCGAGATCTTTTCCACCGAGGCCAAGCCTCGCAACGTCGCCCTGGCAGCGTTGGGTGCGAGAGCGTCCGCATCGAGTAGCCTTCCAGGATACGCGATCCACAAGCTTGAACACCTTCACGATGGCCAGTTCGGCAACGGTCGAAGTTGGATTTCGAACGAACCGGGCCGCGGTTGGGTGACGGTCGAGTTTGCCAAGACCGAAAAGATCGATCGAGTGGTGTGGGCACGGGATCGTGAGGGCAAATTCGCCGACCGCCTTGCCACGGCGTACCGAATCGAAGTTGAATCCACAGAAGGAAAATGGCACGAAGTCGCAAGTTCGCGTGACCGAATCCCGTACGCAAAGGGCAGCTCAAATCCCGTTGTGCAAGCGCTCGTGAAAGAGCGTGACGACGTTGCACGGCGAATCGCCGAGTTGGAAAAAGGACCGATGGGATACGTAGGCCGGTTCACCGCTCCTGAACCGACGCACCGTCTTCATCGGGGCGATGTGATGCAAAAACGCGAGCCGATCGCGCCGGCGGTGCTGTCGGCGTTCGCCCCGCGCGTTCAAGTGCCTGCCACCGCTCCGGAACCTGATCGGCGCGTCGCCTTGGCGAAATGGATCGGCAGCCGTGACAACCCACTCACCGCACGTGTGCTGGTGAATCGGCTTTGGCATTATCATTTCGGAACCGGGTTGGTGGCCACGCCGAGCGATTTCGGCATGAATGGCGCTCCACCCAGCCATCCGGAGCTACTCGACTGGTTGGCTGACGAGTTCATGACGAATGGCTGGAGCATCAAGCATGTGCAACGGTTGATCGTCACCTCGGCCACCTTCCAGCAATCCAGTCGCGGCGATACCTCGAGTTTAGCGGTCGATGCCCAAAGCCGACTTCTGTGGCGATTCCCGCCCCGGCGTTTGGAAGCGGAACCGCTCCGTGACAGCATCTTGGCGGTTTCTGGAAAGCTCGATCTGAAAATGGGTGGTCCAGGTTTCGACCTGTTCGAACCTAATTCCAATTACGTCAAAGTTTATACGCCCAAGAAATCGTTTGGTCCCGCCGAGTTTCGTCGGCTTGTGTACCAGAGCAAACCACGCATGCAGCCGGATGACACGTTTTGTGCGTTCGATCGTCCCGATGGCGGCCAAGTCACGCCGGCACGCAACGTGTCGACCACGCCGCTCCAGGCACTCAATTTGCTGAACGCTCCGTTCTTGTTGCAGCAAGCTCAATTCTTCGCGGACCGGGTAGCACGCGAACATCCAAACGATCCACGTGCTCAGGTTACCCATGCGTTTCGTTTGGCGTTGCAGCGGAACCCTTCGAGCGAAGAGTCGACGGCCGCCCTTGAACTCGTCCGTGAACATGGCTTCGGAGCGTTTACGCGTGCGTTGCTGAACAGCAATGAATTTTTGTACGTAGATTGAGGTAATGCCGTGAATCTAACCGATCGCCGATCGTTTCTCGGCAACGCCGCCACGGGGTTGGCCGGTGTTGCGCTGACCTCGCTGTTGGCGGACGATCAATTATTAGCCGAGGATTCCAGCCCGCTCCGGCCTCGGATTCGTCCCGAGGCGCCTTTGGCGCCGCGTGCATCCCATTTCGAGCCCAAAGCCAAACGGGTGTTGGTGATTTTTTGTTCCGGCGGCGTGAGCCATCTTGATACCTGGGATTACAAACCGGAATTGGTCCGCCGGGATGGGCAACCGTTGCCTGGCGTCGATCGCTTGGTGACCTTTCAGGGTGAAAATGGCGCGTTGGCCGCGCCGCGTTGGCGGTTCCGCCCTCGGGGCCAATCGGGAAAATACATCTCCGATCTTTTACCCAATCTCGCGGAACTCGCCGACGAGATGTGCTTCGTCCATTCGATGACCGCGCGGAGTAACACGCATGGTCCAGGCGAGAATCAGATGAGCACTGGCAACACGCTCGATGGCTTTCCGAGCGTGGGTGCCTGGGTGAGTTATGCCCTCGGAAGCGAATGTCGCGACCTGCCGGCGTTCGTCGCCATACCAGATCCGCGTGGCGTGCCGCAGGTGGGACCGAACAATTGGGGCAGCGCGTTTTTGCCGGCGGTGTTTCAAGGAACCGCGTTCAACACGGAACGCCCCATCCCAAACCTAGCGAGGCCGGCGGAGATATCCGAAGCGACCGATCGGGCGACACGTTCGTTTCTGAATTTTCTCAACGTCCGTCATTTGGACCGTCATCCTGGCGAATCCGAGTTAGCCGCCCGCATCGCCAGTTACGAGTTGGCCGCCCGCATGCAACTTCAGGCCGCACGCGTCGCCGATTTTTCCGATGAGTCGGCTCACGTGCTCGAAAGTTATGGCGTTAACGATTCCAACCGGATCAAGGCGGGTTTCGCTCGCAACTGCATCCTGGCGCGAAGGCTGCTTGAACGGGATGTTCGCTTCGTGCAACTTTTCAACGGCGCCTACGCGATGGGGGAAGGCGTCGGTAATTGGGACGGCCACAAAATGTTGCAGGCGGATTACAGCCGGCACGGGCCGATCCTGGATCAACCGTGTGCGGCCCTGTTGCGCGATCTGAAAACACGAGGCATGCTCGCCGACACGCTGGTGGTGTGGGTGACGGAGTTTGGCCGGATGCCCACGTTCCAGCGTGGGGCGAACGGTCGGGATCATAACCCGAGCGGATTCACGGTCTGGTTGGCGGGAGCGGGCGTGAAAGGTGGGACGAGCTACGGCGCAACCGACACGTTCGGGCATCGTGCCGTCGAAAACGTCTGTTCGATCTACGATCTCCATGCCACGATCTTGCACCTACTTGGATTGAACCACGAACGGCTTTCGTACTACCACAACGGGCTGGAACGCCGACTTACCGACGTGCACGGCCACGTTATCCACGAAATCCTGGCGTGATTTTCCCACGCGAGGGAACCACCTTCAACGGCGAGCGGCCGGCGTAAACCGGCCGAGATATGAAGCATTTTGGTGGAAGGTTTCGTCCTATTTTTCCCCTGCGGAAAGACACGGCCGGTTCACACCGGCCGCTCGCCAATTTGGTGTTCGAAGCGTGGCCGGTGCTGTTCGGAGCGAGGATTATCGTGGCGGCTCGGCGCTGACGGACTGTTTCGTAAGAAATCCCATGGTGCGCATCCATTCTTCGCATCGTTTCGGCCAAGTCGAACACGGCTGATCGCTGGCACGTAAACCGAACCCGTGCCCACCCGTGCCATAGATATGCAATTCCCCTTGCACACCCAACTTCCGCAGCGTCTGAAAATAAAAGATGCTGTTATCGGGAATGATGGGATCATTGGCGGCATGGGCCAAGAAGGTGGGGGGGGTTTTCGCGGAAACCATCAACTCACGCGATAGGCCACCGTCGCGGGTCACCAAGTAAGCCGGGTAGATCATCACGCAAAAATCCGGCCGACAGCTTTCTTTGTCGATGTCGTCGGTGGCCTTGTAATTGCGTTTCTCGAAATTGTTGGACGTGGCTGCGGAAAGATGACCACCCGCCGAGAAACCGAGAATGCCGATCCGTTTAGGATCGAGATTCCATTCGCTGGCTTTGGACCGAACCAGGCTCATCGTTCGCTGGGCGTCTTGAAGGGGGGCCCAGTACGGAGGCAAATCCTTGCGGCGCGGTACACGGTATTTCAATAGCACCGCGTTCACGCCGATCGAGTTGAGCCATTCAACCACCTCCGCTCCCTCCAGGTCGATGGCCAAGATGTTGTACCCACCGCCCGGACATACTACCACCGTGGCGCCGTTCGCTTTATCTTTGGGGGCGGGGTGAAACGTGATCGCGGGCTTGGAGACATTCGTCAATAACTTCTGAGCAAGCGATTTCGGGCTGTTCGGTGGCACGAATTTCTCATCGCCGATGGAAATCAATTCTCCTGGAACCTTATCAGGCCAAACGTCCAACGTGATCGGCGTTTGGGCGAAAAGCGATGGCGTGGCAAACACGAATGCCATCAAGACGCATGAGAAACGATGCATGGAAGAAGTCCTACGGAAAGGGAATCCAAGGTTGCGGCACTGGTTTGTTACCGATCTTGACACGGTCAATTGTTCGATAGAGGGGCATCCAAGCGGGAACGCAAACGAGGGCGAGCGGCAAAAAGATCATCTACCGAAACCCTGCTTGCCGTTTCGCGCTCGCCGTATCCCAAGAAAACCCATCACCCCACGCACCTCGGCAAGGATCTGCGCGAGCGCGAAACGGCAAGCGAGGTTCTAGGGATTCTTCCTTCTGCCGATCGCCTAAACGATCGTATCCAAATCATTTCAACTTGGGCGAACTATTTCTCCCGGGGCTGCTCCGCCGGCCAATCATCGATGCGGGTGGTCAACTCCACACGTTCGCGCGAGCCCATGACTCGGCGAATGTAATGGCGAACCGCTCCCGTCTTCTCGTCAAACTTGGCCACGGTGTAGGTCTTCTTTTGTCCGGGCTTGGCGTCGATGGTCATGAACTGATCGATGTCGCGGAACATTCGGTCCATGCTGTGGTAAATCGCTTGTTCCTTTTCCAAGGGGATCCCGTTCATCAACGCTTCTTGAACCACGCCATTCCGAACCTTGGCGATGAATTGCTGCCCGGTCTCCTCGCCATTGATCCGTTTTTGGTACAGGAGGATGTAATCTTTAGGCCCGTTCGTTTTCCATTTCTCCCACGCGGCGTCCAGCATGTCGGCCTTCAGTTGCAGGCTGAGATTAAACTGGATCATGAACGCCGCGACGCCAACGCTCGCAAGGACCAAGAGGACAAAAACGACGATCCATCCAATATTGCGGGATTTTCGCGGGGCGAGCGCATCCGACATTTTTCCAACACCGTTCTTCACAACGTCCAACAAAAACCACCCAATGCCGTTGGCCGAAAGGCCAACGGGTTAAAATTCAACGATCTGGGTCCATCCCAGCTCACGACAACGAAAACGTCTCCGGCAACTCCGCCTTGGCGACAACAACGATTCCTTGCTCGGAAACCGTGAAGCCTCGCCTTCGATCGTGTTCCAAATCATATCCGATCATGGTGCCGGGCGGAATACGCACGTCTTTGTCGATGATCGCGTTGCGTATCCGCGAATATCGGCCAATGTCGACCCCCGTGAATACGATCGTATTCTCGACCAGGGCATAACTATTCACTCGCACGTTCGGCGACAGAATGCAATGGCGGACTTTTCCACCACTCACGATGCTGCCTTGGCAAATGATACTGTCCGTCGCTTCACCCCGCCGAGAGGTCGTTTCGTCGCTGAACACGAACTTGGGCGGAGGCAGTTGAGGCTGGTATGTCCGAATCGGCCAATCCCGGTCATACAAATTCAACACCGGGTCCACGTTCACCAGATCCATGTTGGCCTGGAAGTACGCGTCGACCGTGCCCACGTCTCGCCAATACGCCTGCGCCTTGTCATTACGATCGCGAAATCGGTAACTGAAAACGCGATAGGTGCCGATCATGCCCGGGATGATGTTTCTGCCAAAGTCATGGTTGCTGTTGGGCTTGGTCGCGTCTTGGCAAAGAAGCTCGTACAGCAATCGTGCCGAGAAAACATAAATCCCCATCGAGGCAAGAATCTTATCGGGTTGGCCTGGAATCGGGATCGGAACCTTCGGTTTCTCCACGAATCCGGTGACCTGATCGTCCGCATCCACCTGCACCACGCCGAAGTGGATGCTATCCTCCGCCGGCATTTCCAGGCAGCCCACCGTAAGATCGGCGTTCCGCTCGATGTGCGAGCGAATCATCGCGCCGTAGTCCATCTTGTAGATGTGATCCCCGGCCAGGATCACCACGTATTTCGGATCCGCCTTCTCGATTGAATAAATGTTTTGGTAAATCGCGTCGGCGGTTCCTTTATACCAGTTTTCGTCGATGCGTTGTTGCGGCGGAAGCACATCGACATATTCGTCAAGTTCGCGGGGGAGATAACTCCACGCCAACTGAATATGTCTGCCCAGGCTTTGCCCCTTGTACTGCGTCAAAACCAGGACCCGTCGTAATCCGCTGTTGATGCAGTTCGACAGCGTGAAATCGATGATCCGGTAAAGCCCTCCAAAGGGGACGGCGGGTTTGGCGCGATCACGTGTAAGTGGTTCTAGTCTGGTGCCCTTTCCCCCTGCCAATATCAATGTTAATACATCCTTGGTCATGCCTACCTCCTGCCGAATATCTCGTCCGATATGGTCAATTTTCGGCTTCATGGTGCCGAAAGGCAAAGACAAAATCCATTCCTCTAAAGCAAATCCCGAATCCTCAACGATCGCATCGAACCGACGGGCGTGAGTACCGGGAGAACGATGCGAGGTTTTCTGTTCACTCGTGCGTTGTCCAGTCTAAATTTTGGGGTTGTGGAGACCCACGGGCCTCTCGGCCCGCGGCTTTCTTTGTTAATTACAAAGCCGTGGGCCGAAAGGCCCACGGGTGAGTTCGCTATAACCTGTAACCCCAAAATTTAGTCTGGACAGACCACTGGGTCCTCCCACGACCAGGCGTGTCGACGATGGAATCGGCCAACTTTCTCGGTAAGGAATGCTGGACCGAACGGGAGGGTGGATTATAATTGCACGGAGATTCGTCCCGAGTTCTTGCCGCACGAGACGTTGCGTGAGCGACCATCGATTCGCCCAACACGAACACCATGAATTTCAAGCCGCCTCGCATGCCGCGCTGCAAAACGCGACGCTGCAAACGGCACTCACGCGACTCACCGACACGTTGATGGCGGGAAATCGCCGTGGATTCGCCAACCTGCCCGGCAGCAGCGAGCTCCGTGATCATGCCAAAAAAATCAAGGAACACACGCTCGCGCACCTCGACCAATACCTCGAACAGCTCGAAACCTCGGTCAAAAAACTCGGCGGTCAGGTCCATTTCGCGGAAGACGCCGAGGCGGCACGCCAAATCATCGTAGGCCTCGCCAAAGAAAAGAATTGCCGAACCGCGGTGAAATCGAAGTCGATGACGACGGAAGAGATTCATCTCAATCCCGCGCTCGAAGCGGCTGGCTTCGAGGTGGTGGAAACCGACTTTGGCGAATTCATCATTCAGTTGGCGGGCGAAAGGCCTTCGCACCTCGTCGCACCGGCAGTGCATCACACCCGCGAAAGTATTGCGGAGTTGATGTCGAAGCGGCTCGGTGAAAAACTCCCGGACGATCCAAAAACCCTTGCCCTCGCTGGCCGACGCGTGCTGCGCGAAAAATTTTACAAGGCCGACCTCGGCATCACCGGCGCCAACTTCGCCGTGGCGGAAACCGGAACTGTCGTCCTCATCACCAACGAAGGAAACGGTCGGGTTACCACGACTTGCCCGCGTGTGCACGTTGCCCTCATGGGCATCGAGAAAGTGATTCCGCGATTCGAAGACCTTCCCGTCTTCCTGAAACTGCTGGCGCGCGGTGCGACCGGCCAAACCCTTTCCGTCTACACCACGATCATCACGGGACCACGCCGACCGGGCGAAACGGACGGGCCGGAGGAATTCCACCTCGTTTTGCTCGACAATGGCCGAACGAAGGTTTTGGAAACACCATTCCGAGAAAGTCTGCAATGCATTCGGTGCGGTGCGTGTCTGAATGCCTGCCCGGTGTATCGCCGAATTGGTGGACATGCGTATGGAGGCGTTTACTCGGGTCCCATTGGCAGCATTTTGACGCCACTTTATGATAGCGTAGACCTGAACCCGCACCTTCCCCATGCGTCTTCTTTATGTGGAGCGTGTCAGGCGGCCTGCCCGGTCAAGATCAACATTCCTCATATGTTGATTGGCCTCAGGGAGTTACAGCACCACCAAAAGCCGAGCCGAATGGAAAACTTGGCGTATGGCATGTGGAGTTGGCTTCTGCGGACGCCTTGGATGTATCGCACCGCGATACGCATGGCACGGTGGTTCTTGCGTTTTCGAGCGTCGGGAGGTTGGTTGTCGGCTCTGCCCGGACCTGGGGCGGGGTGGACCAGCGTTCGCGATTTTCCCGCACCGGCGCCACGCACTTTTCGAGACCGTTGGAAGGAGTTAGAACAATGATGACCCGCGAACTGTTCATGAATCGGGTCCGAAAAGCCGTTCACGCGGGCAACGAAGCCGGGAAGAAATTCCCGCTCCCTTCACGAGGCAAATTGGGTTACCAGGGCATCGGTGATGCTTCGAACTCCCCCACCACGTCCCAGGCTGCGATCCAAAAATTCTGCACCGAGTTAGCCAACGCGGGTGGAACTGGGTATTTCGCCGAGAACTTGGAATCCGCCAGGCAAACGATCTTGTCGATCCTGCAACGCCATGCCGCGAAAAATGTCGTGCTCGGCAACGGCGGGTGGGTTTCACGTTTAGGGCTTGGCGATTGGCTTTCGAATCACGGAATCGAATCGGCGACGGTGGGTGAATTTGGCGACCGCAATGGGAAGGACCTGTTTTTTGCCGCCAACGTCGGCATTTCGAATGTGCACCGTTTGATCGCGGAAACGGGAACGGTGGTGATGGCGACGGCTCCGCATGAACCCCGATCACTCTCCCTGTTGCCTCCGGTCCATATCGCGCTCGCCGATCGCAGCCAAATCCTTGCCGATCTATTTGATCTGTTCGACCTTTTCTGTCCCTCCTCCCAAGTCCCGCCCTCGTGCTTGTCCCTGATCACCGGCCCAAGCAAAACCGGCGACATCGAACTCCGCCTCGTCACCGGAGTCCACGGCCCCGGCGAAGTGCATGTCATCGTGATCGATTCATAACGGGAACCTCACGAGGCGGACACCCGAAGTTACCAGCCAGCCCAGTCAAGAATTTGCAGTACAATAATCTACCACCCCGCCTGAGAATCGGCACAAGCGGACTTACTTAGCGATTATTCTGAACAAGACGAATTCGCACAGGTAATCCGCACAAGATTCGAAGACTTTTCTTTCTTAAGGTGCGGTAGGAAAGCCGAGTAACCATCAGGATGCAGCGAAATCGCGGAAGGTGGCCCGGCGTTTGTCAGGGTTTTCTTTCGGTGAAATCACGAGAACTCTTTCGAGTTCTACCTTAGCCCTCTTGGTCCATCCCAATCCGGCGCGACGTAGCGTGGAACTCGGCCTTTTCCGTTGAAAGCTTCATTCTGCGTACTAATCTTTTCTTATTTATGGTAAAACAATTTGCCCGGGAAACGCTTCGGCACTACTCGGATGGGAAGTTGAAATTCACTCAAATTTTGGTGCCGACAGATTGAGTAAGATCAAACCCCAATTCCGAAAGAACCATGGGGGACGCTCGAAATGACTCCGTTGCCTTCTCCGGGAGTGTCCTGGGTCGACGACGAATACCGTAGCGATCCGCGTGGAACCAGCGGCGTCCCACGTCAACGCCCGCCCAACCATCGTGGGACCAACACCGACGACGATTCTTGTCGTGTTCGACGAGTTGAGCCCCATGGTGGTGACGTTCACGGATGCGAACCGATTATGGTTCGGCGATACGGACGCGGGTTTCAACCCCGTTGCCGTGACCATCACCTCCTCGGCCGGCACATTGAATTTCACGCGAACCATCGAGGTGACCACAGCCGGCCAAGGCACCGGAAACGTGACCCTCAGCGGGCGTGCGGATTATATCAACTGGTTGTTACAAGATTTAACCTATACCGGAAATGCGGGGACCATCCTCGTGCAGATCAACGACCAGGGAAATGTCGGCACCGGTGGTATGAAGATCGCGACTATGACTTTCACGATCGCTCCGTTGATCCTTGAACCGGTTTAAAACGAATCTCCGGATTCGTCTCGCAACAAAAAACCGCGCACGAAGGATTTGGCTTCAATTTGCGCTTTCAGGCGAAAGGTAGAATCCACTACGTGACCATATGTAAGTTCGTAGTGGCAATTACTAATTCGAAGCAGGGCGCACTTCAGGGAATCTCTTTTCTTTCACGCGGTCTGATTTCGTGGGTGCCACTTCGATCAGGCGGATTCCTGGTGGAGTCACGTCGAACCAGATGGGGTCAGGGGTGATCGCGATGCCCTCATTGCCTGCCTTGTCGATGGCACGCAAGCGAAGATAAACCGGTTCTTTGACCTCGGTGGGAATCCGCCAAGCGTAACGTTGCTTGGCGATGGCCTCGGCGTAGGCTTTTGCTCCTTCGCGAAACTCCAAGATTTCTTGCCAGGGCCCATCCTTCTTTCGCGAATAGCCAATTCGAAACGACTCCTCGACAAGATTCTTTTCGTGAACCGTCCAGCCCAGGATGAACGTATCCGGCGACCGTGCGTCTCGCTCGGGAAGTTTGAATCGGAACGTTGGCGGCGTGACATCGGACTCGACACGCATATCGGGAAGATCGCCCGCTCGCGGCAAAGGCCTGGAAAGGAGCCCCGCCTTCGATTTCGCGACGAGCGTGAAACCGTAAACGACTGCTTCCTCTTGCAGGATCATCGAGCGCTTATGTCGGCCTACGGGTAGCACCTCTTGCGAAACCGCGTAGAGTTGCCACGATTTCGTGTTGTCCGCCGTCACCCAGACTTGCAGCTCTTCAATGTTGGAGGTGCCGAGCTTGGTGATTTCGAATTCGAAGCTGATTTCCTTGCTGGCAAGATAGCGAATCGTGGGAAGGGGGCGTACCGGTTCTTCGTCGCGTGAATCTTCCTCCCGGTTTGTCGGCGGCATGAGTTCCGGAAGGATTTGTTGAGGCCGAGGGCGCGGGGGATCGGAATTCTTCGCCGTTTTTCCAGAATCTCCCACTCCCGCCAATACCAATGACGCGGAAACGAAAATTGTCAAGATGCACAAAGAAGGACGCATGCGGAATCCTTTCCGGACACGAGATTCGCGTCTTGGCGATGGATCACGATGTCAATCGCCGACGAGGACACGATGTTCAATCTCGTGCGCGTTGAATTTACCTAATCCAAGCAATCCCGCCAAGGCGATGTGCTCGGGTTGTCGGCGATCGAACGGTTCGGAGCTAAGTTGGCTGCGACGCTGTTCGTCCAAAACAAGCGCGGCGGCGCCCGCTGGGGTGCCCAGCGCGGCCAAAGCCGCTAGCCGAGGCGACATTTGAACGCCCCCGGTCGGCAGTTGTAACCCCATTCGCGCCACGGGAAGCCAACCCATTTCCAACCGCTTTGCGTCGATAATATCCCACCCAACGTGATCCATCGCCACCGGATCGGTCGCGAAGAAGAGACCCTTATAAGGCCAGTATCCCCACGAACGATTCCAGTTTCCCGGTCCTCCTTCGTAGACCGCGATCAAGCCATCCATGATATGCAGCGTGGCCTTTTCCATGAGGGGCCTTTGTGCGACTGCGGTTGGGATGAACGTGTTGCACTGATTGGGGCCACTGGTCGCGCCGCTTCGCCGGTAGATGCCCGAGATATGGCTTCGGGCTACGTTGTTGTTCATGCCATGCGACATGTTCTTGAGCGCGATCGTGACTCCCGCCGACTTGTGATCCTTCAACACCGGGATCGTGATCATCTTGGTGATCAATCGGGATACGATCATCGAAAGGTGAGAGCGAAATCGCCGGTCGTCTCGGCTATTATGGTCCGGTGCCGCGAATCCCATCGAGACGAACTGATCCGGATCGTAGCCGACCACGTTCGGATCGCGTGCTTCACCGGGCAAATGACCGTCGATGTCGAGCTGGCTGTCGTTGTAGCGGGTGGCCGATGCCAGCCATCGGCAGCCTTCGAGAGGTCGAGTTCGCGTTAGCCTTTCGTAGCCGGCTTCGCGAAATTCGTCGGCGTAGCGTTCGAACAGGATGATGTTGCGTTTGGGAATGCCACAATATTCGTGCAAGCACCGAACGGTTTCGACGATGACCTCCGGACTTGAAATGGCGTCCGGGACATTGGCGACTCGCCCTGGCTCGTTGGCGCGAGCACGGCGGCCCACGGGATTGACCTTGATGCCCACGACATCATCGCGTTCGAAAAATCGTTGCCACGCCATCTGAACGTCGGCAGTGCCCACGAGGCTTTGCATGCCTCGCTCCATCATGTGACGCACCGAACCGGCGTCGATTTCGTAGCGTTGGTTGACGACGCGATCGCTCCGCACCTCGACGACTCGCCCCGGAAAACGGCCCGGCATTCCTGCTTGGCGAGGCACTTCGGTGGTTCGGCCGGTGAAAGGCGACATCGTTAAGCCATGCAGCCAACCCTGATGCGCGAGCCAACCCAACGGCAGCCCCGCCGCCACGCCTCCGGCTGCGCCCAAAAGCAGCCCTCGCCGTGTGATTCCGCAACAACCTGGCATGGATCCGTTTGACATCATCATTCCCCCGTTCGATGAACCGTCCTGTTGATGGTAATTCAATCAACGGTTCAAATCCAGGGGAGCAAAATGAAACCCGCAAGATGGTGAAGCGACGCGCGTCTGAGTAGGCGAACGTTTCAATCTTCCGAATAGGCGAGCGGCTTCTGAATAGGCGAGCGGCCGGTGTAAACCGGCCGTGAAAACAGACCGAATTACAAGGACCAATTTACAAGAAAAAATTTACGCAATAAAATTTACACCAACCAGTTCACACGGCCGGTTTACACCGGCCGCTCGCCTTTTCTCAGGGCGAAAACGCATCGGCGGCATTGAGGTTCACCTTGTACCCCAAGTCCGCGAACGAGGCGATGGTGACTCGGCTGATCGGATTGCGTGTGCGGGCCAGGTACGGGCTTAGTATCTCGTTGCCGAAAACCGACTCGCGCCAATGGCTGTCACGCGAACCCGCCGGAGAAGGCCAACCTTCGACCGGCACCGAGGTTCCACTCGCG
>WBZS01001581.1_pt1 | contig 17414 bp, 17 predicted proteins | sample 5204201 | NCBI WGS metagenome assembly WBZS01 (sample SAMN12344357, study PRJNA552823) | activated sludge metagenome | biome: Activated sludge suspended growth; feature: Nitrification reactor; material: Wastewater; isolation source: activated sludge from nitrification reactor of wastewater...
ACCGAAACCAAGCTGGAGTAGATCGTTTCCATCCGTTCGATCGCGGCGGTATCACGCATGCCTCAGTTTGTCACCCCGATCAAAATGTGTCAATTTATTGTGACGAAGCTCCTTAGGTATCACCAAGCGCCTGATAGCTGTTCCGCCATTTTGGCTGACGCGAGGTTTTGCGCAGAGTCCGCTGAACAAGGCTTTGTCCTAGCCCTTAAGTAAACATAAGGGCAAGACTTTTTCGTTCCATTATTCCGCCAAGGTGTACCCCAACGTGCCGAAGCCAAACAAGAATCAGCGCCACATCTTCGTGGCCTCCTATGGCGAGCGGAAAGCCACTGAGCCCCAAGAGCACTGTTTTCTGCCCCTTGGGCTCAATGAACCTCAATGAGTTGGCTTGTAATTCTGCAGAGCGTTCTTCCATGCCAACCCCCTGCTGCCCGCTACAACTCGCGCAATGCCTCCACGACTTTCAACGTGCCCAGGCGCTGGGCGCTGAGCCAGGTACTGACGGTCATGCCTATCACGGCCAGCCCGGCCAGCGCACTCAACTCCATCAGGGGCCAGGTCAAGCCCTGCGCCGGGATAGTGAAGACCACAGCCAGCAGGTCCACCAGAAGCCGCGCAAGCAGGATGCCCACGCCGGCGCCCACGGCCAGACTCAACCCGCCGATGGTCAACGCCTCGGCGAGCAGGAAGCGTCGCAGTTGGCCCAGGGTTGCGCCGAGTGCACGCATCGCGCCGAACTCGCGCCGACGCTCGTTGATCATGGCCAGCAGGAATGTCCCAAGACCCAACGACACCACCAGAAGTGTATAGATCCATTCCATACGGCCCAATCCGTTGAGGTTGAGCGACGTCAGGGAGTTCGAGTCGATCTTGATCACGGTCTCGGTCGTCTGGATGCGGACCGGCAGGATGTTCTTGAACTGTGCGGTGAGGCGCTCGGCGACGCGTGCTACGGCGCCCGGGGTTGGGTCGGTCTTGATTAGGAAGTAATCCATGAACGGGCTGCCGGATCGAGACGTCATGAAATCTCGGTTGAGGATGAAATCAGAATCCTGTGACGAGGTCGGGAAGTAGATGAACAGACCCACGGTCTGGGCTGTGACGTCTGCGTACGTTCGCGAGGCGCGATTAAACAGCCGCAGGCGCACCGGGTCGCCGACCTGGATATTGTATTTCTCGGCCTGCTCCACTGAGATGATGACCCCATTTGGCGTCTGCGCAAGCGCGTCCAGCACCAGTTGGGCCGACCCGGGCGCATAGTTCGTCGTCCGATCCCGCAGCGCAGCAACGGTCTGCGTTGCCGCGCCGTCGACGAAGAAGCTGTCCGGCAGATACGCCACCTGGCGGAATGACGCGACGTCGATGCCGTACACGGTGTTCTTTTCCGAGCCCACCAGAGCCTGGGTGTCGCGGGCGATGGCCGTCACACCGGCTACGTCGGCCCCTTGAACTTGTGCGCCGAAGTCCGCGTTCTGGGGCGTGTTGAGCGCCGGGGTCAGGCGCAGATCCGCGCCAACCAGGTATTGGGCGTCGAGGCGCTTTTCGGTCGTGTAGGTGGACTGGAACAGGCTCAGGCTCACGCCAAAGGCCAGGGTCAAGGCCATGACCGTCGCGGCGGAACTGACTTGCAAGGTGCGGCGCGCAATGGAGCGGCCAGCGGCATCACCGATATCGCCGAAGACCCGCTTGAAGAGCACCGCCAGCCCGGTGGCGTTGGCCGTCAGACCGAGGCGGAGCAGTCGCAGGGTCAACAGCGTCGATCCAAACCAGGCGAACAGGGGCGCAAGGAAGACGTAGAACGACAACGTCAGGGCCGCGCCCTCGTTGCCCGTGGGCTTGAAACCGCCGTTGAGATGGATGACCACCAGAATAACAATTGCGGCGCCGAGCAGAATGAGGTCTAGGTACAGGCGCTGCCAGAGCGGCGCAGTCTCGACCCGTCGGACAACGCGCCGTTCCTGCGTGACCTCTTGTTGGAGCGAGGCATAGGTCGGCCAGAAGGCTGCGATAAAGGTCAGGGCCAACCCGGCCAGGAAGGCCCAGCCCGCCGATGCGGCAAAGGCCGACCCGTCGAAGGCGCTACCAAGCGTCGCCGTGCCGCTCACGGTCAACAGCGCCAGGCCGACCACGAGGCCCAGCCCGGTGCCGCCGAGCGCCAGGAGCAGCGCGGACGCCGCGACGATGGCGGTGATCTGAAACGGCGTGGCGCCACGGGTCCGCAAGAGACTGATCTCACGCCGTTGCGCTTCGGCAAACATCTCGGCCGCGAATTTCGATAGGTACGCGGCCAGGGCGACGCCGGGCAGTCCCAGGAATACGAACAGGATCTTGGCGGCGAGCACATCCGCCTTGGCATTCTTGAAGGCCGCCGAAAGATTGTCGGTGGCTTTGAGCTCGCCTGGGTACTGGCGCTCCAAGCCGCGACGCAGCGACTCGACCTGCAACGCGGCTAGCGTTGGATCGGAGGGCAAGGCGGCGCGATCGATCTTCACGTGAAGTTGCGGATCCAGGATCATGATGTTTGACGGCAGGGAGGCCGGCGGATTGGCGGCCAGGGCGGCGAGCGGACCCTGTAGCTGCGCCTGGAACCAGTGGAGGTCCACCAGAACAACGTCGGCTACAAGAGCGTTTTCGGCCTCGGCGCCCGATGCGAAGAGGGCCTCGGCCTGGTCGAGGTTGACGATGCCCGTCACCGGAAGCGTGACCGGCTGGGTGTAGCCGGCAAAGGTGAGCGTGATCCGGTCGCCGAGTGAAAGATGCTGGGCGATCGCTAGGGCTTCGCTGATCGTCGCGCCGGCCGGATCGAAACGCCCGGCGCTCCACTCTAGCAGGTTGAAACGATCGGAGTAGGTCGCGGGCAACGCAAACAGGCGGCCGGCCGGGGAGGTGGTTGTCGCCCCGACCCGTTGCGCCGAGGCGAAGTCCGCTGCATAGACGGGCTCGACAACGGTGACGCCGCGTTGGCCGGCCAGCGTCGTGGCCATCGCCATGATCGATGCGTCGCCGCGCGTCGCATGCGCGACCAGATCGAGCCGAACAGGCGCCAGGGTGGCGGCGGTCATCTGGCGGGTGGTGGCGTCGATGAAGAACAAGACGCCCGCGAAGAGGCCGACGGCAAGCGCCAGGCCGATGAGGTAGGTGAAAGAGCGGCGCGGGTTACGAACGACCAGGCGCCAGGCATAGGTCAGGGTCATGAGCGGTGTCCATTGGGCGAGACGATCTGGCCATCGGCCAGTTGAAGGATGCGGTCGGCGTACTTCGCGACGGCGGGGTCGTGCGTGACCACGATCAACGTCAGACCAAACGACCGGCGCAGCCCATCGAGTTGATCCATGATCTCGCGCGCCGTGACGCTATCGAGATTGCCGGTCGGCTCGTCGGCCAGCAGGATGCGCGGGCGACTGATGAGGGCGCGGGCGATCCCGACCCGTTGCTGCTGGCCGCCCGAGAGCTCATCCGGCAAAAAGTCGGCCTGGCGGCTCAGACCAACCTGTTCCAGCAACGCCTGAGCGCGCTCGTGGCGCACCAGTTCGGGAACGCCTGCCAGGAGCAGTGGAAAGGCGACGTTCTCGATCGCTGTGAGTGCCGGAAACAAGTCGTGACGCTGGAAGATGAAGCCAAGCTCGGCCCGACGCAACCGCGCCAATTGTTCCTCCGTGCTGGTTGCGAGGTCTTGATCTCCGATGCGGATGGTGCCGGATGTTGGGCGGTCGAGGCCGCCGATCAGGTTCAGCAGGGTGGATTTCCCGGACCCGCTGGCGCCCATCAGCGCCACGAACTCGCCGGCTTCGATCGTCAGACTCACGCCGCCCAGCGCGACGATGAGGTCGGACCCGACCCGGTAGTGGCGGGTCACCTGGTGGGCCGCGAGGACGACGTCAGACATGGGCGGCCTCGCCTTCGCGGAGCTGCCCGTCCGCGATAGTGATCTGGCGCCGCGCGCGTGCCGCGACAGCGGGGTTGTGCGTCACCACGACCAGCGTCAACGCCTCCTGTCGATTGAGTTGCGTCAAGAGGGTCATTACCCGCTCGGCGGTTGCCGAATCGAGTTCGCCCGTCAATTCGTCCGCCAGGAGCACTTGCGGATGGTTGGCCAGCGCGGTGGCGATCGCCACCCGCTGACGCTCGCCGCCGGAGAGCAGGGCGGGCTTGTGGCCCAGGCGGTCGCCGAGCCCGATCTCGGTCAATAGATGCCGCGCTCGCTTGGCCGCGTCGCGCCGCCCCGCCAGCTGCGCCGGCAACATGACATTCTCAAGCGCACTCAAGAACGGGATCAGGTTGTCGGTTTGATAAACCAGGCCCAGGACCTCGCCGCGGAGTCGCGCCCGCGCGCCCTCGCTCAGGCGGGTGATCTCGACCCCGGCCAACGTGATCTGGCCGGCGCTCGGCAGGGCGAGACCGGCGAGCAAACTGAGCAGCGTGCTCTTCCCGGCGCCCGATCGCCCGCGGATCGCCACGAACTCACCCGGCTCGACCGTCAGGGCGACATCACGGAGCGCGACCGTTTCCAGATCGCGCTCCTTGTAGATTTTGTAGACGCCGCTCAGGCGCAGCGCGGCGACGGTCATTTCGTCACCTTGAGGGTCAGGGCGATGTCGCGCACGCCTTCGCGGTCATAGTGTGCGGCGGGGCCGATCACGGTCAGGACGGCCAGACGGCCATCTGTAAGCGGGATGTAGTAGCGCTCGTTATGCGCCTTGAACGCCTTCCCGGTGACGACGGAGGCGCCCTCCGACTCGAAGCCCAGGATGACAGCGCCCGATACCTCGGCGGATGGATCCAGGCTCAGTTGCTTGAAGCCTGGGAACGCCTGGGTCAGGGCCGCGACATCGCTTTGCGCAACAGTCGACGGGTCCGTCCCCGTAGGCGGCGTGACAAACGACAGGGTCAGGCTGTCGTCGCCGCCGACGAAGCGCACGCCCGCGTTCACCGACGTATCCTGGGTCCACGTGCCCGGGTAACCGATCGAGAACCCCTGGGTCGTGTCATTGTAGGTTACCAGGGCGGCCTCGACACCGCCTTCTCCGCCGTTCTCGGCGTTGCTGAAGCTCGGCAGCGTCGGCTGCGCCGTGGCGCTGGATGGCGGGGCGGCTGGGGGTGTGCAGGCGGGCAGGACCAGCACAGCTGCCAGCAAAAGGATCAAGGTGCTTCGCGAATGGATTCGCATGAATCTGAACTCCTGGAGCGCCGACGGGAATTTGAGGGATCGCCGGGTCGCCTGACATCAGTGTGCAACCGGCACATGAAGTCGACGTGAAGCGGCCCAGGCTCGTGCGGGATGCCTGCTAGCTCCGGACGGACGGCGTGACCCACAGGTCGCGCGCCGTGAAGACCAGCAACACCCACAGGCTGGAAGAGGCCAGGGCGGCCACCGTGTCGCTGGGAAAGTGGACGCCCAAATAGATTCGGGTGAACGCCACGACTCCCACCCAGGCGCCAGCGAGGAGCGCGGCCCACCGTTGGCCCGCGCGCCAGAGATAGACCGCAAGTACGCCATAGGCAGCAGCTGACGCGGCCACGTGCCCGCTGGGGAAGCTGAATCCGGAGGCCACCGTGACCGGCTGAAACAGAGTGGGCCGAGGGCGGACGAACACCCCTTTGAGCAGCGCGTTCAAGCCAACCGCACCGCCGAACGCCGCCGCCACCGTGACCGCGTCACGCCACTGGCGCTGCCGCGCAAACCAGGCCACCATACCAATGGCTAAGAGGGCGGCGCCGCCCGCGCCCGTTTGCGTCAGGGCCCACATCAGCGCGTCCAGTGCCGGACGGCTCCAGGTATGAATGGCCAGCATGATCGGTGCGTCCCACCTGAAGTGCTCTCGAAACCAGACGTCTTCGGCCAGCGCTAGAAACAACCCCAACAGCCCGCCGCCGAGGCTGATGATCGCCCACCCATGAAGGCTGGGCCACGAGATACGTCGCAACGCGGGCTTCATATCATCTCCCTCGGCGAATAGGGTGAACGAGCCGATGCAGGGCCGGTTGGGCAAAGCCCCGGCCCTGCATCGGCTCGTTCACCCATATCCATTCCTAGGCTTGGTTTAGCTCAGGGTCGCGGGGTTCAGTCCCCGGCGGCATCGACGCCGAGCACGGCGCCCGTGCCGGCATCGACCTTGACGTCGGCGCCGTCGCTCATCTCGACGCTGTACGAGATCACGCCGTTCTCGTCACCCAACTCAGTCTTGACGACCGTGGCCCCCGGGTGGGCGGCCAGCGCGGCAGTCTGAGCCTGGTCGGCCGTGACCTTGGCCTGCGTGGCCAGGACGGCGGATTCGGCGCCTTCGCTCTGCGCGTCAGCGGGTTCCTGCACCTCGGTCGTCTCAGCCGGCTCATTGGCGTCGACCTGTTCAGCCGGTTCATTGGCATCGACCTGTTCGGGACCGGATTGATCCCCGACCTGCTCATCGACATTGTCGGGATCGGCCTTGGTGGCCGGCGCAGTGGTCGCCGCCGGCGGACTCCCCTGCGGCGTGTTTTGTGCGAGCGCACGCCCAGCGAAGGTGGTCGCGGCGCCGGCCGCAAGGGCACCGACCACTGCCAGGGACAGCCAGGTATTGGTTTTCATTCAGACTCCTGTTCCACTTCGAATGGGGGCGACCCGTTGTCGCCCTTTCTGCCCACCAGGATAGGGCTGCCCGATGAAACCCCCATGAAGTCAGTATGAATGGCCGAAGATGTGTGGGCCGAGATCCACGTCAATCCAGCGCCAACGGCAGCCGTACTGTCAATATGGTCCCGCGACCGGGCTGGCTTTCGACCGTCAGGGCGCCGCCGTGCGCCGTGGCGATCGCAGACGCCAACGACAGGCCCAGACCGGCGCCGCGCGTGGTGCGCGCGTTCTCTACACGGTAGAACCGCTCGAAGATGTGCGCGAGGTGCTCGGGCGCGATGCCGATGCCCGTGTCGCTGATGTCGACCCGACCCAGGTTTCCCTCGCGTCGCACCCGGAGCGTAACACCGCCCTGAGGGGTATAGAGGATGGCGTTGTCGACGACATTGACGAACAACCGCACCAGGGCATCCCGATCGGCCCGGAGCGTAAGATCGCGCGCCAGATCGCTCGTGAGATACAGGCCCTTGGCCTCGGCCAGCGGGCGGAGCGCCTCGACCACATCGTCCACCACGGCCGCCAGGTCGAGCGGTTCGAAAGCCGCCAGCGCTGCAGACTCCGCGCGCGCCATGATCAATAAGGCCTCGATCAGACCCTGGAGGCGTTCCGTTTCGGCACTCAAGTCGTCCAAGGCCAGCTCATAGTCATCCACAGTACGGCGCTCGGAGCGCACCACGTTGAGAATGGCCCGCATCGCCGCAAGCGGCGTCCGTAGTTCGTGCGACACATCCGCCGTGAACTGGCGCTCGCGCTGAAAGGAACGGTCGAGTCGAGCGAGCATCCGATCGAACGTGATCCCCAGTCGAGCGACTTCGTTGGTCGTCGCGGTCAGAGCCAGCCGGGCGGAGAGATCGCCGCTGTCGGCGATTTCGCCCGCGGTGCGTGTGATCGCGGCGATTGGCGCCAGCGCCCGGCTGACCAGCACGTAACTGCCCAGCCCACCGGCGACGACCAGCAGCGGGCCGCCGATGGCCATGAGGGCCAGCAGACGCTGCAACGTGTCTTCGATGTCACCGAGCGACTGCCCAACCTGCACGAACCCGATTCGTCGCCCGGCCTGCACGATGGGCACGGTGTAGAGACGCACCGATCCGTTCGATGGCCCCCTCGGGGTTACGGTCTCATAGAGGCCGTTGGCTGGATCGGTGACAGCCAGAGCTGCGGCAGATATCGGCAGCTGGGCATACCGTCCATACGCCTCCACGACATGGCCATCCTGCCCGAAAACTCGGATCGTGATCTCCCTGCCCTGCAAGGCGGCTGCGGCCTCCTCAGTTGGGACGCTGTCCTGGAGGTTCACGGCGTTGTTCTCGATATTGACGGCCGCGATCGCCTGTGCGGCGCTGAGAGCCAAGGTGTTGTCGCGCGCCGCGTTCAGGCTTTGCGCCAGGCGGAGGTAGACGAAGAGGCCGAACAGAACCAGGACGACGGTGAGGAGTCCGGAGACGGCCAGTGCCAGCTGGGTCCGAAGCGTCCTAAAGCGCGTCATCACCGACCTCGCTCGACAAACGATATCCTGCGCCGCGGATGGTGTGGATCAGCTTGAGATCGAACGGATCGTCGATCTTGCGCCGCAAATTGCGGATATAGACATCGACGACGTTCGATTGATTGTAGACGTCGTAGTTCCACACGTGCTCGGCGATCAGCGTGCGGGTGAGCACGCGGCCTTGCTCGCGCAACAGGCATTCAAGGACGGCATACTCCTTGGCTGTGAGAGGGATGATCCGGCCAGCCCGGGTCACGCGGCGTGTGGTGGTATCGAGCGTCAGGTCGGCAGCCGAGAGGTGAGCGGTTTTAGGCACATCGGTGCCGCGTCGGGTCAGGGCGCGCAGACGGGCCAACAACTCCTTGAGCGCAAAGGGCTTGATGAGATAGTCGTCAGCCCCAGCATCGAGTCCCGCCACGCGATCATCGACCGTATCGCGGGCGGTGAGCATCAGGATCGGACAGCGCACGCTCCGTTGACGCAACTCACGGCAGACAGACAGGCCATCCAGTTCCGGCAAGAGAATGTCGAGCACGATCAAGTCGAAGGGCGCCGCGGCGGCCCAATCCAAGGCTTCGCGACCTGTGAAAGCGGCATCGACAGCATAGCCGTTTTCCTCAAGCCCGCGCTTCACATAGGCCGATATTCGGCGCTCATCCTCCACGATCAACACACGCATGGCAGACTCCCGGAATTGAGCATACCTATTCAAGATGAAGTTGAGATGAAGGCCGTCTGCAAAGAGACCTAGAAACCAACGACGCGGGGCTCCGCGCATACGTGCCATCCGGATCGCGCGCGGACGATGCGTGATCTCTTTCGCGGGACATACCGTAGTCGATGGGGATTGCCGGCGATTGCCGTCCACACGACGTTGGCCGGATTGCCCAACGTGTTCACGGCGGTGAAACCGGCGTTCGTCGAGCACCTGGCGTGTGACTGCGACGCCGGGAGTCCGGTACCGTGCGCGCACTGGGCACAAACCTGAGTCAACTGCGCCGGTTCCCGTTTGCCGAGGCGCTCACCATCGGTGGGCTGAGTGTCATGATTGGGGGGCGTGGGCGTCACCTAAGTGGTTCATCCGGCAACTAGGCTTGCAATGGAGACTCGCCGGTTTGGAGGGTGCCCATGGCCAAGCCGCGACTGCGCCTGCGAGAATTGACGGCGACCGAGCTTTCGGAAATCAAGAAACTCGCCCGAAGCCGAGCGACGAGCAATCGGGTGGTCGAGCGAGCCCGGATCATTCGATTGGCCACCAAGGACACGGCGTTTCCGCGATTGCGCGGCGTCTGCAGATCAGTCGGCCGCGGTATACGGCCGGCTGGAGCAGTTCAATGCGGCGGGCCTCGCGGGATTGGCGGACGAGCCACGCTCAGGCCGACCTCCGACGTACACGCCTGACGAGGCCGGCGTGGTGATCGCGACGGCCTTGACCTCGCCAACGACCTTGGGTCTGCCGTTCGCGAGTTGGACGCTCGAACGGCTCGAGGCATACTTAAACGAAGAGCGTGGGCTGCAGATCAAGCGCAGCCGAATTGATGAGCTCCTGCTGGCTGAAGGTCTCCGCTGGCGGCAGCAAGAAAAGTGGTTCGGCCAACGGGAAGACCCAGACTTCGCCGAAAAAAGGGGGCCATCGAAACGCTCTACACCGCGCCGCCGGAAGGCAGCCTCGTCGTGACCCTGGATGAGATGGGGCCCGAGTCGGCCAAGCGTTTTGCCGGACGGGAACTGGTTCATGTTCAACTGACAGACGGACCGGCAGAACGGGCCAAACAAGAGATCGACTACGGCCGGCGCGGAAAGGGTTATGTCTTCGGGGCTTTCCAGCCGGCGATGGGTAACGCTTTCACGCACCCCTATGGACACCGAACGACTGCCAACGGGTCTATGCGATCTTGGATAACCTGAACTTGCATCACGCCACCGATGTCCTGCTCTTCTCGCTGGCTCACCCGCGCCGGGAGTTCGTCTTTCAGCCGAAGTACACAGCGGATCTCAACCTCATCGAGCCCTGGTGGAAAGTGCTTCGCTCCTTGGCGCCCAAAGGCCGGCGCTTTGAAACTTGGGAGGCCATCTGCCAGGCGATCGCGGCCGCCACCCATTGCTGGAACCAACATCGACATCCCTTTGTCTGGGGTCGACGACGGCGTCACCCTCCTCGTCGGTCAGCCGGCATAGCCCTCGTTCCGGCTGTTGCGTGAAGACTTGGCGGATGAACCACTTAGGCGGCACGTCAAAATAACCTGACTACTTTTTCATTCGCGCCGGCATGATCCGGTAGTTCCAGTCACCATGGAAAGTAGCTGGCTTGAGATGAACGGAGGCAAGCTCATCGTCAGAGACCTTGACCCCGGTCGGATACACCCCCGGATCAAGCTCCGCTTGGATCTGGAGGCCGTGGCGGGTCGTGGTCGCGGCGATGAGGTTGATGATGACCTCATGGCTGACCAGCGGTCGACCGCGCCAGTTCTGCGTGATGTGACTGAACATGCGATGCTCGATCTTGTTCCACTTGCTCGTGCCCGGCGGAAAGTGACACACCTGGATGGGCATCGCCAACCGATTGGCGAGGTCCTGCAAGGCGACCTTCCACAAGCGGTTCCGGTTCCCGTTACTGCCGCCGCCATCCGCCGTGATCAGCAGTTCGCGGGCGTGACGATGCTGCTTGAGCCCCATTCGGCGCCACCAACGCCGAATGGCTTCCACCGCAAACCGGGCGGTATCGTGGTCGATGCCGACACTGACCCAGCCCTGGTTCTCCGTCAGGTCGTAGACCCCGTAGGGGATAGCTTTGCCCAAGTCCTTGTCGATGAAGTCATGGACCCGAACCTCAACCGGTTCCCCTGTGGGCTGCCATTCGCGGCCTACCGCCCGGTATTCGCCGATCAATTCCTTCTTCTTCGTGTCGACCGAGATGGCCGGCTGCCCATGCTGCTGAAACGCCTGAACCGTGCGGGCGATGTATTCGAACTGCGCGTTGCGGTCCGGGTGTCCTTGACCTTCCTTGGTCTTCCGGTTGCTTTGCAGACTGTAGCCCGCGGCGATCAGCAGGCGACCGACGGTGCTGGCACTGACCGGATGCTGCTGAGCGCTCAGTTCTTGCGCCAGACGCGTCGTGCTCTTGCACGTCCACCGCAAGGGCGATCCTGGATCGCCCCGCGTGGTCGGTTCGATCAAGCGTTCCAAGGCCTGCGACAGGCCCGGATCCCTCTCCGTCTGGCACTTGCGCCCACCGCCTTCCCGACGCACGCGCGGCGAGACCGCTGCCTCGAGGTCAGCCTCGCGCACAGCCAACTCCTGCAAGCCGCGGCGGACCGTATTCGCCGACACCCCTATCGCCGTGCAGATCGCCCGCACGCCACCCCAACCATAGGCGCGTGCTTCTGCCGCCGCCCACTGTCGACGCATGCGTTCGTCCATGACCGAAACCAAGCTGGAGTAGATCGTTTCCATCCGTTCGATCGCGGCGGTATCACGCATGCCTCAGTTTGTCACCCCGATCAAAATGTGTCAATTTATTGTGACGAAGCTCCTTAGTGCCCAACACTTTCATGTGGCGCACTTCACACCGGCCAGGATCCCGACCCGCGTGATCCCGATCTGAACGGTAGACAGGAAACGATTGGGATCGGCCGAGATGGCGAGCGCGGCCCGGGCGCCGGCATCGCCCTCCTCAGCCCGGCGCTGCAGTCGGGCCTTGCGGGCGGAGACCACAGCGATTTCGGCCATGGCGAAAACACCGTTGGCCAACACCAGCAGGACGATCAAGCCGAGTTCAGTCGCGATTTGTGACACGGCGTAGACCCGTACCAAGGCGGGGCTCCATCGCCTTGGCACGGGCAATCAGTTTCCGTTGGCGCGACCCGACGCGACCGGGCACCTGGGTCTCAAACGCTTTCCGGAGCAGTCCGAGCCTGCTCAGTTGTCTGCGCCGCTGCGAAACGATGCTGGGCGGCAAAATGATACTCGACCGTAGTGTCGCACTCGCAGGGATCGACGTGTACCGTCGCCTCGGCCAGCGAGGGCAGGGCATGGAAGAGCGCGTGCCGCACTTCTTCGGCGATCCGATGACTGTCTACGGTGGGCAGCTGGCAGTTAACCGTGATATGCAACTCCGCCTGCAGGGTGTGCCCGAGCCAACGCACGCGCACGTCGTGGACATCGATTACGCCGGACACGCCTTGTGAGGCCGCCGTGAGGCCCTCCACGGTCTCGGGCTCCACGGCATCCATCAGCCGCCGCCACATCTGGCGCGCAGTGCCCGCCACGATGACCAGGATCGTAACTCCGATCACGAGGCCGATGAGCGGGTCAGCCAGCGGAAAGCCCAGCCAGACCCCGACCGCGCCGGCCAGCACCCCCAGGGAAGTGAAGCCGTCGGTGCGCGCATGCAGCCCATCGGCGATCAAAGCCGCCGAACCGATCTGGCGGCCCACCCGGATCCGATACCAGGCGACCAGCTCATTGCCCAGAAAACCGATGATGGCTGCGGCCGCCACCCAGCCCAGGTTAGACAGGGGTTGCGGGTTCAGGATCTTCTGGATGGATTCGTAGAACACAACCACGGCGCTGATGAAGATCATGAGCACGATGAAGGCGCCAGCCAGGTCCTCGGCCCGGCCATAGCCGTAGGTGTAGCGTCGGTTCCCTGCCCGGCGCGCCAGCGCGAACGCCAGCCAGAGCGGCACCGCCGTGAACGCGTCGGAAAAGTTGTGGATCGTGTCGGCCAGCAGCGCCACGCTGCCGCTGATCGCGACGATGATGATCTGGAACACGGCCGTGACCAGCAGGCCGGCCAGCGACACCTTCAGCGCCCAGATGCCACGATCGGTGGCCATGACCGGGTCAAGCGCCGCATCATGGTGGTCGTGCGAGTGCGGTACCACCTGGTGTTTGAGCGTCTCCCACCAGCCCCCCGGATGATCGTGGTCATGATCGTGATCATGATCGTGGTCATGCGGGTGATCGTCGGGATGGTCGTGAGCCTCTTCGGCTTGGTCGGGAGGCGTCGGTTTGGGGGTTGAGTTCATCCGGCAAGTTCCTGTGAGTGTCAGCGCGATCGTCCAAATCGCGTCGGACATGATCCTGGTGGCAAAGCGCCTCGTGAAAGAGCGTGGCGACATGCGCATCGCCCACGGAATAGAACACCTGGTTACCCGCGCGCCGCGCCCGCACCAGCCGAATGCGGCGGAGTCGCGCGAGATGATGCGACACCGCCGAGGCCGAGACGCCGGCCAGCTTGGCCAGGGCGTTGACGCTCAGCTCGCGCCGGGTCAGGGCGAAGACCAGGAGTGCCCGGGTGGGGTCAGCGAGCGCGGCGAAGGTCTCGGCGACGAACGCGGCCTGCTCGGCCGAAAGATGGGTGAGGCGGTGCTTGGCGGGCATGGCGGGAGCGTATTTGAGTAGTTGCTCAGATACGCAAATTATATCCACCCCGCTGGCATTGACCATTGACATTCGGCACCCACTGGGATGACGATGGTTGGAGCCCACACGTATTCGAAAGGCCTAGCTCATGCGCTGGCTCACACGTTCTCATGTCCACGTCGATCGAGTCGCCTGCCCGTGGTTGATCCTACGCTTTGTCGACAACGAGGCTGACTTTCTGTTTGTCCCCAAGAGCCAGGTCGACCGAGTGGCGGCCGAAACCGGCGCCATCCCCTTTGATGCTCCTGGCGTGGAACTTGGCCATCACGAGGGTCGGTGCTCGTTCGAAGCGATCCTGCTCAAGTATGACCTGACCGATCCAGCCCTGCGGCGGCTGGCCCGGATCGTCCATGCGGCCGACGTGGCCGAAGACCTCGACACCGATCCGATCGCGCGCGGGCTGGAAGCCATCGCGACCGGCTTTAGCCTGCGCTTTCCCGGCGATGAGGAGAACCTGGCGCACCAGTTCGCTGTGTATGACGCGCTGTATGCCTGGTGCCGTCTGCAGGTAGCCAACGATGCCACAGCGTAACATCGTCGCGGGCCAGGCTCTGCCGCCACCGCACGGCGCCCAGCGCTTCGGCCAGGCTGGGGCGCACGATCTTCCAGAATGGCCTTGGAGGAATATCGGGCCGGAAAAGCGGTGCTGTTCCGGGTTCATCGCCAATGCGATGTCTCAAGCGCTTCTTCGATGCGCCGTTGCACGGGAGGGCAGACATACGTCCGAGCTGACGCCGCTGAGGGGCGGCAGTCTCATAGCGATGCACGCTTGCCCGTGCACCCAACGGCCTGGCACGAGGCGCGCCGGCGGAGCCAGTGGGTTAGGTGTTAGTGCCGACACCTTTATGTTGACCGGCTCGGTGAGGACATGGCCACGTTCAGCTGAATCTGCGCAAAACCTCGCGTCATCCTCGATGGCAGAACAGCTATCCGTCTTGATTACAGCCGCTCACCGCAATGTGGGCAAGCCTTCCAATCTGCCTGGAGCGGTTGGCCGCACTGCGGGCAAGTGCGAGCCGGCAGCGGTGTAGAAGTGCCTTGGCCGGACGGCGGGTTCTGAGCCCGGCCCACCCAGAACACGCCGGCGACGACCAGGACGACCAACAGCAGCGGCCAGATGAACATGCCGCCCATGCCAAAGCCACCCATCCCGCCCCACCCACCCATCATGCCTCGACCCATCATGCCGTATCCGGCCGTCGCCGGGAAGAAGAACGGCAGAATCATGGAGGCTGCCAGGGCGAACACCAGCACCAGCGCGCCAATCCCCAGTACCCATTGCCATTGTTTCGACATCTCAGCTCCGATCGGCCGCCGCAGCGAGAACCCCGTCGCAGCGATCCACTTTCGGCGGCCAGATCTATCCAGCCACCTCAATAGACTGACTGTGGGGCTGACCCGTGAAGAAGTTGTGAAGGAATTGCTCGATTCGCGTGAAAGCACCGACGAACGCGAGTTTCATGAAATGCGCATCGGGTATTCACAACTTTTTCAAACGCCCACCCTATCCTGGCGACATCAGCTCGAACCATTCTGGGCTCTCGCCCAAAGGAGACACTTAGGATGAACACCACGCTCAAACTCACCGCTGTCGCTCTTTCCACGGCTGTCTTGGTCGGCGCCTTCGCCCTGCTCGGCACGGGCTTGGCGCAGGCCCAGGGCGGATCGCCGTGGAACGGTTACGGCACAATGGCTGGATCCGTCACGCCGGTGCCGGGCATGATGGGCGGCGGCTACCGGATGTACGGCAACGGCCAGGCGATGATGGCCGGCGTCGACGTGAACGCCATGCACACCTGGATGACCAACACCGGCGGCATGCACACCCAGGTGTGGGCCAGCCTCGCCGAGACCTTGAATCTCACGCCCGATGAACTGTCCACGCAGTTGGCCTCCGGGCAGACGCTGGTCCAGATCGCCGAGGCCCAGGGCGTCAGCCAGGAGCAGTTGGCGACGGCGCTTCAGGCGGCCAGGACCACCAGCCTGCAGCAAGCTGTGACGGACGGCGTGCTCACCCAGGCCCAGGCAGACCAGATGAGCGCGTTCATGAGCGCCACTGGCACAACGATGTTCACGCACATGGGTGCGATGGGCGGCGGGTTTGGCCCTGGTCGCCAGGTTCAACCGACCACGCCCCAGACCGTGCCCTAGTGTGCCTCTGGCTTCGGCCAGGGCACAGCCAGACGGTGCCCGAGCGGGTTGGCTCGGCACCGTCTTTTGTTTTCTCGCGGCCGTTTCATGCGGCCAATTGGCCTAGCGCGTCAACCGCCGAACGGCGCTAGGGCCAGCCACTGGGCCGTCGTAGACTGCAATCAGGAGACGGCCATGCGCGACACCCTCACATACGACACCGGCGGCCAGCACGCGATCCTGGAGATGTCCGCGACCCTAACGCAACACGGCCTGTCGGTCGTGCGCAGCTTCGATTTGCGCGCCGCGCAAGTCGGCAAGGCCGCCTGTGTTTGCCAGGACCGTCCCACATCCATGTGCGAGTGTCAGCTTGTCGTGCTGCTCGTCTATGGCCAGGCTCCCGCGCCCCTCACACTGGTGATCTCCGGGTGCGGCGGACAAACCGATATTCGCATTGCCCACGATGCGACCACCTGCCCCGACCCTCGTCTGGCCACTGACGTGCTGGACATCCTGACCGAGTTGGGTCTTCGATGGAATGCCCTGCCAGCGCCGCTTGAGCCGACCAGGGTCGTGGAACCAGGGCCTTGAGCGCCACATGGATCCTCTGCAGCAGCGGATTCGTAGCGTCAGAGGTCATCTCCGCTGCATCGCCCGCCTGATCGAACGGGACGCCGCCGATCTGGAAGCGGTTCGCCAGATTCGGGCTGTGCAGGCCGCTCTTCACGCTGTCCGTCTTCTCTTGCTTCGCCGTCATCTGGCGTCCCTGATCAACAACCCCGACTTGGCATCGGCGGACCCCGATGCCCCCGCTCTGCTTGAGTTGCGAGCGCTCTTGATCTCTTTCTTGCCCTCATCAGCCAGCCGATCGCGTCCGGGCTTAGCCCGTGCACGGATCGCCCGCAGTGATGGGGATGGCACACAACCACAGGCGCCCACCCGGCCCGGATGGCAAGCCGAAACCGGAAGAACGGCGCGATGTAGCCAGCGACGATGCGCCAGGGATCCGAACGGATGGAAGGCTGGAATAGATGACGCGCCCGGTGCAACGCAACAACACGCACGCCACACCGGGCCGGCAGGTTAGTCTGAAGCGCCGTGTTCGTTGTGCTCCGAGCCGGCCTCGCCAGCCACGAACTTGTCAGGCTCCTTGTCGAATGCCTTCTTGCAGCCGAGAGAGCAGAAGTAATACGTTTGCCCCTTGTACTCGGATTGGCCGGCGGCGGTTTTCTCATCCACATCCATACCACACACAGGATCGAGTGCCATCGGTGTTACATCCCTTTCTGCCGCTTGGGGCGGCTATCCATGCGCCACGACTGCTGAAGTGCGTGACATCACGGCGTGAGACAAGCCGCATGTTGTTCCTGTGGACCACAACGCGCGACGTCGCCCCGCTATGGCTCACCTCCAGCTTAGGCGATTCGGCAAGACCGTCAATCCGCCATATGGCGCTACGACAGCACACGGATCGTCCCTAGACTGGATCACGTCGGCGGATCCCTGGGCCGGCCCTTGATTCGCAGCGCCATGCCGACCAGAGCCCGTGTGGTGAGCCATCCAGAGGGCGAGAAGACAGGATCGACCGAGGAGCTGTCAATGTCTACTTCCATCCAAACAATTGGTTTGCCGGTTCAGGGGATGACGTGCGCCTCATGTGTCGCGCACGTCGAGGAGGCTCTGAAGGAAGTTCCCGGTGTCGCGGGTGTGATTGTCAATCTGGGCGCTCAGAAGGCCACTGTGAAGTACGACCCGAAC
>WBZS01001582.1_pt1 | contig 17405 bp, 7 predicted proteins | sample 5204201 | NCBI WGS metagenome assembly WBZS01 (sample SAMN12344357, study PRJNA552823) | activated sludge metagenome | biome: Activated sludge suspended growth; feature: Nitrification reactor; material: Wastewater; isolation source: activated sludge from nitrification reactor of wastewater treatment...
CGATCGAACAAATTACCTTTTCTTGCTTTCACGGTTAGCTCCCAAGTCAATCGACGTAGATAAATTCGTTCAATCCGAACAAAACCTGACAATAGTCCGTTAGGACCATTTGCCAAATTTCTGCGGTTGGGGCGGTCGACGTTCGTGTCGCGCGTTCACGCCGTTGAGAGGCCAAGAACTCGATACCGGCAGCCTTTTCCGTGTTGGTCGGGACACGGCTCAAAGCTAACCGATAGGCGTTTTCAACGCACATTGCCGGATCGTCTCCTGTTTCGCGTACCAATCGCGCGGCAAAGTCAGCAGCCCGAGCTCGAACAAACGGGTCATTGAGTAGGGCCAAAGCTTGTGGGACGACGGTAGTATTGGCACGCCGACCTGTGCACTGTTGGGCATCCGGTGCGTCGAACGCTTGCAGCAGCGGGTACGGGATGACCCGTTTGTGGAACATGTAGACACTCCGCCGATGCACGGCAGCAGTGTCTGCGATGTTCGTTGGATACGGGCTTTTGAGGTTGCGCGCAACCATCGCATCGGGAGGAATGGGTGCTTTGAAGGCTGGGCCGTACATTTCCTTGTTCAACTTGCCACTGACGGCGAGTAGGGAGTCTCGTAGGACTTCTGCGTCGAGTCGCTTTGGCCGCATCCTCCACAAGAAACGGTTGTCTGGATCCAATTTGGCTTTCTCCGGATCGAACGAGTTACCCTGGCGGTATACGGCGCTGAGTAGGATAGCGCGATGTAACCGTTTGAGTTTCCACCCGTGTGCGACAAGATCGGCCGCGAGCCATTCCAGCAATTCGGGATGCGTGGCGCGTTCGCCCCTCGCCCCGAAATCGTTCGGCGTTCGAACCAAACCTTCGCCGAAATGGTGTTGCCAGATCCGGTTGACGATGACACGCGCCAACAGCGGCCCGGCTCCGCGGTCCGGATCGACCAACCAGGTGGCCAAGGCACGACGCTGGTAGGTTGTCTCCATTCGTTCAGAGTTCGTGCGTGCTTCCTTCCAATACTCAGCGGCTGGCTTGTCGCGCGTCAGAACATTTAAGAATCCCAGTTCAACCGGAATGGTGCGGTCGTGGAAATCGCCTCGGCGGAAAAGCCAACTTGGCGTTGGCTTCGACCCCTTGTCTTTGAAAGCAAATGCGTGAGGTAAAGCCTTTGGTTCTTCTTTCTTTACGGCCGCCACACGATCCGCCAGTTTCTCGCCGCGTCGCCGAGCCCCATCCTCCATTGCGGATCGCACTTCGTCGTCGGTAACTGCAAGCGCTCGTTCGAATTTTTTCCTGAGTTGCTTCGCATCTTGGGAATCGTTCGTGCCCCGAAGCAATTCTTTCTCGGTGCCCGAGATGGGAAGCCGATCGATTTTGCCGGCTTGCAGCCGAGGTGCTAACAAAGTTCGTTGTGCATCTAACCAGCTCTTATAATCAGCTTCCGCCGTTTTCCGTCGTTTGTCCCATTCAGCGCGAACCCGGGATATATTTTCAATTTCAGACCGGCCACCAAGGGGAATTTCGGCTCGGTCCCCTGAATGTAAACCAGCAAGAATCTGATAATAGTCGCGCATTGGGATCGGATCGAACTTATGGTCATGGCATCGCGAACACCCTATGGTCAGGCCAAGCAGGGCCGATCCCATGGTGGAAACCATATCATCGAGCTCGTTGTATCGTAGGCGTTTCCGTTCTTCTTCCAGGAGGCTGTCGGGCAGCGTCTCGCCTGGACCGGCCGCCAGGAACCCCGTTGCTGCAATCGCTTGCGGATTGTCTGGAGCGATTTCATCTCCGGCAATTTGCCACCGGACAAACTGATCGAACGGCATGTCGCTGTTAAGTGCCTTGATGACAAAGTCGCGATAGTGATAAGCGTTCAGCCGATCGACGTCCGTCTCGTAACCGCCGCTGTCGGCGTACCGCGCGACATCGAGCCAATGGCGACCCCAGCGCTCGCCGTAATGGGGGCTTTCCAACAGCCGATCTACAAGACTTTCGTACGCAGCCTCCGGGTTTTTCGCCCCGACGAACGTTTCTACCTCGGCAGGCGCGGGCGGCAAGCCGATCACGTCAAACGTGACGCGTCGAATCAGCGTCCTGGGATCCGCAGGTGGGGCCAGTGACAGCTTTTTTGTCGCAAGTGCAGCCACGATGAACCGATCGATGGAGGTGCGGGAGCGTTCTGCGGATGCCTTCGGACTTTCGATCTTCTGAAGCGGCTTAAACGACCAATGTTGACGATCTTCATCGGTGACGACCAACTCGGCTTTCGCTAAATTCGTCGGTCCCTTTCCATCCTTCGGCCAGGCAGCGCCAGCATCAATCCACTTTCGGAGCGATTCGATCTGGGCCGACGTTAATCCAGCACTGTTGGGCGGCATTCGGTCGGCAGGGTCTTTTGCAGTCACACGGCGAATGATTTCGCTTGTTGCGGCCTTTCCCGGCGTAATGGCAGCTTTGCCTGAATCGCCCTTACTGAACGCACCCTCCCGAGAATCAAGCCTAAGCCCACCTTTTTGTTTGGTAGGCCCATGACACCTGTGGCAGGCCGTCGTCAGAATAGCACGGGCATCGGAATCGGTGTCCATCGCGGTTGCCGAACTCAGCGGAAAAATCGCGGCAACACCAAGTCCCGCGACGATGGCGCCCATAACAGAACATGATCGAAAGAATAGGTCCAAAAAAGTTGGCATTGAGAATCCTCGCCACTCCGTCCGCATATCAGCCGTCACGTTTTGATCGGACGAAACGATCGGCTTCATGGATTTCAAGGGTCGACAATTCACGCGTTGAGCAAATACCTTGCCTGCGGAACCCAATCTAAGCTAACCTGGATGCACTTTCATTACGAAGACAAAGCTCAAAGATTCAAAGGTGGTTCACCCCAATATGCTATTCCATCCCCCTAAGATTGGGAACTCGAGCGAAATTTGCGGTGGCTTGCCCTCGAAAGAATTCAAATTGGCGCTGAACAAGAAAAGCGTTGACCATCAGCGGATTCGTCCGCACGGTCCAGAAGTGAATGGTGTGATCGAGAGTTCGAATCGAAGGATCCGTGAAGCCCTGAAGGACGAACCTGCGAACTTGGTGCACGCGTGGGAGGTGATGTTCCGAACCATCAAGCGTCACCTCGAAGAGCGATTGCACACCGCTTGTCCACATGAGCCCGGTGGAGTATTACTTAGGAAACCCGTAGTAAAAATGGTAGAACGTCGAAGAAAACTATCGACGGCTCGCCTACATCGCTGAGAAAGAAACCCGCCGTTCCATTAGAAAACATTGGCATTCGAATCCCAGAACCCACCGCAAAGCACTGACCCCTTCGGGCCATTACCGGTGAAACAATCCACTTCTCGTCACGCCAGATTTTCGTGTTTCAACGGCGGCTTCGTGGTATGTTGGCTCGTATCGTTCCCCTATTTCAAGAAATCTTGGAGGTTTCCATGGTGCGGGGCGTTGCGCTTTTTTGCGTGCTCTTTTCCATCCCGTCGGCTCATGCGCAGATTCCCCGTGTCGAGGCGAAAACGCTGACTTCACCGCCGTCCTGGGCGCTGCTCCAGCGAGAGGTACTCAACGCCCAGGCCGACGCCTGCAAGCTCTTCTACGAGCGGTATTTCGATGACCGCGGTTGGCTACTGTGCATGGAACGATGGGGTGGCGATGATGGGCCAGACGATGCGATCGAAAACTGCAACGATTGGCCCATCCTCCACATGTTGGGCGGTGACCCGCGCATTCGGTCGTTGTATCTGAAGGCCTGGGAAGGGCACCTGCGTCAATTCACGTTAACCAAGACCTCCATGGTCCCGTTCGCCAAAGACGGCATGTATTACAAAGAATTCCCTGTAATGTTCGATTGGCTGCATCATGCCGAGGGACTGACCGTGTTCCAAATGCAGGGGCTTTCTCATCCCCACGATCCTCGCTTTTTACAGCGAGCCCGCCGTTTCGCTGGATTTTACCTCAACGAAGACCCACAGGCCCCTAATTACGATGCCAAGCACAAGATTATCCGAAGCATGTTCAACGGCAGCCGAGGCCCGTTACTTCGTAAAGCAACCGCACTCGACTGGGCGGGTGATCCCGTCGAAGTGAAGCACCGCTTCAAGCTTGGCCATGGCGAAACCAATTACCAGGAGATGTTGGACCACTTTAAGGATTACAACGATATCGTCGGCGACCATCCGCAGAATTTGTTGGCGACTTCGCTGGCGCTGACGGCTTTCATGGCTACGGGCGAAGCGAAGTACAAGAACTGGATTCTCGAATACGCTGACGCCTGGCTACAGCGGATGCGAGAAAACAACGGGATTATTCCCACGAACGTCGGTCTCGACGGCAGAATCGGGTCGGCAGCAAACGATAAATGGTATGGAGGTGTGTATGGCTGGGGTTTCTCCGTTCTTTCTCCTCCTGCAAATGTCTTGGCTCATCGAAACACCCATCACCTTGGTTTGGCCGGGTTTGGAAATGCTTTTCTCCTCACCGGCGACGACCGCTGGCTGGACCCCTGGCGAAAAATGATGGACTTGGTAAACGCACAAGCCAAAATGATCGACGGCACGAAACAGTACCCCCAAATGTTCGGCGACAAGGGCTGGTATCACTTCAATTCCGATAAATACAAACACGGTGCCGAGGAAATCTGGTACTGGTCCATGAAGGATGCGGATCGCGACCGCTTGGACGAACATCCTTGGGTCGCCTTTCTTTTGGGAAAGAATCCCAACTACCCAGAAGAGATGCTGCGCCAGGACCTGGCTCGAATCCAAGCGAAAGTCAAGGCGATCCGCGATGACGCCTCTACGCCTGATACACGTTTAGCTGACGATTCGATGCCGAATAATCCCGCGAATCTCGGCAACTTAGTTCGGCTGGCTATGGGTGGAATTCACCACGGTAACCGCACGCTCACCCTGCACACGCGCGTTCGCTACTTCGACCTGGAAGCTCGTGAGCCAGGCTTGCCGAGAGACGTAGCCGCCCTGGTCGAGCAACTTCAAGGCGAACGGACGGTGCTGAGGTTAGTGAACGTTAGCCCTGTCCATCCGCGTCGTCTGCTCATTCAAGCTGGCGCCTACGGTGAACACCGTTTTACGCAGGTGAATGCTGACGGTACGACGATTGACGTCAACGGTAAACACCTCGAAGTCGTTCTACCTGCGGGAACGGGAATTCGCCTGGAATTGGGCACACAAAGGTACGTTCATCCACCAACGCTGGCCTGGCCTTGGTGAGGCTGTCAGGTGACGGCAATCGAAGCGACTTTTCTGTTGGATTGAATTCTGCAAAGCGCCGGCCGTTGGGAAGTAGGATAACGACAGATTCGCTCGCGGAGGTTCGATATCATCATTTCCACGACGGCATAATGCATGATTCGTATCTCCTTAACAGCGGTTCCGAACAAGTACGCCTCCGTAGAACGATCAAAATAGATGCACTGACGAATCAGCCTCGATCACTTGGAACTACGACGAGTTTCAGTGTGCGGCGTCTTCGATTTTCCCGACATGTTTTTTCATCCGGATCCATCATGGCTGTGAAAGCAGCTTATGCTCCACGGTCATGGTGTCGAAAGAGCACGTGGAGTTGCGTTCCAGGAAATTACTTTTCGATTTCCAGTGCTAATGTAATTGAGCCGATGGCCGTCGTTGCTAAAGCGTAGCATACCCGAACTGGCTAGATGTTTCGCTTCCGTCTTGAGCGTCAACAATTCTTGGCCAGTTTCAGCATCCCAAAGTTTGATTTCTTCTCCGCCCAGCGAGGAGCCAGCGGTCGCTACCCGTTTGCCGTTCGGGCTAAATACGATTGTTCCGAGAAGGGGATTGCCATCGAAGGTGGCAAGTCTGGCAGCCGTCGTGACATCGAAGATCGCAGGAGACCAACGGCCAGCGCCAGTTTGGGTAGGCAAAATCGCGCGGCGACCATCAGGGCTGACAAGCAAAATGGGACTACGAACGATTCGATAAGACTTTTCTTCCTTTGGTTGACCGAGGTCAGCCGATGCTATTTTTGAACCGGACTTCGCGTCCCAAACCACTAATACGTCACCGTCGTCGCGATCGTTTCGTTGAATCGTGAAAAAACGGTAGCCCGACGAAAATCGAACAACCGCGGGTTGTGCGGTCTGTTCCATCAGTACCTCGCCCGTTTCAACATTCCAAATCTTGAATACGTTAGGTTGACCGTCGAAAGGTGCATATTTATTGGCTCCGCCGTGGACGGAAACCAAACGTCGACCATCCTGGCTGACGTAAATCTCGTTAGGTTTTCCAATAGTGTATCGAATTGACAAGTCCTCGAAGTTTCGGATATGAACCCCGTCTGGTCCAGGAAGTGCGACCAGTGTGTCCTTGTCGCATGTCCAAGGGTAAGAATTCAACTGAGCCATCGAACGTTTGCCCGGACCAAGCTGACTTGGGTCAAAACTCCATCGTACATTTCCGGTAGTAGGTTCCCAGATTCGAAGGCCGCCACTGCGTTCTTGCGTCAGGATCAATGTGGAGTTCGGATTGAATTTTGCGAAAACAACGTCGTTTTTGTGACCGCGAAAGGTGTGTAGGATTCGATTCGTGGCGTCGCGGATGACTACATCCGTGGAAACGGCCTCATTCAGAAACGGTTGGGTTGTCTGAAAAGTCGCTGACCATTTCCCATCGGGACTTCTTACCGTCTTTTCGCGCAGTTTACCAATGCCAGGCGGCTGAGGAGGTATTTTACCTGGAAGATCTAAAGGATGTCGGTCTTCGAATAATGGGTATTCCGTAACATTGATGAAGTGGCGCCCTCCCTCGGCCACAATAAGCGTTTTACCGTCTCTTGTGAAAGCTGGAATTCGCGTTCCATCCAAATCCCTGATCACATGCCGTTCTTCGCCGGATAAGGAATCCAGGACGCGAATCACGGGACTGTTGCGACCAGAGACAGCAAGTAACCCCGATGGGCTAATCGCCAAACGTTCCACGATCGACCACGTTCCAAGGCTGTTGACAGGCGACGAGCGAATCAATTTGAGCTTTTGCTCGCCCAATTCCCAGTCAAAGCTCATCAAATGGCGTTCTCGATTGCTTACGTCAGATTTTGCCGCAAATCCAACTCCGAAGAGACGAGCGTTGTCGCTGCTAAACGCAATGTGAGACAGATTGGAAGGATGGATCGCATCGGTTTGTATACTTCCTTGGACCGCGTCCCAGATCACGATACGTGTCCCATTACTTTGCGCCGAAAACCCCACCGATACCGCCGCTAGGCGCAAACCGTCAGGTGCAAAGACGAATGATCCCATGCCTGCGACATCGATTGTTGTTGGGCGGGTGGAAGGGTCATTGAGATCATAGATCTTGAGCTCAGATTTTCGTGCTCTCCCGGCCTCTGGATCACCATTCTGATTTGCCGGTTTGGAAACGTGCCGCTCGGCGATCGCTAATCGTTGGCCATCTGAACTAAATGTTAGTGTCGGCGAAAAGTCGCCTTTTTTTTCAAAAACGGCTCTACCGTCGCGGACATTCCAAGCCACGATGCGTCGAAACGGCGGTGATGATCGTTGGAATTTGAGCTTGGTTCCCGCAGATTCTGAATTGTCACTAAAAAGAAAGGCGACCCGATCGCCATTTCCATTTAGACTCAGCAAACCTGCAGCGGCCCCTTTGTTTTCGATCCGCCAGGATTGGATGCATTTGAGGCTTTTGACATCGACTACCTGAACAACAATGTCATTTTTTACGTCAGCGTCGATAGACTCCGGTTCATCGAAGGCATCTCCGCCAGCTTTGGATGCCTCTGACTGCCAAAAGGCGATACGCCGACCATCACCGCTAACGACAAGACTCCAGACCGGGCCAGGCAATTCTGGTTTCAGCGTTCGCTTTCCGTTCTCGCTATTGCACAGACGGTCCCAGTAGTGCCATTCAAAGCCACGCAAGTCGGTCTCGCCTGCCTGCGGAATCTGCTTCTGGAGCAATTCGCGTGCGTAGGCGAGGTTGTAGGCGTCCCAGGCGATTTGGATTAATTTCATCGAGTTGAAGTAATAGGCGCGGCGTAGATCCTCCCGAGCCGCCCTTGCTAGGTCTCGCTCCATCTGGGCGATGCCGCGAGCTTTTTCCGCAAAATCTCGAGCGACGTCCGCTTCTTCACGTTCTAACTGAGCGATGGCGTTGCTTTTGATGGCTTGCTCAGCGTTGGTCAGCGCCTTCAATTCAGCATCGCGGGCGCGAATCGCCTGCCATCCTGTCCCGATGATTCCGAGTAGAAGCATTGCCGCAATACCACCAATGGCTCCAAGAACCGCTCGATGCCGGCGAATAAATTTTCCGAAGATGTAACCCATGGTGGGCGGACAAGCTTCAACCTGTTCATCCTTGAGGTACCGCTGCACGTCGGCGGCCAGGGCACTGGCAGCGGCGTAGCGTCGACCGCGGTCCTTTTCCAACGCTTTCATCGTGATCCAGTCCAAATCACCCCTGACAAGGCCCGGAAGCTGTTTCGAATCGGATTTTCGATAGGCCGCCAACATCGGCAATCCACCTGCTGTTTGACTGAGCCGAGCGCTTGGTTTTAAGGGCTCTTCCTCGCGGATAAGGCGTAGCATTTCGAGAATCGCCACTTGGCTCAATCGCTCTCGTTCGAGCGGAGTCGTTCCTGTCAGCAATTCATAGAGCAATACTCCAAGGGCGTACACGTCCGCCCGCGTATCGATGTCGAGGGCATTGAACGACGCCTGTTCCGGGCTCATATATTCCAAAGTCCCAATGATCTGGCCGACGTTCGTGAACAGAGTTCGTTCCGTCAAGTTTTTCTCGATTGCTTTCGCGACACCGAAATCGATGACTTTCGGTACGGGTTTATCGTCATACATTGTCACCAATACATTGGATGGTTTGAGATCGCGATGGATGATACCTTTCTGGTGCGCATGCTGGACGGCGTTGCACACGGGCACAAATAGCTCGAGCCTTTCACGTGGCGATAGTCGATTTTGGTCGCAAAAATCCGTAATTGGGATGCCTTTGACCAGTTCCATCACGAAGTAAGGTCGCCCTTCGTACACGGTGGTCGTGTTGGACGCGTCCGATGTGATACCGCCGTCGAAAACGCGTGCAATATTCGGATGGTCCATCATGGCGAGTGCCTGCCGTTCAACCTCGAATCTCGCCACGACCTGTTTGGAATCCATCCCGGGCTTGATGATTTTGAGAGCGACCTTGCGATGGATCGGCGTGCTTTGCTCGGCAAGGTAGACGACTCCAAATCCTCCTTCGCCCAATTGCTGAAGCAGTTTGTACGGCCCAATGATGCCACCAGGCTGAACCACGCCTTCGCTTGGGTTGTCGCGTGTTTGACTCGGGTCGACAGAATTGGATTGTAAAAACTGACCTGCTTGGGGATGGGCGGCAAGCAACCGGTCGACCAGCTTACGCAGATTGTCATCACCAGAGCATGCCTGGTTCAAATAGGCTGACCGTTCCTCTGGCGAAGCTTTGTCCAGGGCCGCAAAAAATACCGACTCGACAAGATTGAGCGTGTTCACGTTTGGGCTCCCTCATTAGCGTTCCTGGAATATTGGCGCCAAATCGGCAGAGTTCCCCTCAACCAAAATCCTATTTTTCTGATTCATTTCCAGGTTTGGAGTCCAAACCTGAACCTTCTGATTCAGAAAGTTCAGCGAAGAGCCAAGTGCGTGCAAAAACCCAACGTCGTTCTGCGGTTGCTAAGGATATATCCAACGTTGTGGCGACCTCAGGCATCGTGAGCCCTCCGAAGAACCGCAGCTTAACGATCTCGGCGAGTTGGGGATCCTTTTCGTCCAAGCGATCAATTGCTTCGTCCACGGCGAGGAGGCGTTCGTCCGGCGGGAATACCAATGGAGAAATCGATTCGAGATTGAGGCGGTCTAAACCACCGCCTCGTTTGATACGTCCCTTGCGGCGTGCGTGCTCGATCAAGATGCGGCGCATTGCTTCTGCGGCAGCGGCAAAAAACTGATTTCGAGTTTTCGGTGCAGCCTTTTCACCTGATAATCGAAGGAATACCTCGTGCACCAAGGCTGTGGCTTGTAACGTTTGCCCTGGCTTTTCGCCCGCCAACTTTGAAGCAGCTAGACGCCGTAGTTCGTCGTAAACCAAAGGCAATAGCTGACTCATAGCAACCACATTGCCACGGTCAATCGCTTCCAAAATCTGTGTGATATTGGCCATGACCTAAAATAATCGGAAAAACGAGACCCCGAAATGAGAAGGTCATTTTACCAAATTTGCCAGTACGAACTATATATTCAGCAATCGGACCGTGATCATGGAAGTGGGAAAAAAAGGCATTTCCGAACTTGAAAATGCGGATCGAAAATCGGCCAAGAAATACCAACGCTCTTTGGAAGCGAGCTTTCGCTCGTGATTACTTTTTGGAGTTTTTTTCGATTTCACGAATCCGCTGGGCGGCGAGGACGGAAAACGCCATCGTGGGAGGATTGAGACGAAGTTCGTTAAATGAATAGAGATTTTTCGCGACGTCGGTTTGCCCGTGCAATTCCAGGAATCGGCCCAACAGATAGGTTGAGGAGCCTCGCACATAATACATGCTTCCGACTTTCAAAGTTTTCTCGATTGTTGGGACATCGAATTTTCGCGGGTTTTCTTTCGAACTGGCTTGATCCATGATGGCGATGAGGTCAGGCGTGATCGTGGTGGTGTCGTCGTCAAAATATTTCCAAACTTTTTTTCGTTCCTCAACTCGGCCGAGTTCCTCGAGAAGAATCCCATAGAATAGAATACCGGTACTTTTCATCGCCTTCTGATTTTCGAGTTTGGCGAGAATCTCGACGGCCTTTTCCGTTTCACCTCGGATGGCGTGGTATTGTGCCATGTCATAGGGTTCGGCACTGGTAACATTGGGACTTTTGAAGCCTTTCAAGAAGTACTCCGTCGCGGCGTTCAGATCGCCTTTTCCTGTACGATGGCACCAGAAAAACCAATTTCTGAAGGTGTTCGGATATCGAAGCGCAACCTCGCGGATGATTTTCTCCGCCGATTCGAAATCGCCCAAAAGTTCTTGGCAGGCCGCCTCACACTCCGTGCCCCACCCGGAGCCTGTGCTACTCGCCGCCCGTGCGTAGGGTAATGCCTTTTGATATTCGCGCAATCCCATCTGATCCCATGCCATTTCCGCGTTGACGCGGCCAGCGTCGAGACCGTGAGGGTTTGTCGCCAAATACTCTTTCATCACACGCCGCCATTCGTCGTAGTTCATTTTCTTCTTGCATGCAATTCCGTAGGCATTCACCGTAGCGTAATCACACGAAAGCTGCATGGCTTTTTTGATGTACTCACGGGCCGCGTCGGGCTCTTTGTCGTTGACCTTGCGAAGCGCCAACGCACGTAACGCCAAAGGGTGAATGGAGTGTTTTTCCCATTCGTTAAGTTCCTTTTTGGCACGTTCCCAATCCGATTCGATCAAAGCTTCCTGGGCACGCGGCGAAAACGGGCTGATCTCTGCCAAGACCTGAGTCGATTCCGCCTTAATCCCCAGCGTGGACCGCGAAGGCATGTAGCGATAATCTTGGTAAATAAAATCGCGATTACGGAAAATCGCTTGCGTCATTTTTTCCTCAAACCCAGGCTCGAGCAGCCTTGCGTGACGAAAGCTATTAAATTGGTGATTTTGGAAATCATTTACGGGCAGCGTCATCAGGAGTTTGCGAACTTCTTCGTTGCCCGCTCTGGCGTTGAGCGCGAACGCACGCACAAACGGTTCATACGGATGTCCCTCGACGATGGGGAACGCGTCGGACGCATCCTTTGGCGAAAAAGCGGATAACTGAAACTTCAGGAAATTGAGGCGCCTTTCGATCTGGAGAAATCGCTCTGAATGTGCGATGCGGCCCAATAGACTCCACGAGGGCTCCGAAGGATCCTCTCCGCTCCGAGAAGCCTCGCGCAATGAACGGTAGATCTCCTTTTCGTGAGGTTTCTCTTTCAGCACGCGGGCTGTCGAACCGGGAAGGCCCGAGATCGCCAACAGGTTCTTTGGCAATGTTTCCAAGAATACGCGTGGGCCCGCTTCCGTCGATTCATGAGAAATATCCACGGCCGTCAGTGCCGAGATCACATGTCGGACACGGTAACAGTCGGTTTGCAACTTCAAGATTGGTTCAGCGGCTTTCAACGTGATTTGATGCATCTCAGGCTCTTCCATGACGTTGAATCGGAGGTAGGCCGCCAGGACCTTGCGAGGTCCCGTTTCAACGAGGTCCAACAATTTCACGTGATCGTAATGGCAAAAATGCCTCAAGTGCGTGAGCCAATCCGGCTTTTGATGGAGGATCGATTGGCTTGGATCAAGATCCTTGGCGCGCGGACTCGATTTTTCGACGGTTTCAAGGGCTTTGATGGCTTCTCCGTGAAGGCCCGTCATCGCGTATGCGTAAGCGCGATGCGCGTGGGACCATGGCGTGTTTGGTACCCGCCGCGCCAACCGTTCCGCGTACAGAAGCGAGCGAGCCTTAAAGATTTTGTGGCTCAAATCCCAATGCGCGTCGGTCAAGCTTCCGAGGTTGGCATAACCGCGTACCAAAGCTCCAAGCAGCGCTGGAGATTCTCCTTGGGCGCGAATCTTCCCGTGTAGCTGGCGAATGGCATCAAATTGCGTGGTAATCGTCCACGAATCAAGGAGCTTTTCGATGGAGTCCGGTACCGGCGTATCGAGCTTCCACGCGTTGGGCCGATCGACGAAGCCTAATCCCCGAAAACCGTGTACCAGCGTGTTGCGAGATTCGTTTTCGAAGAATTTTGCGAGGAAATCCGGCGATTGGAGGTTGAAACGGCCCATCTCATTCCACAGGTGTTTTTGTTCGTTCTTGGGCCCAGCGACGGCGAAAACCGCGTGTTGCATCGTCTTGTGGTATTGCGGCTTCACGTAGAATCGGTGCTTCTCGGGCAATCCCTCCAACGGCGTCTCGCCAAGGGCCTCGTCACGTGTGTTCATCCCGAAATGTTCGCGGGCCGTGATGAGCAGTGCTTGCCGAGCCAATTCCCTTTTGAGGACGTCGTGCCATTCGGAAGTTGGCGGATTCTCCGCATGACGGAATTTCTCTAGATACACGAAGGAAACGGGATCGCGATTCATGTTCGTCGGCACGTTTGGCGCCGGTTCAAAATCCTTCGAGGGCTGGAAGTCGGCAGCTTCGGTCATCGAGACGTCTTTCGCGCGTCCGTCGGCATCGGTGGGAAATCGAAGCTCATCGACATTTGGCACGATCGTTCCAACCGCCAGTTTGGGTAGCTTTTCGTCGGGGGCCTTCACTTCTGGGACTTCTTTTTTGGGCTCGGTTTTTGACGTTTGGCTGGACTGGTCCGGGGTGGGTTTCTGGGTGCGTTCCTCAGCTTCCATTTTGGCCGCGAGTTCTTCAAGATTCTTAGAACCCGTCCCGCCTTTCTGGCTGAGTTTCGAACCATCTGCCGTCGATCCGATTTTCTTTGCCAGGCCGGTTGTTTTCGCTGGCTCGCCTTGGCGTTCCCTGTTCACCTTCGCGTTTCGAGGCTCTGGCGTGGACAGCCAGCCCGAATTGAACGCAACCAAGCCGACACCGACCAAAAGAACGAACCCAGCCGAAGCGACACCAAGACCGACATAAACAGCTTTCATTGACGGTTTGGAAGCTTTACGTTTGGACTGCGGAGGATTAGGGGGTTGTTTTTGCGGTGGGATGGTTTCGAAATCCTCCATCGAAAATGCAGAATCGGCCACCGCTGCTTGGGGCGGCTTCACGACAGGGGCGGGCGGCCGAGGCACACGCACCCTAACCTTCATGCGACACGTTGGACATTCGACCAGCAGGGATTCCGTAGTTGCTTTTTCGAGATTCACGGAAAAAAGCGATTTGCAGCCAGGGCATTGGAAATCTGATCGGGTCACAGAAACGTTCCTTCCACAGGCTTGATTGGATGACGGCGAAGAATGCTCAATAATTTTCTTGGACTCTAGTTTGTGGCCTATTGTACCGAGATGTTGGGCCGACCGTATGTAAATTCCCTCGCATGGCGTACGCGGCGCAGGGTGACTTTTCATGTGGCGGGAAGAGCTAAACAAGAAGGCCATTACCGCTTATCACGCTGGTAACGCCAGGGTAAAGATTTACGATATTGGCAGTAAGAATGGTCCGTAGATGGACGAATCCAACACATGATGCTTGGCACGCAGCCTCTGGAGTTCTTGTGGGATACGATCACGAAGTTCCTCGGTGTGGTCGGCCGTCAAGTTCGCGAGCGGGCCATATTTCGTCCGGCCCCAGACACCTTCATCGGGGTTCAGTTCCGGAGCACAACCTGACAGCGTTTCCGCTACGATCTCTGGATGCTCAGCCAAATACGCTTTCCCTTCTTCGATCTGCTGTGAATGTTCGAGCCGTTCCAGATCACCGAGAAGGGTCTGATCTGATGCTTCAATTCGTTTAGAAAAGCAAGGAGATGATCTGCCGTCGTGTACGTTTTGTCAGGTGCGCGTTTGAAGTAAAAGTCGAGCCGAGCCCGCTGGGTACTGACGGTGATGCAACGGATAGCTGAAATCCGTTCGCGGCCTTTGCGTCTGAGCTTAGGTGGCGACGCAGGCCGTCAGGAATTTCGGACAGGCGAAGCCAGCGGCACACGGAGCGTTCGCCGAGATCCATGATGCGGGCAACGTCGGCGACGTATTTCCGGCGCGCTGGCGAATCCAAATGATCGGCTGACAAGTGTTTTTCACCCGTACACACGCCAATTTCCACGCTATTGGCGGTACAGTTACCAGGAATTACCTGCCTTTGAAAGTAAGCGGCGTCAGCGGCGGAACAGGCAGGTTCAGCGTCTTTGCAGCTTCTCGTTGAAATGAAAGGTAATCGTAATAACGAGTCTGTGATTTACGTTCGTAGGCGCCGGAAATAAACATGTAGCCTTGACCACGGACATAACAGGCGATGGCTTGGGTAGGATCGTTCAGGTGGTGATAGGCCATCGCCTCCACGAAGGACTCAATGCCTCGGCCTTTCTTTTCGATTTTACGAACCCGTTCGGCTGCTTGGATCGCTGGCTTCCATTCGCCGGCACGTAGGTGCGCGACGGCCAAAGTCTCCCAAAAGTAAGACTTGTCCGCGTCGGAGTCAGTGGCGATTTTGACCATTCGAACGAGGCGACTCGGATCCGCCACGGAGCCGGGCCGAAATCCACAGATCACGCCCGCACCGTAATTTCGGAGCGATGACGGCGAATCGTCATATTGAGCCATCACGCGTTCGCAGGTTGCGCGAATTTCCTCTTGCGATCCGAAGGCCTTGAGCAACCAGGCATGTTTGAAGCCCTCTTTCATGAAGGAGCCCTCGAACGGCTTCACCTTTTCGATTTGGCGAATTTCTTCGGCGGCGAGGTCCCATTTTCCCATCTCGGCCCAAACCCAGGCTCGCCGAAGGCGAACCGACACGTTGCCAGGATTCTCGGCCAACAATTCTGAAAGATGGAACTCAGCGCGAGCGTGTTGATTCACCGTCTCGGCGGCGCTGGCCTCTACGGCGTGCCAACCGTGAACACGTTTCGAACGTTGGCTTGCCAAATCTTTCGTCGTCAAAAATTGAAGCGACGTGTTGCCTCCGTCGCCAACCATCAGCGTTTCGCCGTCGCGACTAAAGAGAATGGATGCCGGCGCGTTGGCCTGCCGGTGGAACGACAGCGCCAACTCGCCTGAGATTGGATCCCAGATTCGGATATCACCATCGTTGCCGCTGGATGCGAGCCGACTTCCGTCCGGCGTGAAAGCTAAGCCAGTGATTTGATCGACGTGGCCCGTCAGCTCGCACAGCTTGGTGGCTTTCAGAAAGTCCCAGACAACGATCGACCCGTCGGCGGTCCCGGTCGCTAATTCTGAGCGCGCCGGATGAACCGCCATCGCGAGCACGGCACCTTCTTCAGCTTTCCAACTTCGTACGAGATCGTAGTGTTCGTTCCAAACGAAAACGTTTCCGTCGTGATCACTGGCCAAGAGGTATTGGCCGTCCGACGTGAAAGCAACCGCGGTGAGCGCCGCGGCTGGCCCATCGAGCGTGGTTGCCTCTAAGGTTTTGCCAACAATTCCTTCGGATCGCCACCGCCAAACCTTGGCGGCGCCATCGCGGCCCACGGAGGCCAACTCGGACTTTCGGGGGTGAAACGAAAAGCCCATGATGCGGTCGTCATGTCCAGGCAATACCAACCAATCTCGCCATAAATTTCCGGTTTTTTGCTTCAAGACGATTTCCCGGCCACGATCATGAGCCAAAAGACCCTCGCGTTGGAAGGCAACACTGATGAATCCGCCGACACGTTCACTCAGAATGTCAGTCCGAGTGCCTTTGGCGATATCCCAAAGTGCCAAGGAGGACATCCGCCCCCCAGAATCCGGCAGGTGGCTGGCCGAGACGACCTGTTTGCCATCAGGTGTGGTCGCCAATCCCAGGACTCGTCCAGGCAATGCGCCGGTCGCCGCTTTTTCCTTCTTGGCGAGCGGATCCCAGATTTTCACCGTGCCATCCCAGCTTCCCGAAGCCAACAGATGCCCGCCGGGGCTAAAGGCAAGCGATCGGATTTCACGCGTGTGTCCCTGCAGCACAGCCGATCGTTTTTTCGTTTCCGTCGAATACACGTAGACTGCTCCAGACGCACCGGCCAAGCACACGTGGGTTCCCTTCGGTGAATACTTAATCGCATAGACGCCCCGATTTCGCGAACTCGCGAGATTCGCAAGCAATTCCGACTCGCCCGATTCGGTGTCCACGTGGAAAACATGGCCGAGAAATGTGCCAACCGCCAAAGAGTCCTCATGCGGATGCCAAGCAATGGAGCGAAAGTCGCCGTTTCGTTGAACGGTGTGTGTAGTAGATTTTACTTTGTCTTTTGAATTTATGTCGAATATCGTAAAACCGCCTTTATGCGCCCCGGCGAGCCGGCGGCCGTCTCCGCTGAATGCCAGGCCATGAACACTGGCGGGGCATGTTAATGGTTCCTTCGCTCGGAAGGTCGCTGTATCCCAGAGACGAATCGATTTTCCAATCGATTCAGCCAGCGTTTTCCCGTCGGGAGACAGTTGAATCCCTCCGTACGAGGCGGTTTTTTCGGAAGGGTTCCAAAGGATTTTTCCCGTGCGGGCGTCCCAGGCATACTTCTCGGGGGGCGTGGTGTTTTCACTATTGCCTCCGATTGAATAAAGCACATTCCCGTCAGGGCTGTAAATGAGCCGAAGAATCTGGCTGCGAACATCCATCCGCATCACGCGTTTTTCGGTTAAAAGGTCGAAAATTTCGATGCGGGGTACGTCGGTCTCGGCGATGAGGCGGGGTTGATGGTCTTCACCCAAAGCTCGGCCCGAGGCGATGGCGAGGTGACGGCCATCGGGGCTGAGATCAACGGCTGTCACGACGCCGCC
>WBZS01001583.1_pt1 | contig 17368 bp, 16 predicted proteins | sample 5204201 | NCBI WGS metagenome assembly WBZS01 (sample SAMN12344357, study PRJNA552823) | activated sludge metagenome | biome: Activated sludge suspended growth; feature: Nitrification reactor; material: Wastewater; isolation source: activated sludge from nitrification reactor of wastewater...
GTAAGTTATCCTCACATCCATGACGGCCCCGCGACCGGAGGGTGAGAACGACCACCGCCTGCGCGACGCGCGCGAGGCGCTCGAGGAGCGCGTCGATGCCGCGCGCGAGGCCCTCGAGGACCGGGTTGACGCCGCCCGCGAAGCCCTCGAGGACCGAGTCGACGCCGTCCTCGAGGTGATCAAACCCAAGTTGCGCGGCTGGCTGCACCTGGGCACCGCCCCGCTGGCCTTCCTCGCCGGGCTCGTCCTCGTCGTGCTGTCCACCTCGCTCACCGCGCGGATCAGCGCGGCCGTCTTCACCGTCACGGCGGTCCTGCTCTTCGGCACCTCGGCGATCTACCACCGGGGCAACTGGTCACCCCGGATGACCGGCTTCCTCAAGCGCTTCGACCACGCGAACATCTTCCTGGTCATCGCCGGCACCTACACGCCGTTCGCGCTGCTGCTCTCCCCCGAGCAGGGCCGCACCATGCTGCTCATCGTGTGGATCGGCGCGCTCGCCGGGGTGGTCTTCCGGGTCCTGTGGGTCGATGCGCCGCGTTGGCTCTACGTGCCGGTCTACTGCGCGCTGGGCTGGGTCGCGGTGTTCTACCTCAAGCCCCTGCTGGCCAACGGCGGACCGGTGCTCGTCGCCCTGGTGGCCATCGGTGGGCTGTTCTACACGGCCGGCGCGGTCGTCTACGGGATCAAGCGCCCGAACCCGTCACCGCGCTGGTTCGGGTTCCACGAGATCTTCCACTCACTGACGGTCCTGGCCTTCGCCTCCCACTTCGGGGCCGCCGCCATCGCCCTGCACACCGTCGCCTGAGTCCGTCCCCGGCCCATCCGCCGCCCCGGCCCCCGACGACCCCGCGCGCTCGGCATACGACATCCGTCGCAGTCGGGCGTTCATGTTGCGCATGAGCAGCCACAGCGCAACGGCCAGCAGCAGGAACACCGTGAAGGCACCCATCCCGGGCCCGAACCCACCGTCGGTCATCACCGCTCCTTCGTCGACTCGGCCCGCGCGACCAGGCGGTCGACGGCCAACTCCAGTGTGCCGCTGCGGGCAAGGGCATCCGCCGCCGCCCCCACCGGAAGCCCGGCGAACAGGTCGTCCTCCGGTTCCTGCACCGGCACGACCGACCGGGCGAGCTCGAAGTCCTCGGTGGGCCACGCCTGCGCCTGCACCGCCAGCGGCACCTTGAACCAGAACCCGTCCGGGTCGATCTGGGTGGCATGTGCGAGCAGCGCCGCATCCCGGGTCGCGAAGTGCTCCGCGCAGGGCACGTGGGCGGTGACGACCCGATCGGGACGGTCCCACGCGGCCAGCCAGTCGGCATACGGGCTCTCCTCCCCGAGCGCCAGGAGGGTGTCGTGCATCGCCTGCAACCGAGCCCGGTTGAAGCCCTGGTTGTAGTAGATCTTGAGCGGCTGCCACGGGGCGCCGGCGGTCGGGTATGCCGTGGGGTCACCCGCCGCCGCGAACGCCGCCATCGCGACCTCGTGGGTCTTGATGTGGTCGGGGTGCGGGTATCCGCCGTTCTCGTCATAGGTCGTCATGACGTGCGGGCGGAACCGGCGAATCTCGCGCACCAGCGCCTCGGTGGGCACCTCGAGGGGTTCGAGGGCGAAACACCCCTCGGGAAGCGGGGGCAACGGGTCGCCCTCGGGCAGACCGGAGTCCACGAAGCCCAGCCAGTGGTGGTCGACGCCGAGGATCGCCCGTGCGGCCGCCATTTCGTCGCGGCGCACCTGGGCGAGGTCGCGCAGGATGTGCGGGTCGTCCTTGAGGCGCGGGTTGAGCACGTCGCCGCGCTCCCCCCCGGTGCAGGAGACGACGAGCACCTCGTGCCCCTCCCGGACGTACTTGGCCATGGTGGCCGCGCCCTTGCTCGACTCGTCGTCGGGGTGGGCGTGCACGCACATGAGGCGGCGCGGTTCGGTCACGAGGACCCTCCTGCGTGGGGTGGCTTGGTCCGGCGGGGAGACGAGGGACAATGGCGTCGGACGCCCGGAGGGCGGCCCTTCTCGTCCCGCAGTCTCTCACTTGCCACCGTCAGGAGATCTACCGTGCCGACCTCCCGTCCGGCGCCGGCCACCCGCCGGTGGTGGGTCATCGGGCTCCTCGGGGTGGGCGGGTCGACCGCCCTGATCGTGTGGTGGGGCCTGGCGGTGACCGTCGGTGCGGTCACCCCCCAGGTGACGGCGTATGCCGTCACTTCCGATTCGTCGATGCGGCTGGACTACCAGGTCCACCGACCCGAGGGGGTGGCCGTGACCTGCGAACTGACCGCGCTCGACGTGCGCAAGGCGCCGGTCGGCACCGTCGTCGACGAGATCCCTGCCGGGCCCTCCTCGGTGCAGCGCACGGTGACCCTCAAGACCGCCCACCGGGCGGTCACCGGCGTGGTCACCTCCTGCGTGCGTCGCTGACCGACCCACCCGGGCGCTTCCTTGCTAGACTTGATCCTTCAGACTTCGGGTTCGGGCCCACAGCGGAGCACCAACACGCTCCGGTCGGCCCGGACCTTCCTTGATGTTGGAGGCTCCCATGTCCCAGACTGCTCCGGCGACCTACCTGACCCAGGACGCCTACGACCGCCTCACGGCGGAGCTCGCCGAGCTCTCCGGCCCGGCCCGCTCCGAGATCGCCAAGAAGATCGATGCCGCGCGCCAGGAGGGTGACCTCCGCGAGAACGGTGGCTACCACGCCGCCCGCGAGGAGCAGGGCAAGATGGAGGCCCGGATCCGCCAGCTCACCCAACTGCTCGAGACCGCGATCATCGGCGAGACCCCGCCCGACGACGGGGTCGTCGAGCCCGGGATGCTGGTGACGGTCGAGATCTTCGGCGACGAGGAGACCTTCCTGCTCGGCTCGCGCGAGATCGCCGACGACGGGATCCAGGTCTTCAGCGAGAAGTCCCCGATCGGGGCCGCCGTCAATGGCCACGTGATCGGCGACGTCGTGACCTACGCGACCCCGACGGGCAAGACCGTCGAGGTGACCATCCTGCACACCAAGCCGTTCGGCAACTGAGGCCTCACCCGGCGACGACGGCAGCCGCCAGGGCCTGCGACGTGGCGGGGTGGTCGTCGGCGAGCAGACCGACGGCGAAGAGCAGGTAGGCCCGATCCACCACGGTGCGGGCGCCCGCCGGGACCCGCCAGCCACCGCCGACATCGGTGGTGACCGAGGCGAGCACGGCCTCGGACACCTCCGGCGGCGAGTGGCGGAGCACGCCGCCGGACCCGACGAGGACCCCGACATCGGCCAACGGCCGAGGATGCTCACTGGGATGTCCCGGCCGACCGTGCCGCCGCACCGCGATCCGGGCGGCGGCCGCGGCGAGCTCCCGCTCGGCGGCCCACTCGGCCGCCTCCCGGGCCAGGTGGGCCGTGTCGGCGGCGACCCGCGCGGCATACGCGATGGTCCGCTCCGACAAGGTCAACCGTTCGCGGGCCGCGGCCTCGACGATGCCCTCGGCGTTCCAGCGCATGCCGAGGTCGGCCTCGACCGTGCGGGCGTGCCAGAGCGCCCCGACGACGTCCCGGTGGATCGTCGCGTCCTCGCCCTGAGGCTCGATCACCGAGTAGACGTCGGTGGTCGCCCCGCCGATGTCGACGACGAGCACGTCGCCGTCGACGACTCGGGCGAGCACCTCGACGCCACGGAGCACGGCATCGGGTGTGGGGGCTCGGACTAGGTCGGCGAAGGCGTGACCGCGGGAGAGGCCCTTGCCACCGATGACGTGATTCAGGAAGGCCGCGCGGATGGCGGCGCGCGCCCCCTCGGGCGCGATCTCGCCGATCCTGGGCACGACGTTGCCGGTCACGAGGTGGCGACGGTCCGTCGCGGCGAGCACCCGCGAGACCTCGGCGGCCGCCCCGGCATTGCCGGCGACGACGATCGGCGCCCGGACCCGCGCGCGGGCCAGTCGTCCGGCGTTGTGCACCAGCACCTCCTCGTTGCCGCCGTCGGTGCCGCCGACGAGCAGGACCAGGTCCGGCGCCACCCCCCGCAGCACGGCCAACCCTTCGGTCGTCAGGGGACCGGCGGCGACGTGTACGACCCGCCCCCCGGCCGACAGCGCGACCCGGCGACCGGCCTCGGCCGAGACCTCGACCTCCTGACCGACGACGGCCACCCGCAGGCCACCCCCGGCGCTGCTGCAGACCAGCGTCTCGGCCCGGGAGACCTCGTGCGCGCCCTGCGCGGTCAGGGTCCGGCAGACGGCGTCCAGGCCCTCCATGACGTCGGTGGCGACGGTCGTGGGGTGGGCCGCCGTGGCGAGGATGCGACCGCTGTCGACGTCGACGAGGACGCCCTTGGTGAACGTCGAACCGACGTCGACGCAGGTCACCGGGTGCATTCCTTCAGTATGCCGCGGGCCCGCCCGGCGGTACCCTCGCCCATGCGCTACCGCCGGATGCCCATCGAGGTGGAGTCCCCCGAGCAACTGGGCTACGCCACGATCGCCCACAACCTGTCCGAGAGCTCGGTGACCGACCGTCGGTTGGGCGACCTCGGACTGGACCTCGACCTCGACGAGCTCGTGCTCTGCTACGGGGACCACCTCGGGGACCTCGCCCTGCGGGCCGCGATCGCCGCCCCCGACGAGCTGGACCCAGACGACGTGGTCGTCACGCCCGGCGCGGCCGCGGCCCTGTTCTGCGTGGCCACCTCGCTGGTCGGGCCGGGGGACCACCTGGTCGTCGAGCGGAGCAACTACGCGACCAACCTCGAGACGCCGCGGGCGATCGGCGCCGACCTGACGACCGTGGACCTGTCCTTCGGCCGGCGGTGGCGTCTGGACGTCGACGAGGTGGCCGCCGCGATCCGCCCCGGGGTGACCCGACTGATCAGCGTGACGACCCCGCACAACCCCACCGGGGTCGCCCTCCACGAGGCCGACCTGCACCGGCTCGTGGCGTTGGCCGAGGACTGCGGCGCGGTGCTCCTCGTCGACGAGACCTACCGTGACCTCACCCATGATCCGGCGTCGCTGACCCCGCTGGCGGCCACCCTGTCGCCGCGGGTGATCAGCGTCTCGAGCATGTCGAAGGCCTACGGACTGCCCGGGCTGCGGGTCGGCTGGATGGTCACCCGCTCGCCCGAGCTGCGGGAACTGTTGCTCGCGGCGAAGGAGCAGATCGTCATCTGTGGGGCGACCCTCGACGAGCACATCGCGGGCCGCGTGCTCGCCGCCCGCGAGCACGTCCTGCCGCCGATCCTCGCCGACGTCCGTGAGCGGCTCAGCACCGTCGAGGCCTGGATGGACGGCCAGGACGTCTTCGAATGGGTGCGACCGGACGGTGGCGTCGTCGGGTTCGTCCGGTTCCGCCCCGAGGTGGCGGTCGACGCGCCGGACTTCCACCGCCGCCTGCTCGCCGACCACGGCACCTACGTCGGGCCGGGCCACTGGTTCGAGGACTCCGACCGGTCCTTCCGCCTCGGTTTCGGCTGGCCCTCCCGCGCGGATCTGGCCGCCGGGCTGGCCGCGCTGGGGGCCTGCGCGGCGCAGCGGTAGGTGCGCGGACGGCATACCCGGGGGTATGTCGTGCGCCACAGACGCCGACCCCTACTCGCGAGTAGGCTTGAGCCATGCAGCGCACTGTGTTCGACGAGGACCACGAGTCATTCCGCAAGACCCTCCGCTCGTTCATCGAGGCCGAGGTCGTGCCCCACTACGAGGAGTGGTACGCCGCGGGGCTGGTGCCGCGCGAGTTCTACCACAAGCTGGCCGAGCTCGGACTGTTCGGCATCGAGGTGCCCGAGGAGTACGGCGGCGCCGGGCTCGACACGTTCAAGTACGAGGCGATCGTCTACGAGGAGACCACCCGGGCCGGGGTGAGCTTCGGTGGCTCCGGAGTGCACGTCATGCTCTGCCTGCCCTACCTGAAGATGCTCGCCACCGACGAGCAGAAGCAGCGCTGGCTGCCGAAGTTCGTCGCGGCGCAGGAGATGTGGGCGATCGCGATGACGGAACCGGGCACCGGGTCCGACCTCGCCGGCATGAAGACCACGGCCAAACTCTCCGAGGACGGCACGCACTACGTCCTCAACGGGGCCAAGACGTTCATCACCGGTGGCGTCCACGCCGACCGGGTCATCGTCTGTGCGCGCACCTCCCCGGCGTCCGCGGAGAACCGCCGGCACGGCATCTCGCTGCTCGCCGTCGACACCAAACTGCCCGGGTATGCCGTCGGCCGCAAGCTCGACAAGCTCGGGCTCAAGGTCTCGGACACCGCCGAACTGTCCTTCACGGACGTCCGGGTGCCGGTCGAGGACCTGCTCGGCGTCGAGGGTGAGGGCTTCTCCTACCTTGGGCGCAACCTGCCCCAGGAGCGACTGGGGATCGCGATGGGCGCCTACGCCCAGGCCGCGGCCGCCATCGCCTTCACCACGGACTACGTGAAGAACCGGATCGTCTTCGGCCAGCCGGTCGCGGCCTTCCAGAACACCAAGTTCGAGCTCGCCGCCTGCCAGGCCAAGGTCGACGCGGCCCAGGCCGTCGTCGACCGGGCCATCGAGGCGCTCGACGCCCACGAGTTGACCCCGGCCGAGGCGGCGTCCGCCAAGTTGTTCTGCTCCGAGGTCGCCGACGACGTCATCGACCGCTGCCTGCAACTGCACGGCGGCTACGGGTTCATGAACGAGTACCCGATTGCCCGCCTCTACGCCGACAACCGGGTCAACCGCATCTACGGCGGCACGTCCGAGGTGATGAAGTCGATCATCAGCAAGGACATGGGCCTCTGACCTCGAGCGAACAGGCGGGGTGACCGGGGACGTATCACGGTCCACCCGCGGGCCTCCTCCTTTCCGACGCGACACCTCGTCGCGACCGAAGGAGAGACGCCATGGACGACCTGTTCCGCTTCGTGCTGCTGCGGCCCGCCAACCTGCCCGACGAGTCTGCGGTCAAGACGCTCGAGCCCAGCTTCCTCAAGGACGCGCCCACCCGCGGCGTGGCGCGACGGCGCGCCGCGCGTCTCCTCGCCGACCGCACCCACGCCGGCCGCGTCGACGAGTTGATGTTCGGGGCCGTCGCCCTGTCCGCCCGTTCCGCCGCCGAGGGCGAGGACGCGCCGACAGCCGGCGACCTGGCGGGGCTCGTCGCCGGCGCCGGCCCGAGCCTGACCAAGGTGGTCGGCGACGACCGCTTCGGGCAGGAGGAGCAGCTGCTCGCCGACCTGCTCGTCGCGACCAAGTTGGTCTCCGACTCGGCGGGCACCGACGCGGCCGGGCTCGCGAACGCGGCCCAGGGCTACGACCTCCTGCGCCGCGCGGCCGCGGCCAAGAGCACCGACGCCGTGCCGCTGCGCCCGCTGCAGATGCCCGACCTCGGGACCGGGGAGAAGCCCTCCAGCTACCCCCCGCGCGCCTTCGGGGGCCGGAGTGACGCACAGGGCCCCGACGCCTCGTCGTCCGGCGAGGGGTCGACCGAGGGCCGCAAGCCCGCCGAAGGACGCGGATCGCAGGTCATCACCGAGGCGGCGGCCGACCCGCAGGTCACCCGGATCGAGGCCGCCATCGCCGCCCTCTCCCGGATGCGGGCCCAGGACTTCGACGGGTTCGGCAACGTCGCCGACCCGGCGACGGCGCCGGCCAAGGGATCGGCGCGCCGGACGGCGGCGGCCGACCCTGCCGTGACACCGGCCAAGGGCACCCGCGCGGGTGCAGCGGCCGCGCGGGCCGCCCGGATCGAGAGCGAGAGCCCCGCGCCGCTGTCCACCGGGGTCAGTGGGGCGACCTGGACCCTGACGGCGGCGGCCATCGAGGGTCTGCACCCCGAGGTCCTCAAGACCATCGAGAAGGTGGGCCTCGATCCGGCGGCCACCCCGGTGCCGGTCGTCCTGCGAGCCCTCGAGGGAGCGCGCGCCCAGACCATGGAGGTGCGCAGCCAGAAGTCGAGTGCGGGCGCCCACGCATTCAGCGGCGTGGTGAAGATCGGCGACGCCTTCTCGAGCGCCTTCGGCGCCGGCGAGTGGGTCGGCTCCCCCGCCGCCTCGATGCCCACCGGACACGGCACGATCCGCCCGGTCGGGATCGCGGACCTGCTGCTGGTCAAGCAACACGTCGTCCGGTACGAGGGCGGCGAGCTCGCCCACGTCGAGAACGTGCTGCGCTCGGAGCACCTGGGCCGGGACACCCGGCGGCTGGAACGCACCGAGACGACGATCCTCACCGAGAGTGAGACGACCAAGGAGCAGGAGCAGGACACCCAGTCCACCGACCGCTTCTCGCTCAAGCGCGAGACGAGCTCGACGATCAAGGACGACACCCAGTTCAAGGCGGGGCTGTCCGTCGACGCCAAGTACGGCCCCTTCGTCGAGGTCAAGGCGACCGCCGACTTCGCGACGAGCCACTCGAGCGAGGAGTCGGCCAAGCAGGCCTCGGAGTTCAGCAAGGACGTCGTCTCACGGTCGGTGAGCAAGGTCGTCGAGCGTGTCCTGGAACGCCGGTCGACGACGACCCTCGCGGAGTTCGAGGAGAAGTACTCCCACATCTTCGACAACTCCGCCGGGGCGACGAACATCAGCGGGGTCTACCAGTGGGTGGACAAGGTGCTCCAGGCGCAGGTCTACAACTACGGCAAGCGGATGCTCTTCGACGTCACCCTGCCCGAGCCGGGCACGGCATACATCGTCGCCCAGGGGATGAACAAGACCGAGGGGGCGGTGCTCCCGAAGCCCATCCCCTTCACGCTCACGGCGGACCAGATCACGATCGCCAACTACGCGATGCACGCGCAGCGCTACGACGTGACCGGACTCGAGGCTCCCCCGCCGCCGACCAAGACGCTGAGCAAGGCCCTCGACGGGATGTTCACCGAGGGCGACCACGAGAGCAGCAAGTCGGCGGACATCGCCATCGACGACGGCTTCCAGGCCAAGTACGCCCTGATCCAGATCGCGGCCAACTTCTACAAGGACAACAAGCCGGTGCTGCGGTTCCTCGTCGGCTACAACTGGATCGACGGCTTCGCCAACCCCGGCTACGTCGACCTCTCCCAGGAGGTCGGGGCCATCTCGTTCGCCTACTACGCCAAGCAGGTCCGACTGCTCGCGGCGACGATCGAGATCTTCTGCGAACGCACCGAGCGGGCGATGAAGGCCTGGCAGCTCAAGACGCACGCGGCGATCACCGGCGGCTACCTCGCCAAGGTCCAGCAGTACGAGAGTTCGGTCGCCGAGGCCGCCGCCGCACAGGGCGTCGTCGTCACCGGGCGCAACCCGATGTGGAACCAGCGGATCCTGACGACCGAGTTGCGCAAGCAGTGCATCGAGCTGCTCACGGCGCAGCACTTCGACGCCTTCGGGGCGCTCGAGGTCTCGGCCCAGGGGTACCCGCAACCCAACCTGGCCCGCACGGCCGCGCAGATGCCCTACGTGCGGTTCTTCGAGCAGGCCTTCGAGTGGGAGCACATCGCCTACTTCTTCTACCCCTACTTCTGGGGCTGGAAGCCGGGCTGGACCCATCGGATGCTGCTCGACGACGTCGATCCGCTGTTCGCCGACTTCCTGCGGGCCGGCGCCGGCCGGGTCGTCTTCCCGGTCCGACCGGGCTTCGAGGCCGCCGTCGCGCACTATCTGGAGACCGGCGAGATCTGGAACGGCGGCCCCGCGCCCCAGGTGCACGACAAGCTCTACGTCCCGATCATCAAGGAGATCCAGGAGGCGACCGGGGCTCCGGGCAACGAGGTGCCGCAGGGCGACCCGTGGCTGGTCCGGCTGCCCACGACGCTCACGAAGTTGCGCGCCGACGACTCCCTCCCGATCTGGACCAAGGTCGGCGAGGTCTGGCAACCCGCGAACTGAGCGGCCGCCGGAAGGGGGCCCACGGCATACCCGATCGGTATGCCGTGGGCTCACCACCGGGGCCACCCCACCCACGAGACCGGAGAGCCCCCATGAAGCAGATCATCCTCATCGCCGGAGTCGACTATGAGTGGCACGGCGTCGACTTCCGGGTGCTGTGCACGAACCGGCGCAAGGTCATCGAGCGGGCCAACACCGCCAAGGCGCCGCTGCGGTTCATCACCTTCGACGTCCGCAAGGGGGAGGTCGAGGTACGGGAGGTCACCTTCGCCACGGGCAAGCGGGTCGAGACGGTCAGTTCGACCACCCCCTTCGACCCGGTGACGCCGGCGAGCTATGCGACCAACGCCGCGGGCAGCGTGCGGCTCAAGCCCGGGCTGTGGCGGGTCATGAGCATCACCGACATCTACGCCAAGGTCATCCAGATCGGGACCGCGGAGCCCGGGACGCTGGCCGAGCTGAGCTTCTTCGCGCACGGCTGGATGGGCGGGCCGATCCTGGTCAACAGCGAGGACGACAAGACCTTCGACCTGAGCTTCGTCATGCCGGACGGCTCGACGGTCACCATCCCGGTCCCGACCAGCGGGCTGTTCCGGGACCGCGACGACAAGGACCCGCGCTCGGCCTACGACTTCTCCCTACCGCAGATGACCGCCGCCGACCTGGCCGCCTTCACCGCCGCCTTCACCTCGGACGGGTTCGTCTGGCTCTGGGGCTGCGCCTTCCCCCGGGTCGTGCACCACCTGCTCTGGGCGATGGAGCGGGGCAAGGGATACAGCTCGACCACCGTCGGCGACGACACGGTCATCTCGATGCCGGACGTCGCCGCCGACGACGTCGACTACCTCGACCAACTCCTCACCGGCCTGCAGCCGCCCTTCCCGGCCCCGCGCTCGAGCATCTCGGCGAAGTTCAAGGTGCTGCGCTATGCCATCTGCCGCGCCAATTCCATCTCGTATGCCGCCCGGATGGCCGTCGCGACCGGGATCGAAGTGCGGGCGGCCCCGCTGGGCACCTATGCCGAATACGACACCGGCGGGGACAAATTGATGAACGTGCACTCGGGGTTCACCGGGCACTTCGCCTTCTACAAGAACCATCTCGGGATGAGCTTCGACCCGGAGGGTCGTCGGTACGCGATCTATCCGAAGACCTTCTCGTGCACGGCCCCGACCATGCCGTGACCGCCCTCCCTCGCCCCGCCCATGCCTCCGCCCATGCCCCCGTCTCTGCCCCCGACCATGCCCCCGTCCATGCCCCCGTCCCTGCCCATTTGTGACCCCAGGTTCGTCGATCCGTCGGGCCCTGACCCTCTCACTCCCCCATTTGTGACCCCAGGTTCGTCGATCCGTCAGGCCCTGACCCTCTCACTCCCCATTTGTGACCCCAGGTTCGTCGATCCGTCCGATGTGCGGGCTCGCGGACCCAAGACGAGGCTCCGACCTCGTCGCGCGCCGGGGGGTACGGGCACGCTGGCGAGGAGACATCGACGAACCTGGGGTCACAAATTGCGATTGGAAGGACCCTCAGCCACGGGATTCGACGAACCTGGGGTCATAAATGGGAGGGCGGCGCCTCAGGTCAGGCGGTCCAGGGCCCTGGGGTCAGGTCAGGTCAGGCGGTCCAGGGCCTGCTTGAGGTCGGCGATCAGGTCGTCGACGTCCTCGATGCCCACCGAGAGCCGGACCAGGTCAGCCGGCACCTCGAGCTCGGTGCCGGCGACCGACGCGTGGGTCATCCGGCCGGGGTGCTCGATCAGAGACTCGACGCCGCCGAGGGACTCCCCGAGGGTCCAGAGCTGGGTCTCGCCGACGACCTTGACGGCGACGTCCTCCCCGCCGCGCACCCGGAACGACACCATCCCGCCGAACCGTCGCATCTGCCGCGCCGCCACGTCGTGGTTGGGGTGGTCCGCCAAGCCGGGGTAGAACACCTGGGTGACCCCGTCGTGGCCGCGGAGGAAGTCGACGATCGCCTCCGCGTTGTCGCAGTGGCGCTCCATTCGCACGGCCAGCGTCTTGAGCCCGCGCAGCACGAGCCAGGCATCGAAGGGTCCGGCGATGGCGCCCATCGCGTTCTGGTGGAAGCCGATCCGCTCGGTCACCTCGTCACCGGCGGCCGTCCGCGTCCCGGCGCGGGTCACGACGATGCCCCCGACGACGTCGCTGTGGCCCCCGGAGTACTTCGTCGTCGAGTGCACGACGACATCGGCACCCAGAACCAGCGGGTTCTGCAGGTAGGCCGTGGCGAAGGTGTTGTCGACGACGAGCAGGGCGCCCGCCTCGTGGGCCACGTCGGCGATCGCCGCGATGTCCGCGATTCCCAACAGCGGATTGGTCGGGGTCTCGAGCCAGATCATCCTCGTCCCGGGACGGAGGGCCGCACGCACCGCGCCGACGTCGGCGATCCGCGCGATCGAATGGTCGATCCCCCACGGCTTGGCGACCTTGTTGAACAGCCGGTACGTCCCGCCATACGCATCGGTCGGGACGACGACATGGTCGCCGGGGGCGAGCAGCGCCCGAAGGATGCAGTCCTCGGCGGCCAGCCCGCTTGCGAAGGCGAACGCCCGCTCGCCCTGCTCGAGCGAAGCGAAGCACTCCTCGAGCGCCGTGCGGGTGGGGTTGGCCGACCGCGAGTACTCATAGCCGCCGCGCAGTCCGCCGACGCCGTCCTGCTTGAACGTCGACGTGGCGTAGATCGGCGGCACGACCGCGCCCGTCGTCGGGTCCGGTTCGGAGCCGACGTGGATCGCGCGCGAGGAGAAGCCGAGGCCGGGGGGGCCGGGGGTGCCGGGGTCGCCGAGGGTCATGCCCACGAGGTTATGGCAGTTGAGTGCGCTCGCGTGGGTCCAGGCCCCCACCTCCGCACTCAACTCGGGTTGGAGGACACTGGGGCGGTGCGCATGTTCGTCGGCCTGACGCCCCCCGACGAGGTCATCGACTCCCTCGACACCTTCCTCGAACCCCGCCGCGAGCACGGCGACCTGCGCTGGAGCGACCCGCAGATGTTCCACGTGACGTTGGCGTTCTGCCCGGCCGTGCCCGAGCGCTGCCTCGACTCCTTCGGTGAGCGGCTCGCCGAGGCGAGCGGACGGCATACCCCGTTCGACCTCGCCCTGAGTGGTGGCGGGACCTTCCCCGACCCGGACCGGGCCAAACTCCTGTATGCCGCGGTGCAGGCGAGCGCGGACGCGGCGGCGACCCTGGCCTCGCTGTCCCGGAGCGCGCGCTCGGCGGCCGTGGTCAGCGGCGTCGAGGTCGACGGGTCGGCGTTCCGACCGCACCTGACCGTGGCCCGCTCGAACCGGCCCTTCTCGGCGATCCGTTGGCTACGGGTGCTCGAGGCGTATGCGAGCCCGGCCTGGACCGTCGAGGAGATCCACCTCGTCCGGTCCCACCTCGGGGAAGGGCACGGGCGGCGTTCGCGTTACGAGGTCGTGGGGACCTTCCCACTGAGCCAAGGGAGAGGGCACTGATGCTCTTCGGATCACGCGCCAACACCGTGCTACCGAGCCGGGAGGAGGCCCTCCCGGGGCGCTCCCACCGCCCCTTCGTGGTGCCCCGCGACCACGAGGTGTTGGGGACTCCGCTCGAAGGACCCTGGCCAGCGGGCACCCAGGTGCTCACCGTCGGGATGGGCTGCTTCTGGGGCGCCGAGCGCATCCTCTGGAAGCTCCCCGGCGTCGTCACCACGGCCGTGGGCTACCAGGGTGGGTTCACCCCCAACCCGACGTATGAGGAGTCCTGCACCGGTCGCACCGGACACGCCGAGGTCGTCCTGGTCGCCTATGACCCGACCCGGATCGCCCCGGAGATGATCCTCAAGGCGTTCTGGGAGAACCACGATCCCACCCAGGGGATGCGTCAGGGCAACGACATCGGCACCGCCTACCGGTCCGCGATCTACTGGACCACCCCGGAGGAGGAGGCGGCGGCGCGCGCGACGGCGGCCGCGTTCCAGCGCGAGTTGACCGCGCACGGCCACGGCACGATTACGACAGAACTCCGGCCCGCGAGCGAGGCGGGGCCCTTCTGGTATGCCGAGGACTACCACCAGCAGTACCTGCACAAGAACCCCGGCGGCTACTGCATGCACGGACCCAACGGGTTGACCTGTCCGGTCGGGATCGCGAACCTCCCGGCCCAGGTCGACGTCGCGCCCCCCACCGCCTGAGGGCCGACCGGCCCCGTCGGCGCGAGCCGTGGCGGGGCCGCGCGCGGGCTCAGTCGGCGAGGAACCCGAGCAGGTCGGCGCGGGTGAGCACCCCGATCGGCTTGCCGTCCTCGATGACGAGCAGTCCGTCGGAGGCCTCGAGGGCGTGCCGGGCCGTGGCCACCGGTTCACCGGCCCCGACCAGCGGCAGCCCGGGCCCCATGTGCTTCTCGACGGCGTCGGAGAGGTGGGCCCGGCCGGTGAAGAGCAACTCGAGCAGGTCGCGCTCGGACACCGACCCGGCGACCTCGCCGGAGGTCACGGGCGGCTCCGCCTTGACGACCGGCATCTGCGAGACGTCGTACTCACGCAGGATGTCGATCGCCTCCCGCAGGGTCTCCTGGGGGTGGGTGTGGACCAGCGCCGGGATCGCCCCCGACTTGCCGCGGAGCACGTCGCCGACGGTCGTGCCCTCGGTGGCCTTCGAGAAGCCGTAGGACCGCATCCACTCGTCGTTGAAGATCTTCGACAGGTAACCGCGTCCGGAGTCCGGCAGCAGCACGACCACCACGGCCTCCGGCGGCAGGTCGCGGGCCACCTCGAGCGCGGCCACGACCGCCATCCCGCACGAGCCGCCGACCAGCAGCCCCTCCTCGCGGGCCAGCCGCCGGGTCATCGCGAACGAGTCGGCATCCGAGACCGCGATCACCTGATCGACCTGGGCCGGGTCATAGGCCGTGGGCCAGAAGTCCTCCCCCACCCCTTCGACGAGGTATGGCCGTCCGGTCCCGCCGGAGTAGACCGACCCCTCGGGGTCCGCGGCGATGACGCGCACCCGACCACCGCGATCCTCCGAGCGGTCGGCCGACACCTCGCGCAGGTAGCGACCCGCGCCGGAGATCGTGCCGCCGGTGCCGGCGCCGGTGACGAAGTGCGTGACGCGCCCGTCGGTGTCGGTCCAGATCTCGGGACCGGTCGACTCGTAGTGCGAGAGTGGCCCGTTCGGGTTGGAGTACTGGTCGGGCTTCCAGGCGCCCGGGGTGTCCCGCATGAGTCGATCGGAGACCGAGTAGTAGGAGTCGGGGTGCTCGGGCGAGACCGACGTCGGGCAGACGACGACCTCTGCGCCGTAGGCCTTGAGCACGTTGCGCTTGTCCTCGCTCACCTTGTCGGGGCAGACGAAGATGCAGTGGTAGCCCTTGCGCTGGGCGATCAGGGCCAGACCCACGCCGGTGTTGCCGGACGTCGGCTCGACGATCGTCCCCCCGGGTTGCAGGGCGCCGGAGGCCTCGGCGGCCTCGATCATCCGGCGGGCGATCCGGTCCTTCACCGAACCACCCGGGTTGAGGTACTCGACCTTGGCCAGGATCGTGGCGCGGGTGACTCCACGGGTGACCGAGTTCAGCTTGACGAGAGGGGTGTCCCCGACGAGATCGGCGATGTGCTCGGCATACTTCATGCCGCCATGGTGTCAGGCCGACGAGGCGCGCGGGCACTCGAGCGCCTCACTGACCCATCGGGACGAGGTTGAGCAGCGTGAACACCCCGCAGCACGAGATGCTCAGCACGGGAGGGACCGGTCTGCCGCTCGCGGGCCGCACTCGCCTAGGTTTCCCTCATGGCCTCCCTTCCTGACCCGGTCGACACCCCCACGGCGAGCGTCGCGACCGACGAGATCGCCGGCCACGGCGGCATCCATGCCCTCACGGTGGCCCGGGCCCACGGCGTCGACACGATGTTCACGCTGTCCGGGGCGCACGTCTTCCCCATGTATGACGCCGCGGTCACCACCGAGCCGGCCGTGCGACTGCTCGATGTCCGTCACGAGCAGACCGCGACCTTCGCGGCCGAGGCGACCGGCAAGCTGACCCGGCGAGCCGGCCTCGCGGTCCTCACGGCCGGACCCGGGGTGACGAATGGCGTGAGCGCGATCGCCCAGGCCTCGTTCTCCGGAGCGCCACTGGTCGTCATCGGCGGGCGGTCCCCGGAAAACCGCTGGGGCCAGGGGGCCCTCCAGGAGTTCGACCACGTGGCGGTGGTCGAGTCGATCACCAGGTATGCCGCGACCGCTCACTCCCCGGGCGAGATCGCCCGACGCACGCACGAGGCCTTCACGGCGGCCGCCACCCCGCATCGCGGTCCGGCCTTCCTGGACGTGCCGCTCGACCACTTCTTCGACCAGGCCACGGTCGCCAATCCCGTTCCGGGGCAATCCAGTTCGGCACCGAGGGGCCCCTCCCCCGACCCTGACGTCCTGGCCCGGATCGCGGACCTGCTCGCGGCGGCCGAGCATCCCGTCCTCATCCTCGGCAGTGACGTGTGGGCCGACCGCGCCGACGACGCCGCCCGGCGACTGGTCGACGGCCTCGGGATCCCCACGCTGACCAACGGGCAGGGGCGCGGGATCCTGCCCGGCGGTCATCCCCTCCTGGTGACGAAGGCCCGGGGGGCCGCCCTGGGTCGGGCCGACCTCGTCGTCGTCGTGGGCACCCCCCTGGACTTCCGTCTCGGCTACGGCCTCTTCGGTGGCAAGGAGGGTGCACCACTGGCCAGGACCGTCCACGTCGTCGACTCTCCCGACCAGCTCGCCAGCCACCTCACCCTCGCGGCGAGTGCGGCGGGCGACCTCACGACCGCCCTCGACGGCATCCGGGAGGCGGTGGAGCGCCAGGCCACCCGCCCGGACTGGTCACTCTGGCGAGCCACCCTCGCCGACCAGGTGGCCGCCGCCGCTGCGCGCGACGCGGCCCTGCTCACCGCCGAGGCGGATCCGGTGCACCCGGCGCGGATCTACGGCGAGTTGTTGCCGCGGCTCGCGGAGGATGCCGTGGTCATCGGCGACGGCGGGGACTTCGTCTCCTTCGCCGGCAAGTTCGTCGAACCAGGTCGGCCGGGCTGTTGGCTCGATCCGGGCCCGTTCGGGTGCCTGGGGGCCGGCATCGGCGCGGCCATCGCGGCCCGGATCGCCCGGCCAGACAGCCAGGTCGTCCTCCTCCTCGGCGATGGCGCGGCCGGGTTCGCCCTGAGCGACATCGACACACTCGTCCGGCACCGGCTGCCGGTCGTCATGGTCATGGGCAACAACAGCGCCTGGGCCCTCGAGAAGGGCCCGATGCAGATGCTCTACGGCTACGACGTGGTGGCCGACCTCGCCCCGCAGACCCGCTACGACCAGGTGGCGACGGCCTTGGGTGCCGGCGGCGAGCTGGTCATCGACCCGCGCGAGATCGGCCCGGCGCTCGACCGGGCCTTCGCCAGCGGCATCCCCTACCTGGTCAACGTGGTCACCGACGTGACCGCCGCCTACCCGCGCAGCACCCTGGGCATCTGAACGGCCCTCAGGACGGCAGGCGGGAGAGGAACCGCTCGGCGTCCACCACGACGCGCGTGATGGTGCCCCGGGCCAGGT
>WBZS01001584.1_pt1 | contig 17365 bp, 14 predicted proteins | sample 5204201 | NCBI WGS metagenome assembly WBZS01 (sample SAMN12344357, study PRJNA552823) | activated sludge metagenome | biome: Activated sludge suspended growth; feature: Nitrification reactor; material: Wastewater; isolation source: activated sludge from nitrification reactor of wastewater...
TCCTGCGCCCCGCCCACTTGGCCCAGTTGCGCACGATCCTGGATGACCCCGAGGCGAGCAACAACGACAAATTCGTCGCCCTTGACCTGCTCAAGAACGCCAACATCGCCGCTGGCGGCGTGCTCCCGATGTGCCAGGACACCGGCACCGCGATCGTCATGGGCAAGCGCGGCCAGCACGTCCTCACCGGTGGCACCGACGAGCGGGCGATCAGCCGAGGCGTCTTCGACGCCTACACCCGGCTCAACCTGCGCTACAGCCAGATGGCCCCGCTGACGATGTGGGAGGAGCGCAACACCGGCTCCAATCTCCCGGCCCAGATCGAGCTGTATGCCGACACAGCAGCCGGACACGAGACGGCATACAAGTTCTTGTTCATGGCCAAGGGCGGCGGGTCGGCCAACAAGAGCTACCTCTACCAAGAGACCAAGGCGATCCTCAACCCCGCCGGGCTGATGCGGTTCCTCGACGAGAAGCTGCGCTCGCTGGGCACGGCAGCGTGCCCGCCCTACCACCTGGCCATCGTCATCGGCGGCACCTCAGCCGAATTCGCGCTCAAGACAGCCAAATACGCGTCCGCGAAGTATCTCGACACGCTGCCGACCGAAGGGTCGATGACCGGCCACGGCTTCCGTGACCCGGAGCTCGAAGAGCAGGTGCTCGAGCTCACCCGGGCGTTCGGGATCGGCGCCCAGTTCGGCGGCAAGTACTTCTGCCACGACGTCCGGGTGATCCGCCTGCCGCGCCACGGGGCCAGCCTCCCGGTCGCGGTCGCGATCTCCTGCTCGGCCGACCGGCAGTGCCTGGGCAAGATCACCCCTGAGGGCGTCTTCATCGAGCAGCTGGAGTTCGAGCCCGGCCACTACCTGCCCGAACCGACCGTCGAACAGCTCGGGGCGTCCACCGCGACCACCGCGACCGCCGCGACCACCGCGAGCGAGGACGACGTCGTCCGGATCGACCTGTCCCGACCGATGCCCGAGATCCTTGCCGAGCTCACCCGCCACCCGGTCAAGACCCGCCTGTCGCTCACCGGCACCCTGGTCGTGGCCCGCGACATCGCCCACGCCAAGATCAAGGAGCGCCTCGACGCCGGCGAGGGTATGCCGCAGTACCTCAAGGACCATCCCGTCTACTACGCGGGCCCGGCCAAGACCCCGGCCGGCATGGCTTCTGGGTCCTTCGGCCCGACCACCGCTGGGCGGATGGACTCCTACGTCGACCAGTTCCAGGCCGCGGGCGGCTCGATGGTCATGCTTGCCAAGGGCAACCGCAGCCAGCAGGTCACCGATGCCTGCGCCACGCACGGCGGCTTCTACCTCGGCTCGATCGGCGGCCCGGCCGCGCGGCTCGCCCAGGACTGCATCAAGAGCGTCGAGGTCCTGGAATACCCCGAGCTCGGCATGGAGGCGGTCTGGAAGATCGAGGTCGAGGACTTCCCTGCCTTCGTCGTCGTCGATGACAAGGGCAATGACTTCTTCGCTTCGGTGACCAAGCCCATCGCGCACACGATCGGCAAGCGCCCGGGCCTCTGAACGGCATACGCTCATGGACGTGGACCGACACCGAGCACAGCCGGGCACCCGGCCGACCACTCCGACGGCGGCCTGGGCGGTCCTGAGCGCCGGTAACGCCCGGTTTATGGCCGGGGAGCGCGAGCACCCCAACCAGGACGTCGCGATCCGGCACCGAATCGCCCACAAGCAGCAGCCGTTCGCGATCTTCTTCGGCTGCGCCGACTCGCGGGTTGCTGCGGAGATCATCTTCGACCAGGGCCTGGGTGACCTGTTCGTCGTGCGGACCGCCGGTCACGTCGTCGACTCCAGCGTGCTGGGCTCGATGGAGTTCGGGGTCGGCGTCCTCGGGATCCCCCTCATCGTCGTCCTCGGCCACGACTCCTGCGGCGCGGTCAACGCCGCGGTCGATGCGGTGACCAGCGGCGACATGCCCGGCGGCTTCATCCGCGACATCGTCGAGCGCGTGACGCCCAGCGTCCTCGCGGCCAGCAAGCACGGTGACGCGGGCATCGACGAGATCGAGGCCGAGCACGTGCGCCAGACCGCCCGCCTGCTCGCCGAGCGCTCCCACCTCATCGCCGACCACCTCGCGACTGGTCGGTTGGGGATCGTCGGCGCGACCTACCGCTTGCGCGACGGCGAAGCCATCGTGGTGAGTTCCCTGGGGTTACGCGCGGACTGAGCCACCCGGCATACGGGATGGGTATGCCGCGTCCTCGTCGGGACCAAGCCCCGATTCACCCCTTTCCCAATGAACTACGCAATTCGCAAGTTCTCTCGCGCAAGAACTCTTGTGCTTCTGTGCCACCGCGGGGCATGCTGTTGCCATGTCACCAGCAGTCGATCGGGGGGTGCCCACCCGGATCACGGATCCGAAAGCAGTCGCGGCGATCACTCATCCGTTGCGCATGCGCCTCCTCGGGGAGCTGTCGCGCCGGGGCACTGCCCGGGCCGTCGACCTGGCGGCAGCCGTCGACGAACCGGCCAACTCGGTGAGCTTCCATCTCCGGCAGCTTGCGCGGTACGGGCTGATCGAGGAGAACCCGGACCGGGCGGAGAACGGACGCGAACGCTGGTGGCGTCAGGCCTCGGACTGCGGCTTCGAGATTGACCTCGACGCCATGCGACAGATGGAAGGTGGGGAGGCTGCCGTCGAAACGGTGAGGCGCGTCGCCGAAGGTCATGTGCTCGCATTGCACCGTGCGATCCATGGACCACCTGATCGTGCGCGCGGACACGAGACCCGAGCGGATCCCGCACGCCACACGATCAGTGACGACTTCGCGCTGCGCCTCAGCGCCACCGAGCTGGAGCAGATGCGTCGCGAGCTCAAGGGTTTCTTCGACCGCTGGGGCCAGAGGTCGCGTGACCTTGCGGCCGCCGAGGATGGTCAAGAGCGCCACGGCTACTACGGCGTGGTCATGGCTGCCCTCGCATCAGATCTTGCGGCCACCTACAACCACCAGAAGGACCAGCAACGATGACTTCGCGCACTGCTGCTGACAGCCCGGAGACCGTCAGCGCCGAGGGAACGGCCGACTACGACCACTTCGCGGCTGCCTACGCCGACCAGAACGACAATGGCCTGTTCAACGCCTGGTACGGGCGTCCCGAGATCCTGCGGCTTGCCGGCGACGTCACCGGTCAGCGAGTCCTCGACGCCGGGTGCGGCCACGGACCGCTCCTCCGTGAGCTACGCGCGCGAGGCGCCCACGTCAGTGGGTTCGACCTCAGCCCCGCCATGATCGCTCTCGCGCGGGAGCAGCTTGGAGACGACATCGACCTCCGTGTCGCGGACCTCGCCGACCCGCTGCCCTACCCCGACGGCGAGTTCGACCTCATCGTGATCTCACTCGCGCTGCACTACGTCAAGGACTGGCAGCCCACGCTGCGCGAGCTGCGACGGGTGTTGCGACCTGGCGGCCGCATCGTCCTGGCCATCCTCCACCCCTTCGTTTACGCCTTCTGCTACCAGAACGAGGACTACTTCGCCCTGACCCAGTACTCGGAGGACTACGACTTGGGCGGCACCACAGCGGTCATGACCTACTGGCACCGACCCCTGCAAGACGTCTTCGGAGCCTTCATCGAGGCAGGTCTGGCCATCACCAGTGTCACCGAACCGGCCGCGGTCCCCGGCACCCCCCAAGGGCTCCTTCCGCCGCAGGGACGCCGGTTCATCTGCTTCCTCTTCCTGGCCCTGGAGAACCCCAAGTCAGCATGAGACCACCGCCCACGTCCGTCCGCCGCAGATCCACTCCACGCCGACCCAGGTGACATAGCCGCTCAGGCGAGCGCGAGCTCGGCTTTGACGACGTCAGCCAACCGGTTCGCCACCGCCTGGGCCTGCTCCTGGTCGGCCGCCTCGACCATGACCCGCACGAGCGGCTCGGTGCCCGACTTGCGCAGCAACACCCGCCCAGCCCCATGGAGCTCGCGCTCGGCCTCGGCGACCGCCGCCTGCAGCGGGGCGTTGCCTTCGACCCCGTCCTTGTCGACGTCCTTGACGTTGACCAGGACCTGCGGGAGCCGGGTCATCACGGCGGCGAGGTCGGCCAACGTCCGACCGGTCTGGGCGACCCGGGAGGCGAGCATGAGGCCGGTGAGCACCCCGTCACCGGTCGTGCCGTGATCGAGGAAGATGACATGTCCGGACTGCTCGCCGCCGAGGGAGTACCCGCCGGCCTTCATATCCTCCAGCACGTAGCGGTCACCCACCCCGGTCTGGCGGACGACGACCCCCTCGCGGTCCATGGCCTGCAACATCCCCAGGTTGCTCATCACCGTGGCGACGAGGGTGTCCTGCGCAAGCACGCCGCGCTCTCGCAGGGCAAGAGCCAGGATGCACATGATCTGGTCGCCGTCGATGATCTCGCCGCGTGCGTCGACGGCCAGGCACCGGTCGGCGTCGCCGTCGTGGGCGATCCCCAGTTGGGCGCCGTTCTCGACGACAGCACGCTGCAGCCGGGCCAGGTGGGTCGAGCCATAGCCGGCGTTGATGTTCTCGCCATTCGGTGTCGCCCCGATGACGGTCACATAGGCTCCCGCCTCGCGGAACGCCCACGGCGACACGCTGGACGCCGCCCCGTGGGCTGCGTCGACGACGACGTGCAGGCCCTCAAGGCGGTGGGGAAGGATCGTCAGAAGGTGGCGGACATAACGGGTGCCGCCGTCGTCGAGGCGACGGATCCGCCCGACGGCCGCCCCGGTCGGGCGCTCCCACGGCTCCTGCATTCGCGCCTCGATGGCATCCTCGACCGCGTCATCGAGCTTGTGCCCGCCGCGGGCGAAGAACTTGATCCCGTTGTCGGGCATGGGGTTGTGCGAGGCGGACAGCATGACACCCAGGTCGGCGCCGAGGTCGGCGGTGAGGAATGCGATGGCCGGCGTCGGAAGCATCCCGGCGTCCATGACATCGACACCGGCCGAGGCCAGCCCGGCCATGACCGCGGCGGACAGGAACTCACCGGAGGCCCGCCCGTCGGTGCCGACGATCGCGAACGGGCGGTGCCCCGCGAACTCCCCGGCGTCGCCAAGCACATGCGCGGCCGCGACCGCCAGGTCCAGGGCCAACTCTGCGGTGATGTCCTGGTTGGCCAGGCCGCGGACCCCATCGGTCCCAAACAGACGTCCCACGAGTTCTTCGTTCCTTCCACCAGCCGTGCGGTATGCCGCGTGGTCGGGTGCGCGGGCGGCATACCCGCAGCAACCTACTCCTACGCAAAGGTGCCCAGGGGTCCAGGATTCAGACGCACGACGGGCGGCCCGGGTTGCCCCGGGCCGCCCGTCGGCGGTCACCTGCGTGACATCAACGCTTGCTGTACTGAGGCGCCTTGCGGGCCTTCTTGAGACCGGCCTTCTTGCGCTCGGGAACGCGAGCGTCCCGGGTGAGGAAGCCGGCCTTCTTCAGCGCCGGGCGGTTGAGCTCCTCGTCGACCCCGTTGAGGGCGCGGGCCACACCGAGGCGGACCGCACCGGCCTGGCCCGAGGGGCCACCACCGTGGACCCGCACGAGGACGTCGTAGGCGCCGTCCAGCTCGAGGATCTTCAGCGGCTCGTTGACCAGCTGCTGGTGGACCTTGTTGGGGAAGTACGAGTCCAGCGTGCGGCCGTTGATGGTCCACTCGCCGGTGCCGGGAACGATCCGGACCCGGGCGATGGCCTGCTTGCGCCGGCCGGTCGCCCCGCCCGGGGCGGAGGCCGTCGGCTTGCGCACGGGGGCGCCGGCCGGGGTGGTCTGGGACTCGGTGGTGTATTCGGAGAGCTCGGGCTCGTCGACGTCGAGCTCGATGTCCGTGGTCATGTCAGCCATTACTGGGCCACCTGCGTGATCTCGAAGGGCACGGGCTTCTGTGCCGCGTGGGGGTGGGCGTCGCCGGTGTAGACCTTCAGCTTGGCCAGCTGCTGGCGAGCGAGGGAGTTCTTGGGGAGCATGCCGCGGACGGCCTTCTCGATGGCCCGACGGGGGTCCTTGTCGAGCAGCTCGGCATAGGTCATCGACGACAGACCGCCCGGGAAGCCCGAGTGGCGGTAGGCGCGCTTGAGCTGGGCCTTGTTGCCCGTGAGGGCGACCTTCTCGGCGTTGATGATGATGACGAAGTCACCGGTGTCGACGTGCGGCGCGAAGGTCGGCTTGTGCTTGCCGCGCAGCAGCACGGCGGTCTGGCTGGCCAGCCGGCCGAGCACGACGTCCGTCGCGTCGATGACGTGCCAGGCGCGGGTGACCTCGCCGGGCTTGGGGGTGTAGGTGCGCATGTGCGTCACTTTCCGTTTCGGGTTCACAGCTCTCGGGTATGCCGTGCCCCCGGCTCCCGTGGTCGACGCCCCGTGCGGGGGTGGTCCAGCAGGTGTGGGTGGCCGCGCGGCATACCGCCACGCGTGGCACAACAGTCCTCAAGTCTACGCGTCTCTGTGGGAGCACCCAACTCGCCGACAAATGCCCGCTGACCTGCGGCGATGGACGTTCGGGTGGGGCCCGACCGGCCATATGCAAAGACTGTATGCAAAACTTCTGTGCATGCTCGGCTTCGCACCGCTCACCCCGGACCAGATCCGCGTCCTGGCCCACCCGCTGCGCTCGCGCCTGGTCGAACGGCTGCGCACGCGGGGGCCGGCGACCGCCACCAAGCTGGCGAAGGAGCTCGACACCAACTCGGGAGCCACGAGCTATCACCTGCGACGGCTCGCGGCATACGGGCTGGTGCAGCCGTCGGGAGGCGGGCGAGGGCGGGAGCGCCGCTGGGAGGCGAGCGCGCGACGGCATACCGTCCCGTCGGCGGGCGTCAGCGGGACCGAGGCGGGGGCGGGCGGACAGACTGCGGCAGCCCGCGGCGCCGACCCGGACACCGAATCGAGCCTGGACTGGCTGGACCGCGACTACGTGCGGCACTTCGCGGAGAAGGCCGAGCTCTGGCTCGACGCCGCACCCGAATGGCCGGAGCCCTGGACCGAGCCATGCGGCCTCCGCGACGGCATGGTCCTGGTCACTGCGCCACAGCTGGCCGACTTGCGCGCCGAGCTGGACGGCGTCCTCGCGCGTTATCGGCGGGTCGGGCAGGGCAACCCCAAGGCCAAACGGGTCGCGGTCTATACCTCGTGCCAGCCGCTCGACCTGGATTCGCCGCCCCTGGCCCGCTGATCCAGAGGTCGGCGCTCACCGAGCGCGCTGGACCCGACCTTCGTCCCACACCGGCTCGACCGACTCCACGACGCGTCCGTCGGCCCGGAAGACGAAGAACCGGTCGAACCCGCGAGCGAACCACCGGTCGTGCGTCACCGCGACAACGGTCCCCTCGAAGGCGTCCAGGGCCGCCTCCAACGCCTCGGCCGAGTCGAGGTCGAGGTTGTCGGTCGGCTCGTCGAGCAACAGCAGCGTGGCCCCTGACAACTCGAGCAGCAGGATCTGGAACCGCGCCTGCTGCCCGCCCGACAGTGACTCGAAGGTCTGCTCGGCCGCCTTGGCCAGGCCGTATCGGTCGAGCACCTTGGCCGCCTCCTCGCGGCCGCGGCCGTCCCGGTGCTCGTCGCCGCGATGCAGGATCTCGGCGAGGGTCCGTCCCAGCAACGCCGGTTGGTGGTGGGTCTGGGCGAACCAGCCCGGCCGCACCCGAGCGCCCAACCGGGCCGACCCGGTATGCCGCACCGGTTCCGGCCGGGTGTCCCCCACCGGTCGATGCTCGACGTCCGGGTCGGAGCCGCCGCACGCGAGCAGCCGCAGGAAGTGTGATTTGCCGGACCCGTTGGAGCCCAGGACCGCCAGCCGTTCGCCGAACCAGATCTCGGCGTCGAAAGGCGCCATGAGACCGGTGAGCTCCAACCGGTCACAGACAATGGCCCGCTTGGCCGTCCGGCCACCGGTCAGGCGCATTCGCAGCCGCTGGGTCACCGGCACCGCCTCCGGGGGCCCGGCCTCGACGAACCGTCGCAACCGGGTCTCCGCCGCCTGCAGTTTGGGCGCCATGTCGGAGTTGTATGCCGCCTTCTGCCGATACATGACGACCAGGGCCTTGAGCTTGGCGTGCTCCTCGTCCCAGCGGCGGCGCAGCTCCTCCAGCCGTGAGTTGCGGTCCTCGCGCGCGGCGGCATACGTGCCGAACGGACCGGGGTGCACCCAGAGGGTGGAGCCCGCGGCGCCCGGCTCCAGGGTTGCGACGCGGGTGGCGACCCGGGCGAGCAGCTCTCGGTCGTGGGAGATGAACAGCACGGTCTTAGGCGACTCGATGAGGGCGTCCTCGAGCCAGCGCTTGCCGGGCACGTCGAGGTAGTTGTCCGGTTCGTCGAGCAGTAGCACCTCCTCCGGTCCGCGCAGCAACGCCTCCAGGACGACACGCTTTTGCTCTCCCCCGGACAGCGTCGAGACCGACCGCCATTGGGCCTTCTCGTAAGGCACCCCCAAGGCGGCGACGGTGCAGGTGTCCCAGAGCGTCTCCGCCTCATAGCCGCCGACGTCGCCCCAGTCGACGAGGGCCTGGGCGTAAGCAAGCTGATCGCGCTCGGTGTCGTGCTCCATGATCGCCAGCTCGGTGCGGTCGATCTCGGCCGCCGCCGCTCGGATCTTGTCCGAGGCCACTGAAAGGAGCAGGTCCCGCACCGTCGAGTCGTCGCGCACCGAGCCGATGAACTGCCGCATGACCCCGAGCCCGCCGGACCGGGTCACCGCGCCGGAGTGAGCGGCCAGGTCACCGCTGATGATCCGGGAGAGGGTTGTCTTGCCCGATCCGTTGGGGCCGACGAGAGCGATCCGCGCACCTTCACCGACGCGCAGACTCACCTCGCGCAGCAACGGTCGCCCGTCCGGGAGGTCGAAGCTCACCTGGTTGACGTCGACGTGGCCCACGAGGGGGCAGTCTCCCGTATGCCGCCCGCTCCCGTCATCTGGTTTGGCTGCCTCCAGCCGCTGGGGTCGGTGCACTCGACGTCCGCGTGGCTCCCGACGTCGCGGTTCGGGTGGCGACGCCGACGCGCGAATCTTGGGGTGATGTGTGACCATTGTGACCAGAGTGACGACGTGACCGTCGCTGACCACATTTGCCGCTGGGTGCCCCGGGGTGACCACGCAGCGCCTGACGACAGGGGACGCCCTTCATGGTCAAGGTCAATCCGGGTCTGCGAACTCCGGCAATCATCTCCCTGGCGATGCTCCTCCTCGCGGCACCCACGGCGCCGATGCCATTCGTCGGCGGAGGCACCCCCGACTCGCACAGCCGCGTCTCGCTCAAAGGAGCGCCGATCGAGTCGCTGACCGCGGCGGGGCCGGCAACCGACCTCCCGGGGGCGACGCCGGTCACGGCGCCTGACCTTCCCGCCGCTGGGCCAGCAGCCGCCGCCCCTTCAGCGCGTGGCAGCAGTGCCGCCAACGTCCGCGGTCCCGGTGCTGCCGATGACCTCGTCGTGTCGCTCCCGGTCGCTCGCGGTGGCGTGGTCGGGCTGACCTGGCCATCGGGGACTGCCAACGTGACCGGTGCCGCGGTCCGCACCCTCGGTGCGACGGGGTGGAGCCAGTGGTACCTCAGCCCAGTGGAAGCGGTCGTCGATCCCGCCGGCGGACGGGACCAGCGTCCAGGGACCGAGCCCTTCTGGGTCGGGCTCGACGTGACACGCATCCAGGTCAGGCCGGCTGCGGCCGCTCGAAGCTCCTTCGAGACCGGACAACTGGACGTCTTCACTCCGGGGACCTCGCCGGCGCCTTCCGGACCGGCGGCGCGAGCGGCCGCCGCCCCCGTGCAGCTGTCTATCGTGACCCGCTCTCAATGGGGGGCTGACGAGACCCTGCGCAACGGCTGCGTGCCCGACTGGGCAGACACCACCCGCGCGGCCACCGTCCACCACACCGCCGGCACGAACACCTACACCCCGGAACAGGCCCCCGGCATCGTCCGGGGCATCATGAGCTACCACATCACGGTCCGAGGCTGGTGCGACATCGGCTACCACGCCCTCGTCGACAAGTACGGCACCATCTACGAGGGTCGAATCGGCGGGCTGACCAACCCGATCATCGGCGCCCACACGCTCGGTTTCAACCGGCGCAACTTCGGCGTCTCGGTCATGGGTGACTTCACCACCACCGACGTTCCGGCGGCTGCCGTTGACTCGGTGGCCAAGGTCATTGCCATGCGGTTCCACGACTTCTACGTGAATCCCAACGGCACTGCCACCCTGACGAGCGCAGACTCCGGCTCGCTCTATCCCGCAGGAACCGAGGTCACGGTTCCCACGATCGACGGGCACCGCGACTTCCAGTCCACCGCGTGTCCCGGGGCCAAGCTGTATGCCGCCCTTCCCACCATCCGCGCGAAGGTGGCCGCTCTTGTGCTCTACACGGACAGCGACCTCTACGCCCGCTATCAGGTGCTGGGCGGGAAGGCGGTCATGGGTGAGATCGGGATGGGCGAGGCAACCCTCTTCGGACATCGACACCTGGGGTATGCCAACGGCTGGGGGACGTGGACCCGAGCCGACGGGTCATTCATCGAACTCGGGCCCGCGTTCGATCGCTTCTTCGCCCAGTGGGGAGCCGCCTCATGGGGTGACCCGCTCCCGGAGAAGCCCGTCCCTGGCGGGGTCTCACTGGAATTCACCGGCACGTCGGTACGTCTGGTCTGGTCGCCCGAGACAGGCACCGGCATGGTCCTCGGCGCCATCCGCACCTACTGGGAGAAGAAGGGCGCACTCCAGTCGTGGATCGGCATGCCCGTCGAGCAAGAGATCGTCCAGCCGGGAGGCGTGTCCCAGCAGTTCTCGGTGGGTCGCGTGTGGTGGTCGCCGACGACAGGCGCCTTCACGACGCTGGGCGCCATCGGCTCACGGTATGCCGCCCTGGGCCCGGCAGTCCTGGGCTTCCCCACCTCCGAGGACACATCGGTTGCCCCTGATGGGGGACGGCAACGGTTCCAGCGTGGCTGGATCTACTGGTCCCCAGGCACCGGCGCGCATCCGACCTGGGGGGCAATCCACAGCGGATGGCAGGCCGGCGGCGGCGTCACGTGGCTGGGCTACCCCACATCTGACGAGGCGACGACCAGCCCAACCGGGGTCGGTCAAGACTTCGAACGCGGATCCATCTACTGGTCGAGCACAACGCCGGCGATCGCGGTGTATCGCGGCATCCACACGGTCTACGTGTCGGCCGGTGGACCCGGAGGATGTCTGGGCTACCCGATCGCCGGGGAGTCTCAAGCGACGGCAGGTGCGGTGAGCCAGAAGTTCCAGCACGGTTCGATCACCTTCCCCCTCGATGGCCGGGCTGCGTCATTCGTCTGCACCCTCTGACGGCCAGGCGCACCCTCTGACGGCCAGGCGCACCCTCTGACGGCCAGGCGCACCCTCTGACGGCCAGGCGCACCCTGTGACGACCGGCTCAGGTCGGTCGACCCCTACGCCGATGCAGGCTGTGCCTACAGCAGTTCAGCCGAGCCGGAGCCAGCCGCGCCCTCGCTGGGAGGCGCCGCGGCATAGGCCCGGGAGAGCAACCGGTAGGGCGGTGACGCGAAGGCGATCAGGACGGCGACCAGCATGAGCGCTCCCGCGAGGAGGAAGATCAGCGCGATCCCGCGGGTCTCTCCGGTCCCCAACAGCCAGGCGAACCGCATCGCTCCCTCGTCTGTGGCCAGGTATGGGATCAACCAGAATTGCGCGAGCGGCCCGATCAGGAAGGCCGAGATGGGGCTGGCTGCCGCCTCGACACTCTGGGCGAATCCGAACACCCGCCCCTGGCTGCGATAGGGCACCACCCGCTGGAGGATGGTCTGCTCTGCAGCCTCGGCGATCGGGATGAGGCACATGTACAGCAGGATCCCGCCGGCATACAGCCACCAGACCTCACGAATCGTGAAGAACATTCCGATGCCGGCAACGACAACGTTGGTCAGCAGCAGCGACCGTAGCGGCGTCGCGCCCAACCCGAACTTGGCCACCCACGCGCCACCGATGATGAACCCCACGCTGGTGACTCCGAGGACGATCCCCCAGGCCTCGACCGAGAACAAGGTCAGTCCATAGGGGTCCATGAGGGCCATGAACACCCCGCCGACGAGGTTGTTGAAGGTAGCGAAGAAGATCAGCGCCAGCAGGCCCGGGACGGCTTGGATCGCCTGCCATGCGCCGCGAACGTCGACGTGGCCTTTCGGGTCATCGGCGTGGCGCGTCGGCGGCACCTCGGGGATCTGGATGCTCAGCACGTGCGCCAACGCCAGCGCGGTCAGCCCGATCGCGATGACCAACGTCCACCCCATGCCGAGCAAGCCGACCGCCAAGCCGCTGAACACGCTGGTCACCATGAAACCCAGCCCTTGGACCGAGCCCACCAAGCCGTTGGCCTTGTCTCGTTCATCGGCCGGGACCAGCAGGGTGACCGTGGTCGACAGGGCGATGTTGCGCATGCTCTCGACCACGGCCCCAACAAGAATGACCACGACGAACACCCAGAACACCGGGCCGGTCCAATCGACCAGGCGCTCCTCCGGGAAGGCGACGAACAGCAGACCCGCGACAACGAACGTCACCAAGGTGACCAGGGTCGACCCGAGCATGATCCGCTTCTTGAGATGGCGGTCCACGAGCGTGCCGAACACCGTCCCGAACGCTGCGATCAGCAGCATGAACGACCCCCCGATGATCGAGGTCGCCAGCACTGACCGGGTCTCCACGTAGGCCCAGAACGTCAGCGCGAACCACAGGAAACTCGTCGTTACGTTGGCGAGCAACGTGTTGACCAAGGCCCAGCGGAACGCCCGGACCGTGGCGGGTCCGCGCTCGATACCAGGCGGGAGTAAGGCCGAGGATTCCATCGGGTCACCCTAAGCGCCGCCACCGACAAGGCCCTGCCGAACCTCGGCCCGGTCCTACGCTGGTCGGATGCGCAGCCACCCCGCGTCGGCCGACTATGCCCGCCACCTCTCCCTGATCGGCGCGGCGCTGGATGCCCGCATCACTCACCCGACCGGTGACCCGCTCCCCCGCCGTTCGACCTGGGGCCCGGCCCTGGACGTCGCCCTGCCACGACGCGGCCTCGGACCCGATGCCGTCCTCGACGAGGTCGTCGCTCACCTGATCCCCAACGGCATGCGGGCCGTCGATCCCGAGTGGTCGGGATGGATCCTCTCCGCGGCCGAGTCGAGCGTCCTCGCGGCGACGGCGGCGGCCGCGGTCACTGGCCCGCAGCGCTATCTGCTCACGGCATACAACCTCGTCGAGGACGTGTCGCTGAGGTGGCTCGCGCAGGTGTGCGGCCTCGACCCGGAGCGAATGAAAGGGATCTACTCCAGCGGCGGCTCGGTCGCCAACCTCGTGGCCCTCGGCGCCGCGCGGCAGTGGGCCTACGAGCAGCGCGGCGTCGACGTGGCCGCGGACGGCATGGCCGCAGCCGGGCGTCCGGGCGCGATCTACGCGTCAAGCGAGACCCACCACACCGTCCTGCGGGCTGCCGCGGTCCTCGGGCTCGGCCGCAGCGCAGTCCGCGAGATCCCTGTCGACCATCGGCAGCGCATGGACGTGGCTGCCCTCGCCGAGCGGCTCACCGCCGACCGCGCTGCCGACGTCGTCCCCATCGCCGTCGTCGCCAACGCCGGGACGACGAATACCGGTGCCATCGACCCGATTCGAGCCATCGGCGAGCTCGCCCACGAGCACGGCGCGTGGTTCCATGTCGACGGCGCTTATGGCCTCGTCGCCTGGGCCGACGAACGGGTCAGGCCACTGTTGGACGGTCTCGACCTGGCCGACTCGGCGATCGTCGACCCGCACAAATGGCTTTCCGCCCCGACCGGCATCGGTGCCACGTTCGTCCGCGACCCGACCATCCTCGAGCGGGCCTTCACCCAAGAGCCAGCGGCCTACCTCGCCGCGATCGACGCACCCGCTGACGTCCAAGTTTCAGTGGAGTCGATGGGAATCCACTACGGCGACATGGGAGTCGAGCTCTCGGCCCCCGCGCGTGGCACCGCCGTCTGGGCGACCCTGCTCGCGCTCGGCAGCGAGGGCGTCGCGGCTCGGGTGCGTGAAGACCGGGACCTCGCGGCATACCTCTCGCGGTTGGCCCACGAGCACCCCCGGCTGGAAGTGCTCGCCGAGCCGACGTTGTCGATCACGTGCTTCCGGTATGCCGTGCCCGCGACCTCCCCGTCCGACGCGGACGCGCTGACCGAGGCGATCTACCACCGCCTGGTGCGGACGACGCCCTACGTGCCGAGCACGACCCGCGTCGCCGGGGCCTTGGCGATCCGGCCGTGTTTCACCAACCCCCGCACCGATGTCGAGCACGTCGCCGGGCTGGCCGACGCCGTGGCCCGGATCGGCGATGAGCTCACCGGTCGCTGACCGTCCCTGCGTCGGAATCAGCTGCCAGCGGCACATCGCGGCGGGCCCGGGCTTCGAGTGCGCGGGCGGCGAGCGCCGGGTCAGGTGGGTAGCCCACCTGCTCCAGGCACAGCCCGTGTGCGGGCATGACCTTGACCCGGCTGCTGCGCTCCCCGGACGCCTGCACCTGCGCCGGCCAGTGGACCGACTCTCGGCCCAGACCGACCGGGACCACCGCGCCGACGAGAGCACGCACCATCGAATGACAGAAGGCATCGGCGACCACGCGCCCCTCGACCACCCCGTCGGCGCCCCTCGACCAACCGAACTCCAGCAGGGTCCGCACCGTGGTCGCGCCCTCACGCCGCCTGCAGAACGCCGCAAAGTCCTTGAGCCCCAACAGTTGTGCACTGCCCGCGCTCATGGCGTCAACGTCCAGCTGCTCGCCGATCCAGACAGTGTCCCGGCGCCGCAGCGAATCACGCTCGGCACGGCCGTCAGCGATCCGGTAGGAGTAGCGTCGCCACACCGCAGCGAACCGCGCGTCGAAACCGGCGGGCGCACGGTATACCCGATGGACGACGACGTCGGGAGGCAACAGACCGCGCAGGCGCGCCACGAGTGCCTCGTCTGGAGTCCGGCCAGTGCGTCCCACCGCGGCGACGTATGCCGTCTCGGCCACGTCCGCGTGTGCCACCTGTCCCCGAGCGTGCACCCCGGCATCGGTGCGCCCGGCGACGGTGAGCCGCACCGGGTCGGGCGCGCGGAGCACCGTCGTCAGCGCGACCGACAGTTCACCTTCCACTGTCCGCAGGCCGGGTTGGGCGGCCCAGCCGGAGAAGTCGGTGCCGTCATAGCCGAGGTCGATCCGCAGCCGGACCGACGGGCTCCCAAGATCGCTCATCGGGGTGACCCGACGCGTTCGTAGCGGTCACACCAGTGGGTGTCTAGGACGGGCTCCGGTGTCGGGCTCCGATGGCAGATGCGCCCGACGCTCAAGCCGGACCCGTCCAGGTCCCAGACTGCGCCCGGCCCCTGGGACCCCGCGGCGCCGTCACCACCTGGGGTCGCCAACCGGCACGTGGCACACGCGCGCAGATAGGCCGGCCGCAGCGCGGCGGCGAGATCGGTCAGGGCGGATCCGAGCGAGCCGGTGCCACGTCCCTGCACGGTGCGTCCTCGGTGGGTCAGGGCCACCTGCACATTGACCGTCGGCTGCTCATCGACATCGACGGTGAGGTCCGCGGGAACGGTGCCGCCGTCGTCCGTGACAAGGGTAGGCCACGCCGCGCGACGCGACGCGCCGCGCGGGAGGGGGAACGGCAACACGCGCACGGCCGTCATCATCGCGCATCCGAGCAAGCCCCGTGCCCTCCCGCCCGCCGACGCGGCGCCCAGGACAACTCCCCTCCAGTGACGCAGGTCACCAGACCAACCGGCAGTCGAGCGACGGCGATGGCAACCTGACTCGCCCGGCCCGCGTCATACGGGACATAGCGGCTCACAGGGGGCCGCTCTCTCCCGACAGGGGTTCTTTGATGAAGCACTCCCGGATGTTCGTCGCGCTCGTCGCAGCCGCGGCCCTGCTCCCCCTCACCGCGCCGGCCTCGTATGCCGCCGCCCCCACCAACGACGTGCCCGCCGGGGCCGTCGCCCTCACCCTCGGTCAGACGTGGACCCAGGACACGACCGAGGCCACGACCGACGCCCTCGACGCCACCCTCAACCGCACATGCGGGGCGCCAGTCACGAACGCGAGCGTCTGGTTTACCTACACCGACCCGACCGGAGCTGGGTTCCTCGCCGACATGACCGCGAGCGACTATTCCGGCGGCTTCATCGTCACCGCCGGAGATCCGGCCACCGGTGACTTCGTCGCCTGTGGCCCGGACGCGGTGGCCGTTCGGGGCACCGCAGGCACCACCTACTACCTCGTCGCCTTCTCCGACAACGCCACCCTGGGCGGCAACCTGTCGGTCACCCTGTCCGAGCCTCCCCCGGCGCCCGAGGTGACGCTAACCATCGACCCGAGGGGCACGGCAGACAAGGCCGGGACGGCACACATCAGCGGGACCTACTCGTGCAGCAACGCCGACGGCTACCAGAGCGACATCGAGGGGATGCTCACCCAACGGGTGGGGCGGACCAAGATCACGGGCTACTTCTTCTCCTACCCGTTGGAGTGCGACGGGGCGGTCCACCCCTGGGACGCCTTCGTGGTGAGCGACACGGGGCTGTTCTCCGGCGGCAAGGCGGCCAACGTCTCCGTGGCCTTCGCGTGCGGCATGGTCGACTGCGCGGCATACCAGACGGGTGCGACCATCCAGCTCGACCGCGCCCGCAGCTGGACCTGACCTCAGGGCAACGGCAACGACGAAGGCCCCCACCAGGGGGTGGGGGCCTTCGTCGTGTCCTTGCGCGGGGTGACCGCGCGGCGGCTCAGCCCTCGGACTTGCTGCCGGCCTTCTTGAAGCCTGCAGCCTGCGCGTCGGCCGCCGTCTTGAACCAGAACTCGGCAACCGTCGCGTCATACCAGCGGCCGTCCGGCTCGTGGTAGAGACCCGAGTCGGCGTTGCCCTTGACGGTGTAACCCTCGGGGGCGGAGCCATCGGCCAGCGGCGCCGCAGCGCCCTCGGGCAGGGCGGGCGCCTCCGGCGCGTCGACGAGCCCACTCGCCTCGGTCGCAGCCGCGTCAGTCGCGGCGTCGTCGAGCTCAAGGTCCTTGGGTGCCTCGACGTCGGCGGCCTTGGTGGCCTGGTCGGCCTTGGCGGCGTCGGCCTTCTTCTTGTCGGACGCGGCACGCTTGGTGGCGGCCTCGGCCTCCTTGACGGTGGCCTTCTTCGCCGACAGCGGCTCGCGGACCAACTCGATCACGGCCATGGGGGCGTTGTCGCCCTTGCGCGGCCCGATCTTGATGATGCGGGTGTAACCACCCTCGCGCTGGGCCATGTCGGGCGCGACCTCGGTGAAGAGGCGGTGCACGACGCCCTTGTCCCGCACGACGGTGAGCACCCGGCGACGCGCGTGCAGGTCACCGCGCTTGGCGAAGGTGA
>WBZS01001587.1_pt1 | contig 17331 bp, 17 predicted proteins | sample 5204201 | NCBI WGS metagenome assembly WBZS01 (sample SAMN12344357, study PRJNA552823) | activated sludge metagenome | biome: Activated sludge suspended growth; feature: Nitrification reactor; material: Wastewater; isolation source: activated sludge from nitrification reactor of wastewater...
TAGTCGCCAGTCTCTTAAATGCTGTCTCCAGTAATGCCGTCGCCGCTCCTGAGGGTTGCGATTCGTTTCAATGCTAAGATGTCCCAATGCTCCGGGACCTCGCCGAGCCATTCGACGCCGCTGTCCTTGTACTTCGGGTATCGGGGAAAGCTCATTTCGACAGCCCCCCGATCATCGTCAGGATGCGATCGGTGACAACCTTCAATTCGGCGTCGATCTCGGCCAGGTCGCGAGGCGGTTTGAAGACGTAGAAGTGCCGATTGAACGGGATCTCGTAGCCGACTTTCGTCTTCTCGTGATCGATCCACGCATCGGCGGCGTGCGGCAACACTTCACGCTTGAAGTACGACTCGATGTCCTCACTGAGCGGCACATTCTCAGTATCGCGCAGGTTGGCGTCGGGCTGGGGCTTCCCCTTCAGTTTCCCCTTCGTGCCGAGGACGATCTTGCCGGCCTCGTCGCGTTGGGGGCGTTCGACCGTGATTGTGTGGTAGCCAAACTCGGTGTTTTTGAAGATGCGGCTGATTGGCACGCCGTCCTTGGTGACCTTTTTGCAGTTGCCGAAAAGCTTGGTGATCTCGGCGATGTGTTCGTCGCTCAGTTCCTTGCGTTTGCTGCCCAGGCTTTTCCGCATCTTCTGCCAAAAGCTGCTGGCGTCGATCAGTTGCAGCTTGCCCTTGCGGTGTTCGGGTTTGCGGTTGCTGACGATCCAGATATAGGTGCTGATGCCGGTGTTGTAGAACATGTCGGTGGGCAGGCCGATGATGGCTTCGACCAGATCGTTTTCGAGCACATAGCGGCGAATTTCGCTTTCGCCGGACCCTGCGCCGCCCGTAAAGAGCGGCGAGCCATTCAGAACGATGCCGAATCGGCTACCGCCATCCTTGGCGGGCCGCATTTTGGAAATCAGGTGCAGCAAGAAGAGCAGCGAACCATCGCTGACGCGAGGCAGACCGGGCCCGAATCGGCCGCTGAAGCCCTGCTGCTCATGTTCTTTGCGAATTTCCTTCTCGATCTTCTTCCACTCCACGCCGAAGGGAGGATTGGAAAGCATGTAGTCGAAGTGCTTCCCAGGCAGGCCATCGCTGGCGAGCGTATTGCCGAAAATGATGTTGGCAATGTCCTGCCCTTTGATGAGCATGTCGGCTTTGCAAATCGCGTACGATTCGGCGTTCAGCTCTTGGCCGTACATTACCAGCCGGGCGCCAGGATTCATTTCGGCCAAATGTTCGCCCGCGACAGACAACATGCCACCGGTTCCTGCGGTCGGATCGTAAAGCGAACGGACGACGCCGGGCTTGGTCAGGGCTTCATCGTCTTCTTCGAAAATCAGGTTGACCATCAGGCGAATGACTTCCCGCGGCGTGAAGTGTTCCCCGGCCGTCTCGTTCGAGAGTTCCGCGAATTTGCGGATCAGTTCTTCAAAGACCGTGCCCATCTGAGCATTGCTGACGGTTTCCGGATGCAGATCGATCTTGGCGAACTTCTCGGCCACCAGGTAGAGAAGACCGGCTTTGCCTAGGCGATCGACCTGCGTGTGGAATTCGAATCGTTCGAAAATATCGCGAACTGGCTGGGAGAAGCCTTGTAGGTAGGCGAATAGGTTCTCCTTGATATGGTCCTGATCGCCCATCAGCGTCTTCATGTCGAGCGGCGACGCATTGTAGAAGAGTTGACCAGACTTGCGGAGAAGGAACGGCTCCGGATTCAGGCCGGTCTTGGTCCGCTTTTCCAACTCCGCGAGGACTGCGGGCTTGGTGGCTTCCAGCACGCAATCGAGCCGGCGGAGGACCGTGAACGGCAAGATGACTTTGCCGTACTCGGACTGTTTGTAGTCACCGCGGAGCAAGTCGGCGACCGACCAAATAAAGGACGAAAGATTCGGTTCGTTCACGGGTAGCCCAGTATTTCCAATGGCACAAATCAAACGTCAGGAATGGGGCAGTACCCCTACTTTCCCTGGCACTATAGAAACCCTTTAAGTCGCTTCGGCGAGTCACCTTGAGCCTTATGGTTCGCTGCTTCGGCTTGCTATCGTATCGTTCGCGCCGGAGCAATCAAGCAAGAAGATGCCCGCGACCCTCCCGGGGAAATCGGCGAGATGTCCTTGAGCGTCAGCATAAGCCACATTGGATAAACGTTTTGCGTTTTTAGAACTCAAAATATCCGAAAGGTAATTCAGAGTATAAAACCTGCGGAAGAAGCATTGAGAATCAGGTATTTCCACGTAGCGATTGCCCTAGGCAAAACGCTCGCTTGATGGCTCAAGGAGAGGTATAATTCCCAAATCTTTTTGGCAAAAAGAGAATTGTCCTGAGGTGAATTATGGGTGGAATTGGGAGCGGACAATGGCGGAGGCGGTCCGCCAAGAATACGGTCGAAGATGCGTTGACCTTGGCAGTGGGAAGTTTTTCGAATTGCTTATTCCATGGTGCCAGCGGGACGGTCTCTTGGAATCGCCTTATTGGGAGCAAATCAAGCCTGGGCTTCGAGGTCAATCTCGCCCCTGAAAAGACCACAATCACACTTCTTTATCGATGGAAGGATACCGAGAATGTGCGAATTTCGGTGGAATTGGCACAGACGAACACACAGTTCGGTGGGAAACGTTGGTGGTTTCGGTGTCCGCTGGCCGTACGCGGTTTCCCTTGTGAACGTCGAGCCATGAAACTTCATCTTCCGCCCTTCGCGAAATTTTTCGGGTGCCGGAAATGCCACGAATTGACTTACCGGAGCTCTCAGGAAGCCCACCGCACTGAAAGATCGTTGGCTCAAATGGAGTTTGCCCGCGAATCTACCGAATTGTGGGAATCAATGAGATGAAATAAGCAGGTCCCTCTTGAAGCCTAGACCCTGGGCAAAGGAATTGTTCATGTCTGATAAAGAAATCGAACAAGCACGCCAAGCCGCCCATCGGCTCTTAACGTGTATTCATCGAATTGACGTGATAAAGCGAATTTCGGCTGAAAGGGTTCTCGATTTTCGCGACATGATTCTGGAATCGTTTACGACTTACTGGCTCGACGAAGATCGATTTCTGGGTTCTGTGCTTCGACCATTGCTCCCCCAGATTGCTCTTGCGCGAGAATTGACGCCGAGCCGGGGGTTCGTCACGTGGGGATCGGGTGTGATGGGAAGTGCGACCGAAGGGTTGGTTATCACGGTCGACGCTATCGAAGGTGCATTCCGAAGGCATTATGCGGCGGACCTGATCGACTTGGCTGAATCGCAATTTGCGAAGGAAATGCCGTCGAAAGTCTTCGACCGGGGACGGCAAATTGGACAGGTCGTTCAAAGTTTGGTTCACCACCACCGGGACCGTATCGTCGAACTTGCTGACGGACGGACAATGTCATTCGGACACTTCAATTGCGTTGGGTTAGGATCAACAGCCAGCCAGGGATATATAGCGTTATCAGAATCAGAGACCTTTCAAGAAGCCGTTCAGGTTCTTTTGGGAAAAGAAAACTTTTTCGGCCTAATTTATCTACTTCTGAATGCGTTGGATTTTAACGAATCTTTGGCAAGTAAAGAAATCGACCGCGACTACTTGCTCGTAGAACGGGCCATGAAATCTGGGATATTGTCCCTTTCCTCCCTCAGCGGAGAAGTAGTTACCCCTCGGGTACTCAAGAGTGCTACCCCACTTACCAACCCGCCAAAAAGACCGGGAGATGAAGTAACGGATGGTAAAGGCGGAAAGCAACCTCTAGCACCTCAATATGTGACGCTCGACCAGTTGGCTGCCATGGTCAGACGAAGCAAACGAACTCTTGAGAACTGGAGAAGGCGCCAAAAGAATCCAATGCCTGACCCGGATGTTGAGGGAGGTGGCGGTAAACCACACGAATGGATATGGGAAAAAATCCGACTTTGGCTCGAGCACGAAACTTGTAGGACCCTCCCCGTCGACTTTCCTTCAATTCGACCCTGACCGAAACTAACCGCAAACCATACTAAACCGCACTAAACCATACCTACCCGTGTTAAGGTACTCGCGAGCCTGATCTCATACCATGAGGCAACGCGATGGAACCGAGACCGTTTCATATCGACCCAGCCGCTGTCTACGACGACGCTACGATCGTTCTCAGTCTAGGCATACCGAGCACCATACTCGCCAAGGCTCGCCGCAAGGGCGACCTACGCTTCTGCCGGCGGGGCCGCCGATACTTTCACCTCGGCAAGTGGTTGCTGAATTGGCTGACTGAGGAACCTTCGCAATCGAAGGAGGCCGGCAATGTATGACGCTTTACCGCTTCACTCCGCGGAACCTAAGCCTCTTAAATCATCGGGCTTAGGCCGGCCTTTACCCAAGAGGCTAGTCGCTGATGCTAAACACCTAGCGAAACTTCTCGGCGTGGGGCTTCGCACGGTTCGAACGTGGAATTCCGCTGGCAAGCTGCCGACGCCGATTCGCATCGGTGGTCGCGTCGTCTGGCGAATGAAAGAAATCCGCGCCTGGCTCGCTGCTGGCGCCCCCGACCGTGAGACGTGGGCCGCGATGTGCGAAGCCCGAAAGTGATTTCGCAATAGCAACGGCCGACCCGCGTCAACGGATCGGCCGTAATTCGAAAAGGCTTAGACCAATGTTGAGTGTATTCCGAACCCCAGGCCCCGTCAACGGGGACGCAAATGTCCAGTCGCCTAGCGATGATACAGTCCTGCTTTCAGTTTACCAGGACCTCGACCAATTTGTAGCTCGCCAAGTTGTCTTCTGGGCCAACCACGGCCCGGCTGACTCCCCTTATTTGACGCCTGACGAGGCCGAGCAAGCTGAAGCCGATTCAGTCTGGGCGAAGCTGAACGACATTGTCATTTAATCGACCACTATTCTCTATTCCCGAAAGGAAATGAATCGTATGGAACGAGTACATCCATCTGAAAAAGCCCGCCAAACGGCGGCAATGCCGGACTCGTCGGCCGACTTTGATCCGGGGGCGTTCGACCGGATTCCGACATCGGATCACAGTGCTCCCGATCCGTTCGATCCTGCAAGCCTTCGGCTCACTCAAGATTTCTCCGCGTCGGTAGGCGTGAAGAAAGCATTGCTGACGGTTCCGGTCCGCAAGCCTGACAAGAGTTGGTTTGTACGTGTCCATCCTGATGCCGCCTATCGGTTACAGACTGCGGTCATCGAACTCAAAGAAGACCGCGAAGTCTACCTCGTCACGCAGCCGTTGTGGACCGAGTTGGCGGCCGAGGCGATGTTCAAGCCGAAGCTGTTGGCGACGGCAGTCAATCGGCAAGGTGTAGCGTTTTTCTGGGACGTGAACCTGCCACGTGCCGATGGCCGCGCGGACGAATGGTCACGCACCGCGCTCGAAGCTCTCGACATGGCAAGCAAGCGATGGGTACGCGTCGTCGCGAACATGAATCTTGGCGCGTACGAAGTCTACACCGCGTCGGGCGAATTGGGAGAGCCGGTTTGGCCTGAGGCGCCGTTCAAGGACCTACTGCGCATCGCGTTTAAGGATCGGTACATCGCCGACCGTTCGCATCCCGTGTTGCGCCGCCTGCGGGGGGAGGTCTAGCCGTGGACTCGCTACGACACTACCGCGAGATATGGGCCGTTGACTTCGAGTTTTTCGCCGTACCTGGTGAAAGGCCCGCCCCGTTGTGTGTCGTGGCGAGAGAGTTGCGGACGGGGGAGTTGGTGCGCGTTTGGCTTCGCGACGGTGCGGCCACCACTCCCCCCTATCGAACCGGGCCTGATTCGTTGTTCATTGCGTTCTATGCGTCGGCTGAACTTGGATGTCATTTGGCGCTTGATTGGCCGATGCCAGCCCGCGTGGTTGATCTGTATGCGGAGTTTCGCAACCTTACCTCGGGCCTTCCTACGCCATTCGGTCACAGTTTGTTAGGTGCGATGGCCTACTTCGGCCTGGATGCCATCGAAGCGAATGAGAAAGACGCTATGCGTGCCTTGGCCATGCGTGGCGGTTCCTACACCGATGCTGAGCGATTGGATCTACTCGACTACTGCCAAGCCGACGTCGATGCCCTGGCCCGTCTCTTGCCCGCGATGCTTTCAGGCATCGACCTACCCCGCGCCTTGCTACGGGGCCGATATATGACCGCCTCCGCGCGCATGGAATGGGCGGGTATTCCCATCGATGCCGAACTACTCTGCCGGCTTCGCGAGAACTGGACGAGGGTAAAACATCGAATCATTGCAACCGTTGATGCGAATTATGGCGTATTCGTCCCGGCGGACCGTCGACCAATCAATCCGCAGTCCACCTACGGCGCGGCATTGCTCGAAACGGCCAAGGAATGGAACATCAACCCGCATGTCCTGGACGAAGCCGTGGAAACGGTCTTGCGTGAAGAGCGGGACACGTTGTCCGAAATCATCGAAGCCCGTAAAGCGGCACGCAAGGCAACAGGCTTAACGCCTCGCCGTTTGGCATCCTGGGAAGACGCTGGCCGGGACCACGCAACCTACCCGGCGTTGGATACGACCGCCCGCGAGTTAGCGGGGATGTATCCCGCTCTCGGCATTGGCCAAGGGTACTCGATGGAAGATGGATACGACGCTACGGACCACGGCGCGGGATTGTGGGACCTTCTCCGCAATGAAGATCCCCGCATCAAGCCGCGCCACGATCCCGACCTACTCCACCGAGCGGCTGAAATGGTGCATCAAGCGGGAAGTCAGCTACGCCAATTTGGACCGCTGACATTTTCGACAGCACGATTCGCGGAATATCTGACCCGTGCGGGTATTCCGTGGCCACGGTTGGATTCGGGATCCTTGGCCTTGGATGATGACACGATGAAAGAGATGGCTCGCGCCTACCCCGATGCCATCGGTCCGCTGCGCGACGTGCTTCGGCTTCATCGTGGCGAGTTGAAGCGCATCGAGTTGACCGTCGGAACGGATGGACGAAATCGATACATGCTCTCCGCGTTTTCGTCGAAGACAAGCCGCAATCAGCCAAGCAACACCAAATGTATCTTCGGCCCCTCGGCATGGCTTCGTTCGCTGATTCGGCCCGCCGTCGGCCGAGCGATTGCATACGTTGATTGGTCCGCGCAAGAATTGGCTATCGCTGGTGCTTTGTCGGGCGATCGCGCAATGCAGGACGCCTACCATTCGGGCGATCCCTATCTATGGCTTGCGAAGAAAGCAGGCGCGGTGCCTGCCGACGCCACGAAGAAAACGCACCCGGCGGAGCGCGACCAATTCAAGGTGGTGATGCTGGGCGTGCTCTATGGCTTGAGCGAGGACGGCATCGCCCGCAAATTGGGCGTTCCGCCATGTCGCGGGCGAGAACTCTTGCAGATGCACAGGGAATCCTTTCGCGGTTTTTGGGCATGGTCTGACGCCGTAGAAACGCAGGCGATGCTGACAGGAAAACTGTGTACTGTCTTCGGTTGGTGCGTTCACGTCGGCCACGAAGCGAACCCGCGAAGCCTCCGCAATTTTCCGATGCAGGGGAATGGCGCGGAGATGCTCCGATTGGCGTGCTGTATGGCCACAGAGCGAGGCATCCATGTTTGCGCGCCCGTTCATGACGCCTTGCTTGTCGAAGGCCCTGCCGAGGACATCGAAGAGATTGTGAAACGAACGCAAGCGGCGATGAGAGAGGCCGGCGAAATCGTGCTCGATGGCTTCGAGCTACGCACCGATGCCAAGATCGTTCGATATCCCGACCGGATGACCGATGACCGTGGACGAGTGTTCTTCGAGCGGGTTCTTGAGTTGCTCGACGGCACGGAACGCGAGGAGACTCCTTGCATCGGTGCAACACCCCCGGGTTGCACCGATGCAACAGGACCCCTCGCACCGGTGCAACACCCGTCCATTCTTATTTCTTCTTCTCTTCTCTCTTAAATAAATAAGCACCCCAGAGCTACGCCATGAAAGAACTGGAGCCCGCCGATTTTCGCTCACCTGTCGGCGTTGACCCCGAAGAACTTCGAAATCGACCCTCGAGGAGGCCGCCACACCATCGGACGGGAGAACCATTCCTGAAAGGGCCGATTCCTTGGCCGTGGTTGCAATTGGCCATGCAACAGAAAGGGAAGGCGCTGCACGTCGCGTTGATGCTCTGGAAGGAATCGGGCATTCGAAAAAGCCGAACGATTCGGTTCAACCTCTCGGCAGCGGCGAAAATCGGCATCCATCGCGATACCGCACGCCGTGGTTTGCGTGCGTTGGAATCGGCCCAGCTAGTAAAGGTAACGCATCGCCCGGGCCGAGCTCCTGAAGTGACTTTGCGGGACACGCCACCTCTCCCCGTCGATGAGCCTGCATTCTGAAGTTTAGATAGGCTTAGAACCTTCCGAAATAGACGCGGGGGAAATGCGGAATCACTCAAGAGGCCTGTTCCACGACTATGACATCTGAACGCGATAGGACTCAAAATTCGGGGTTCCCAGGCGTTCTGTAAGATCCGGCGCAGCTGTTACGACGATTTTCCGGTACGATGACCAAGCCTTAAGGCCGACGTGGGGCGAACGACCTGAGAACCGTTTCCCCACGCTCGGCCGTTCTCAGAAAGGTTCCAACCATGCCGAAGCCGTTCAAACCAAGCCGATCTTGCCCAATTCCACCTGACGCAGAACGAATCGACCGTGATGGCGTGCTCCACGTCCGCGTTCGCGTAAACGGCAAGTTCCTGGTTTGCCCGCTCTCCGAGGATGGAACGAAGTATCTTCGGCCGGCGAAATGCTGGTATTTCAATCTTCGCACCGCGAACGGCACCGTAAAGCGAGTTCGAGGATATTCCGATCTCAAAGCAACGGAACAACTCGCCGCCGAGATGGAGCGGAAACAAGCCCGTAAGCGGGCCGGCATCACCGATCCAAGCGAAGAACACCTACGCCGCCCGCTCGCAGATCATCTGAAGGATTACGCTGCTGCTTTGGAAGCGAAGGGGGGAACCGCTCGGCATGTTCGAGAAACCATCGCCCGGTGCTCGGCCATGTTCAAAGGGGCCGGGTTTACGTTCCCGATGGACGTGGACGCGGGCAAGGCTTCAGAATGGCTGAACAATCGCCGCCGGGACCGTTCGCCACGGATCATTCCAGCGGGCGATTCCTTTCGGCCTGGCGAAGTCGCATCGATCCTAGGCGTGAGCTTGACCGCACTATCGAAATCAATGAAACGCCAAGGCTTGACCGCGACCGGAAACGGAAAGGCGCGACGGGTTCCGCGCATCGCCGTCGAAGCCCTTGTGGCGAACAGGGCGAAGGGGACCGCGCCCGAGACGGTGAACCATTACATCCGGGCCGTTCGAGGTTTTTTCCGTTGGCTCTTGAAGACGAAGCGGATCGGCGCGAATCCGCTCGAAACCCTGAACCTCTTGAACTCTGCCATCGACCTTCGCCGGATTCGTCGGGAATTGACCGCTGACGAACTACGCCGACTCTTCGACGCTGCCCGAAAGAGCGATCGGAACTTTCGAGGCCTTTCTGGCGTGGACCGATTCACGCTCTATCTCACAGCCGCCGGAACCGGGTTCCGTGCCAGCGCCCTTTCCCATCTGACGCCGGCCGACTTTGACTTGGGTTCCCCTACGCCCTCCGTGACGCTCGCCGCCCGGTTCGCGAAGAATCGCCGAACGAAGGTCCAACCCATTCCGACCGACGTCGCGAACGTACTTCGTGAATTCGTGGAAGGGAAGCCCGTGAACGCTCCCGTTTGGGGCGGGACGTGGGCGAGCGACTACAAAGGGGCTGAGATGCTTCGGATCGATCTGGAGGCAGCCGGCATTGCATACGCCGTCGAAGGACCTGACGGGCCGGAATACGCCGACTTCCATTCGCTCAGGCATTCCTACCTGACGCTGGGGGGACGTTCGGGGATCGACCTGCGAACGCTTCAGGAACTTGCCGGGCATTCGACGCCGGCGCTCACCGCCCGATACTCGCATCGCCGCTTGCACGACCTAACAGGGGCCGTAGAGAAATTACCGAACCTTGTTCCCACGAGTCCGGGAAATACGAACCCTGAGCTACTGAGAATGACAGGAACCGAGGGGCCAAAAAGCGCACCACCGGGCGCACTAGACCATCGCGCCGAACCGCATTTTTCGGCATTAATCTGCACGAATGACCAGCAAAGGGAGTTTTCGGTAGTGTCGGCTGAAAGTGTTGATTCTGACGGGATTTGCACCAATTCGCATTCGTCGGCACCGGGAGATGAAAGTGCCTCCTATAGGACTCGAACCTATAACCCGCTGATTAAGAGTCAGCTGCTCTGCCAGTTGAGCTAAGGAGGCTTGAAATTTCATTATCGGAATCGGACGCGAGCCTTCAAGTGGGGGCTCGCTTTTTTGCCGTCAATTTTGGGACGCTACCCGCGTCGCTTCGGTTCGCGGAAATCTCGCTTCTTTCACCCTGCGGATTCTGCGGAATTTTCCGGCACCAGGATCGCCTTCAACTTTCGTACCGCGCGAAGGTAACGCATCGAGGCGGCTGCTTCCGTCAATCCCAACGATTCGGCAATCTCTTGGTTCGGCACCTGTTCATAATGACGCATCAAAATGATTTCTCGATCTTCCTCGTTCAACTCAGCCAACGCGCCTTGCAGCTTGCGCTGAAGCTCTTGCTGAATGGCCGCGGAGGCAGGCGTAAGTTCTGGGTCCAGCAGTTGGCCCGCCAAATCGAGCGAGGATTGGTCGGCCCAACCGGGACGATGCAGCGGCTGTTCGCGGTTCACGCCCCGTTTCTGGGCTTGATGATGCCGGCGGTGCGCGTCGATCAGATGATCTTTCGCCAAGTGCCTTAACCAAAGCGGAAAAGGCATGATCGGCTTTTGAAGGTATTCCTGCAAACGTTTGCTAGCTTCGAGCAGAACTTCTTGAACCACGTCGCTTGCATCCACGCGTTGCACGATGGCCGGATCGATGCGCAGATCGATCATGCGTCGGACCGGTTCGCGGAACCGTGCCAGCAACTGGTCCCGCGCCTCGATGCTGCCTGCCTTGGCCTGAGCCATCAATTCCTGCGTCTCCGTCGATTCGGGCCACATGATTTTCGCTCGCGGGAAGAGGAATGAAAAAGGAAACAGCTTCGTCTGGGTCGTTCCAACTCGCCTCGTTTACCGTTTCGCGCTCGCAGGCTCCCGGGCGTTCGTTGATGGGATTCTTCAATGAACCATTTTTGCGAGCGCGAAACGGTAACCGAGGCTGCGATTTGGTCAACGAAAATGCGTTTAGTACGCGGCTCGCAGGATCTCTTCCAAATCATCGACCTTCGCGGGGCGAGGATTCACTCGAAGCAAACGACGAATCGCGGCCGTCTTCTCGGCGAATGGTCGTAATTGCTCCGGTTTCACGCCGATGTCGCGTAGCCGGCCTGGCACGCCGATGTCGGCACGCAGACGATCGACGGCTTCGATGCCTCGTTCGGCGGCGGCATCCGGGGAAAGCCCCGTCGTATCTTCGCCCAGCAGGCGTGCGATCGCGGCAAACTCGGCAATTCGGGTCGGTTTGTTGAAACGCATCACAAAGGGAAGGAGCAAACCATTGCCGCAGCCGTGGGAGCAATGGACCGCACCACCGACGGGGTATTCCAACGCATGCACGAGGGCCACACCAACGTTGGAAAACGCCAAGCCGCCCAACAGCGCCGCCAAGGCCATGCCTTCCCGTGCTTCGAGGTCGTTGCCATCTCGGACGGCCCGGCGCAGGAATTGGCCGACGAGGCGAATCGCCCATTCCGCGTTCATGTCCCCCATGGGATGTTTTCCCTGGTAGACCGTGCGTTCGCCTGGCGGGAGGGGAAAGATGGTGTTGTCGATCGCGGTGTAGGCTTCGATGGCGTGGGTGAGTGCGTCGATCCCGCTGTCCGCCGAGACTTTCGGCGGACAAGAAATCGTAAGCATCGGATCGACCAAGGCGACGGTCGGGCGAAGATAGTTCGAGAGAATGCCAACTTTGATCTGCTTTTCGGTATCGGTGACGACGGCGGCAGCGGAGACTTCGGAACCGGTGCCGGCCGTGGTGGGAATGCAGATGAGGGGAAAGATTGGCCCCGGGATTTTTTCATCGCCATAAAAATCAGCCGGGCTGCCTCCGTGCTTGAGCAGCGTGGCGGAGAGTTTGGCGAGGTCCATATTCGAACCGCCGCCCAGACCGACGAGAATGTCGGGGCGGAAGCGTTTCGCCTGTTCGAAGCATTTGAGTGCCGCGGTGACGGCAGGTTCGGGTTCGCCTTCGGTGAAGGCGTCCGTCACGATGCCCGCTTCGTGCAGCGGTTTTTGAACCCGTTCGAGTAGGCCCGCTTTCACCAGGATCGGATCGGTCACGATCAATGCTCGACTCGCACCAAGCCTTTTGGTGATGTCGCCAAGTTGCCCCAGCGCATCGCGGCCGAACACGATTTGGCCCGCGCTATGAAACGTCCACACGGTACGCATGATGGTCCTCGAACTTTACCAAGATCGTTTCGTTCGTTATATTCCAGGAATCCCACCAAGCCCATGGCCGAAAGGCCGTGGGATGAGGGGCGTGAGGGTTTCTTTCTGAACGAGTTGCCCGTGGGGTTTTTGGGGGAGGCGTTACCCCATGGCCTTTCGGCCATGGGCTTGCGGGGTGGGTTTCAAAACATGGATGCGCGTATTGGGATTGTGACCATTTCGGATCGAGCGAGTCAAGGAATCTATCAAGATCTTGGTGGGCCGGCCATTCGTGAGTGTTTGACCGAGATTCTGACCTGTCCGTGGCAACCGGTCCTGCGGTTGATTCCCGATGACCAGGCCACCATCGAGCAAACTCTGAAAGAACTTTGCGATACGGAAGGATGCTGCCTCGTCGTCACCACGGGGGGCACGGGGCCGGCCCGCCGCGATGTGACGCCCGAAGCGACGGCGGCGGTGTGCGAAAAAATCCTTGATGGCTTTGGCGAAATGATGCGTGCCGTCTCGCTGAAGGTAGTTCCCACCGCGATCCTTTCGCGCCAAATTGCCGGGATTCGTGGGCGCTCTCTCCTCGTCAATCTGCCGGGCAAACCGAGCGCGATCCGCGATTGCCTCCTCGCCGTCTTCCCGGCAATTCCTTACTGCATAGATCTTATTGAAGGACCCTATCTCACCACCAACGAAACACTCGTGAAAGCATTTCGGCCTAAGAAGGCGTGATCATCTCGGCTGCCGTTTGATCGCCAAAACCAATTCAATTTTATTTCTTCGATTTGAAGCCCTCCCGCCGATTTCCTCGGCGGTTCCGGGAACTTTTCCTGGTTCGATCGCGTCACATCTCTTGAATCCACGTCGCTCACATTCGCCCCCACACATGGAAGAACGTATGCGATCACGAACAAGTGCCGTTGATTCGCCCGGCGTTCAGCTTTCGACGATCATCACGCCGATGCTGGATATGGCTTTTCAAATCTTGGCGTTTTTCATCATGACGTACCATCCGTCCTCGCTCGAAGCCCATATTCCCGGTGCGTTGCCGGAGAACGATCGGGTGCACCGTCCGGGAGCGGGTCCGGTGCTAGAGCCGGAACTTGAAGTTCCCGTGGATCCTTTGCATCTGCTTGAAAACTCGATCGCGGTACGCCTTGAGGCGAGTCGGCATCAAACGGGCGATGTCGGCAAAATCTATGTGCGCCAAGGCGAAGAAGTTCATGATGAACCGATCGCCGACGCCGATCGCGATTCGGTTGCGAAATGCTTGGTGGACCTGCGTCGGCGGATGGTTGAAATTCGGTCACGAGTCCTGATGCCAACGTCGATTCGAATCTCCGCGGACGGTGAAATTCATCAGGGAAGCCTGGTTAAGGTGTACGACGCTTGCAAACAGGCAGGGTTCGCTACGATCCAATTCATACGTCCTACTCGAATCGCTCAAGGCCGATAACGCGTGTCGACGTTAGGCGAGAGGCCCAATGGGAACCTGAAGGCGAGGCGCAAGGTTTTTTGCACCTGAAGTTCGTGGGCCAATACGCGTTTCGGGTTTTGGCGAATGGGGTGATCTCGTAAAATTCCAGGAGCGGGCGGGAACTTTACGACGCGCCGATCGTCCAAATCCACGAAAGGTTCATCTTCATGATTCGCATAGCCGCGTTCGTTCTTGGAATCGTCGGGATCGGGCTGTTCAGCGTGTCGATTCCGGTAGGTTGGAGCCAGGAAAAGCAGGCTTCTCCAGCCGTGGTCAAAGAGGATGAGACGCTCGACTTCGCGGAAAGTCGGCCAATCCTGAACGTACGTACGGCACTGTACATGTTCGGGTCTGGCGGTGCTCTGCAGGCGGCGCTCGTGCGGGTGGTGGCGGCGGATCAGGCGTTGCTTTGGGATTCTTGGCATCTCGACATCGATCGTGTTTTGCCCTTACGGGTGGATTTGCTCCACCACATCAAAGACGGTACCGCGGTACCGAATATGGCCGATCGAGTGCCGTTTTCAGAACGGCCGGCCCACGAGCAGGCGTACGTGCTGCTGTTCAGCCAGGCGCTCCGGTTCGCATCGATGACCCCGATGGAAGTTTTCGCCCGGGACGCCGCCGAGACGGGGCCCGTGCAGATGCGGAACCTCACGAATGGACCCGGCGCGATGAACTATCGCGGCAAACCGATGACCATTCGAGGCAGGCTTAAACGCCTCACCCAGCACGAGGCGCCGGTTCGCCTGAAACCGGACCTCGCGTTCGTCTACGAAGGCTGGGTGTTGGGACACGCACGACAAAGTAAGCCGTGGGGCGTTGTCTTCACGGATTTGCCCAGTTGGCTGGAAGTGAAAGAAGAACTCAATGAGGAAGTTTCCTTTCATGGATACTTCCTCCAGAATGTCCGCTACAAGATTCGTGGTGGCTTCGAAGATTACCCGCTGCTCGTCGGTCGGACGATCATCCGCGAGAAGAAGGTGGAATCCTCCAAATCGGACGAAGGTTACTCGCAGAGTATTTTGGTAAGCATTTATGTGGGGATGGCCTGTACGGTCATCTTTCTGTTCTTGATGGCGATGATGTTTTGGGGTGCGGATCGGCGCGTGGAAAGTCGGCTAAAAACCTGGCAGGAGCAGCGCCAACTCGAAAGTTTGGAAAGCGTGGCTCCGCCGGAATCGCCACCCCTGGCTCGCCCGGTCAACCCACAACCGCCGCCGGACGATGACGCTCAGCGAAGGCGGTTTTGACGCAGGCGACAACGCATTTCCGAGCCTGAGCGCCAGCGAGGGATTCTGTGAACTCGCTCCTCGCTGGCACTCAGGCTTGGAAGCCAACGCCATCGACCTGTGAATCGCATTGGCGTGGCCGATTTGCCATGGGTTCAAAAAGGAGGATTCGATGCGACTGGCTAATCCGAGTGTCGTTATTCCCTCCGAACGGAACGAGCGTGTCCCGACTCCGTGGTGGCGATTCCTGGTGGCGGTGGCGGCTAGCTTTTGCTTCCATGCCGTCTTGTTGGCGATTGTCGCCTGGACGATCCCTTCTCCGTCCGTGATTTTGCCCGAAGGCGGCCTATTCGAAGAAACTTCGCCCATCATCATCGAATCGACGAACGATACGCCCGCACCAGCGATCTTGAACCTCGAAAACATTGGCCTCGACGTCAATACCGAGCCGTTTCGATCTGAGCGACACGCGGAGATCGATATTCCACTTTCCGTGGATCCGTCGCGAGACGTTGGGTTGCGGAGCGGTACCGGTGAAGGAGCACCGTCGCCCAGCATGCCGCGCGAATTTGAATCTTCCGCGTTTGGCCCGGGTGGGTTGAGTCGGACTCCTGGCGAGGGAGTGCTTGGCGCGACCATGGGTGGCGGAGCCGTGATGAACGATTTCGCCTGGCGAAAGAACGCGGGCATGGGAAGCGGTGCTTCACGTGAACAAATGTTGGGCAAGCTGGGAATCAGTCCTGCCGCCCAAAAGGAGACGGAAGCCATCGTCGTGCGCGGGTTGCATTGGCTGGTGCGCCAGCAATCGCCAGATGGTCGCTGGATGCTGGACGGTGCGTTTCCCGACAAAGGCCAATCCAACGATATCGCGGGCACCGCCTTCGGTTTGCTCCCGCTGTTGGCGGCTGGCAAAACCCATCAGCCCACCAAAAAAGACGCCGCGGAGCGTGTGTTTGAAAAAGCACTCGAGAAAGGATTGGCGTTTCTCGTTCGTCGGCAGGATCGGCGGACGGGAGAACTCGGTGGGGGCATGTATGGGCATGCGTTGGCGACCATCGCCCTGACCGAGGCATTTGGACTTTCTCAAGATCCCGTCTTGCGAGGTCCCGCGCAAAAGGCCGTGCACTACATCGTCGCCGCTCAACATGAAGCCGGCGGCTGGCGTTATTCACCACGCGAGGCCGGCGATATGTCGGTGACGGGTTGGCAGGTGATGGCGCTCAAAAGTGCGGTGATGGCAGGGTTGGACGTGCCAGATATCGCCTTTCGCCGAGCCACGCGTTTCCTCGATAGTTGTCGGGATTCCGAATTGGAAGGGTATGGCTACGTGGATCGTAAGGCCGTGCCCACGACCTCGGCGATTGGACTACTTTGCCGACAGTACGTACAGCAGTGGGGGCCGCGCAATCCCGCGATGATCCAGGGGATCGACAAAAACCTCCGTCCCACACCGCCAGGCGCCAAAAAGGATACGTACTATTACTACTACGCCACGCAGGTGATGTACCATTTTGGCGGGGAAGCTTGGCGAAATTGGGGTGACAAAATCAGGCAAACCCTCATCAAATCGTCCCATGCCGACGCCAAGAGCAACCTGTATGGCAGCTGGAGTTCCGAAGGCGATGTTTGGGGAAAGAATGGCGGTCGGCTCATGGTGACTTCGATGAATCTTCTCACGTTGGAAGTTCACTACCGCTTTCTGCCGCTCTATTACCGCTCGGCCGTGGTGGCGAAGGAAAATTGATTTGAAAATGCCGACTCCCTGCTTGCATGGAGTCGTAACCGTCTGTTAAACTAAAGGTTGCACTTGTTTTTCGGACCCCTTATCGAAGGATTGGTTCATGTCTACCGCCAATGTCGATCGTCCAAAACCGTCCGCAGGGCCTGCGGTCATTGTGATCAATGGCGATCAACGTTCCGACACGCGCAAGATGCTGATTCGGCTCTTTCCCGCCGTTACGCTCAGCGTGATCTTCCATGGAGCTTTGATTGGTTTGGCGATTCTGTTTTCGCCTGGACCGCGCCAGCCGGCGCAAGTCGAAGAAACCAAGGATTCGGTCGTGGAAGCGGCTCCAGCCGAGGAAGTAAAACGGGAATCGTTCCTCGTCACGGATATCGACCCAACGGCTCAAGAATTCGATACGGACATCCAGTACAACGTCGAGCGCATCGCGGACGTGAGCGTTCCCGGCATGGTGAACGCCAACGAAGCGGTGGGAATTCGTGACGGGGACAAGAACGCCGACCCGACCAATCTTCCTGCC
>WBZS01001588.1_pt1 | contig 17329 bp, 17 predicted proteins | sample 5204201 | NCBI WGS metagenome assembly WBZS01 (sample SAMN12344357, study PRJNA552823) | activated sludge metagenome | biome: Activated sludge suspended growth; feature: Nitrification reactor; material: Wastewater; isolation source: activated sludge from nitrification reactor of wastewater...
AGCGAATCGTCGTCACACCGGGGGCGTCGCTGTCGATGCAGATGCATCACCATCGCGCCGAGCACTGGATCGTCGTCACCGGTACCGCGCGGGTGACGCGCGGCGACGAAGTGATCCTGGTTTCGGAGAACCAATCGACCTACATCCCGCTCGGCACGCGGCACCGGCTGGAAAACCCGGGCAAGGTGCCGCTCGAGATGATCGAAGTGCAGTCGGGCACCTACCTCGGCGAGGACGACATCGTGCGCTACGACGACACTTACGGGCGGGGCTGAGGCGGCAATGGCGATCCTGGTGACCGGCGGGGCGGGCTACATCGGCTCGCACACCTGCGTCGAACTGCTCGACGCGGGCGAGCAAGTGGTGGTGCTCGACAACTTCTGCAACAGCAGTCCCGAGTCGCTGCGGCGGGTGGCTGCGATAACCGGCGCGACGCCATTCTGCGTCGAGGGCGATCTGCGCGATCCTGCCTGCCTGGCACGCCTGTTCGCCGAGCACCGGATCGAGGCGGTGATCCATTTCGCCGGCCTCAAGGCGGTCGGCGAATCGGTGGCCAAGCCGCTGCTCTACTACGACAACAACGTCGTCGGCACCATCCGCCTGCTAGAAGCGATGCGCGCGGCCGGCGTGCGCAACTTGGTCTTCAGCAGCTCGGCCACCGTCTATGGCGACCCGCAGCGCCTGCCGCTGACCGAGGATCACCCGCTCTCCGCCACCAACGCCTACGGCCAGTCGAAGCTGATGATCGAGGAGATTCTGCGCGATGTCGCGCGCAGCGAACCCGGCTGGCGCGTCGCGCTGCTGCGTTACTTCAATCCGGTGGGGGCGCACAAGAGCGGCACCATCGGCGAAGACCCGCAGGGCATGCCGAACAACCTGATGCCCTTCGTCGCCCAGGTGGCGGTCGGCGTGCGCGAAAAGCTCTCGGTGTTCGGCGCCGACTATCCGACACCCGATGGTACCGGCGTGCGCGACTACATTCACGTGGTCGATCTGGCGCTCGGCCATCTGCGCGCGCTCGAGCGTCTGCGCCGCGAGGACGGGCTGTTCGCCGTCAATCTCGGCACCGGCATCGGCTACAGCGTGCTCGACATGGTGCGCGCCTTCGAAGCGGCGTCCGGGCGCAAGGTGGCCTACCAGATCGTCGACCGGCGGCCCGGCGATATCGCGAGCTGCTACGCCGACCCGTCGCTGGCGCTGAAACTGCTCGGCTGGCGCGCCAGCCGCGGTATCGATGAAATGTGCGCCGACGCCTGGCGCTGGCAAAGCCGCAATCCGGCCGGGTTCCCCTCCGCCGGCGCGTGATGCGCAACCGCACCAGTGTTCGGAAGTGAATCAAATATTGCTTTTCGTCCGTAATTGAACTAGGCTTGCGCCATGGCAGTCAGAACCGTATCGATGGCAAAGCGGACCCGACCATGAGCGCCGTCCTCGAAGCGCCGCGTAACAGCGTCGACCTGGAATCGGCCGAATCGGCTGCCGCTGCCTTGCGCACGTTCTGGCGCCTGGCGCAAGCCTGGAAGCTCAGCGTGGCCGAGCAGCTGACGCTGCTCGGCGTCGGCCGCACCACGCTGTACCACTGGAAGCAGGGCAAAGTCGGCCCGCTCGATCGCCATGTGCTGGAGCGCCTGTCCTACCTGTTCGGCATTTACGCGGCGCTGCAGATCCTGCTGCCGGTGGCCGAGCGGGCAGACGAGTGGGTGCGCAAGCCCAACCATGCGCCGCTGTTCGGCGGGCAGTCCGCGCTCGAGCGCATGCTGGGCGGGCAGGTGGCCGATCTCTACGTGGTGCGTCAGTATCTCGACGCCCAGCGCGGGGGCAAGGCTTGATCGATGCGGCGTCGATTCCGGTCGAACTGACGCGCTGGACCCCGAGCTACCGCCTGATTCCCTCGCGCTACCCGACGGTCGGCCTGTACGACGCGATCGCCGATCCGGCAGACCTCGACGTGGTGTTCGCGATCGAGGGGCTGACCAATCCGCGCCTCCGCACCGAACTCGGGCAGTTGCACCTGGTGCCGCCCGCGGAGCGCCTTGCCGGCCCCGGCAGCAGCATGGTGATGGCCGCCTTCACCCACCTGAACCCCGAAGGCTCGCGCTTTTCCGACGGCAGCTACGGCGTGTATTACGCCGCGCGGTCGATGGAAACGGCGCTCGCCGAAGTCAGCCACCACCGCGCGGTCTTCATGTCGCGCACCATTGAGCCGGCGATCGACATCGACATGCGCCTTGTCGCCGCCGATGTCGAGGCGCCGCTGCACGACCTGCGCGGCCTGCGCGAGACCGAACCCTCGCTCTACGATCCCGATCATTACGGGTCTGCGCAGGCGCTCGGCGCCCGTCTGCGCGCCGCCGGTAGCTGGGGCGTGCAGTACCACAGCGTGCGCCATCCCGGCGGGCTGTGCGTCGGCCTGCTGCGGCCCAGAGGGCTGCGCAATCCGCGCGCCGCGGCGCATATCGCGCTGCACTGGGACGGCCGCGCGATCACCCACTGGTACGAAAAGCACGAGCCGGTCGATCTGCGATAGTTCAAACTATCGATGGCCTGCGAGCCGCATGCAATGGCGATCTGCAGGCAGGCAATGCCAGAAGGCGCATGGATACTGGCTCGTGGCGTTGCCACCTCTGGAATCGCCGGCCCATGCGGCTCGCAGACCGGTCGCTCAGGCGGGTTCTGTGGTGTTCGGGGCCGGCGTGCGAACGAAGCTCAGTTCCGCCTCGAGTGCGACGGCGGCGCGGCGTTCCACCGTCATGGCGGACGGGCCGAAGTGGAGCGGCTGCGCCGGATCGCCCAGGCATTCGTCCAGCGGCGCGCCGCGCGGACTGCGCAGCAGCGGCAGCATCGCCGGCAGATCGCGGTCATCGAGCACGCCCGGCCCGAGTTCGCTGACGAAGATCAGCGAACCGTCTTCGTCGATCAGGATGCGTTGCAGGTGGCGGACCGGCGCGCCGGTGTGGGCGAGCAGTTGCGCCGGGTCGGCGAGCGTCGCCCGATAGACCAGCGGCGTGTAGTCGAGCGACACCCAGACGCGCTGCGGCCCGTTCTGGAAATACCACGCGCCGAGGCGGTCGACGAGATAATTGCGGTTGATGAATTCGCTCAGGCCGCGGTGGGCGATGCGCTCGCGCTGCGTGCCGATGCGCCATTCGCCGCGGCGGGTGAGCGCCAGCCAGCCGTAGCAATCGGGTACATTCGGCCAGCGCGCCATGGCGCGAACGACGGATTCATCCATGGGGTCGAATGCGGGCGGGCTTCATTTGCGCCCGAGTATAGCAATCGGCTGCATGCGCCCGGGCGGCCAGGTTTGATCGATTTGGCGCCGAACCGGCGAGCGCGCGGTTGCCCGGCCAGCGGCGCGGCAGGAATCGGAGGTTGACGATGTACAGGAAAATACTTCTGGCATTCGACGGCTCGCCCAGCGGCCGCTCGGGGCTGCTCGAGTGCGCGACCATCCAGCAGATGCTGGCCGGACCGCAGTTGCATCTGCTGGCGGTCGCGCCGATGGCCGCCGGCGTCTATCTGACCGAGGGCTTCGTGCCGGATACCCTGCAGGAAGAGCAGAACCGCGCCTACCGCCAGGTGCTCGACGACGGGCTGGCGCTGCTGGCCGCGCGCGGCGTGAGCGCCGAGGGCCATCTGGTGACCGGGGAGCCGATCGACGAAATCTGCCGGCTGGCGCGCGAACTCGATGTCGACCTGATCGTGGTCGGTCACGGCCATCGCGACTCGCGGCTGGAACGCTGGTGGCGTGGCTCGGTGGGGGCGTCGCTGGTCGAAGATGCGCCGTGCAGCGTGCTGGTCTCGATTGCCAAGCAGGGGCTCGCACCCTGAGCGTCCGCCGGCCGCGAGCGCAAGCCGCTTATCCGGTCAGTAGGCCTGCCAGAGCCGCCACCAGGGCTCCGGCTTGTCGAGTCCCCGCGCGTAGTACTCGCTCTTGGGGAAATTCGCCTTCATCACCCGCTCGGCGTCGTCGCGCAGATCGTTCAGGCCGAGCGCGTCGTAGCCCTTGATCATGATGAACATCGCTTCCTCGACGATCGGCGCCTGCGGGTAGTTCTGGATTGCCGTCTGCGCACGGGCGACCGCCGCGACATAGGCGCCGCGCCGGTAGTAGTAGCGCGCGACATGCACTTCGTTGCGCGCCATGCTGTTGACCAGGAACGCCATGCGCCGCTCGGCATCTGCCGCGTAGCGGCTCTCGGGATAGCGGGTGGTCAGTTCCTTGAAGCTCTCGAACGATTCGCGCGCCGCGCGCGGGTCGCGCTCGGAGACATCCTGGCGCGAAACCGAACTGAGAAACCCCTCGCCGTCGTTGAAGTTGATCAGCCCGCGCAGGTAGTAGGCGTAATCGACGTTCGGATGGTTCGGGTGCAGCTTGATGAAGCGATCGGCGGCAGCAAGCGCCTGCGCGGTATCGGCGTTCTTGTAGTAGGCGTAAGCCGATTCGAGCTGCGCCTGCTGCGCGTAGCGGCCATACGGATACTTGGCCTCGAGCTTTTCGTAATACTTGATCGCCTGCTCATACGAGCCGTCGGTGAGCGAGGCCTTGGCTTCCGAATACAGCTTTTGCGCATTCCAGGTGACGGTTTCGTCGGACTTGTCCAGCCCGGCGCAGCCGCCGAGCAGGCTTGCGGCGAGCAGGCTACCGGCGACAACCGCTACACTACGCTTGATGAAAAACACGGCGCGCATTCCCGTCAGAAATCGAGGCGCTGATTATAGCTCAAGCCCGGATGCGGCCCCGCCGCTGGGCGTAGCCGGCGAGTTCGCGGTGCCGGCCGATCATGCCGGGCTGCGGCTCGATCAGTCGGTTGCGCGGCTGTTGCCGGCGCATTCGCGCAACCGGCTGCAGGGCTGGCTGCGCGACGGGCGCATCCTGGTCGATGGCCAGCGCCGCGATCCCAAGGACAAGGTGTGGGGCGGCGAGTGCCTGCGGGTGTTCGCTACCGACGAGGCGGCGCCTGCCGCGGATCGCGCCGAGCCGATCGGCCTGCAGATCGTCTTCGAGGATGCCCACATCATCGTGCTCGACAAGCCGGCGGCGCTGGTGGTGCATCCGGGCAGCGGCGTGGCCTCGGGCACGCTGCTCAACGCCTTGCTGCATCACGCGCCGGGCTTGGCCGGGGTGCCGCGCGCCGGCATCGTGCATCGGCTCGACAAGGACACCAGCGGCCTTCTGGTGGTGGCGAAGACCCTCGAGGCGCAGACCGACCTGGTGCGGCAACTGCAGGCGCGCACCGTCAAGCGCCAGTACACCGCGCTGGTTCACGGCACGGTCGAAGTTGGCGGCAGCGTAGACGCGCCGCTCGGTAGGCACCCGACCCAGCGCACCAAAATGGCGGTGGTCGGCGCCGGGCGCCATGCCGTCACCCACTTCACGCCGCTGGAACGCTTTGCCCGCGCGACGCTCGTGCAATGCAATCTGGAGACCGGGCGCACCCACCAGATTCGCGTGCACATGGCGCATATCGGTCATCCTCTGGTCGGCGATGCGACTTACGGCAGGCGCAAATCCGCCTGCGCGACGCTCGATGGATTCGGCCGCCAGGCGCTCCATGCGATGCGCTTGGGCTTGCTACATCCGGCGACGCACCAGGCCGTGGAATGGGAGGCGCCGTTGCCGGCGGACTTCGCCGCGCTGCTCGGCCGCCTGCGTGCCGAGTCGAGCGCCACGCCGATTGCCGTGCCGCGCCGTGGTTGACTGGATCACACCCGACTGGCCGGTTCCGGCGAGCGTGCGGGCGCGGGTGACCACGCGCCGCGGCGGCGTCAGCCGCGGGCCGTATGCGAGCATGAACCTCGCCCTGCATGTCGGCGACGATGCGGAGGCGGTGGCGCAGAACCGCGCGTTGCTGCAGCGGGCGCTGCCGGCGGCGCCGGTCTGGCTCGACCAGGTGCATGGCGTCGACGTGGTCGAGGCCGATGGCGTGCGCGGCGTGCCGCAGGCCGATGCCAGCGTCACGCGCTCAAGCGGGGTCGTGCTGGCCGTGATGACCGCCGATTGCCTGCCGGTGATGCTGGCCGACCGCGCCGGGTCGGTGGTCGGGATTGCCCATGCCGGTTGGCGCGGGCTGGTCGGCGGTGTGATCGAATCGACGATCGCGCGGATGCAGGTCGCACCGGGCGAACTGATCGCCTGGCTCGGCCCGGCGATCGGACCCGATGCGTTTGAAGTCGGCGCCGAGGTGCGCGAGGCGGCGATAGCCGCGCACGCCGATGCCGCGCAGGCATTCGTCGCCTGCGGGCCTGACAAGTGGCTGGCGGACATCTTCGCGCTCGCCCGCCAGCGCCTGGCGCGTGCCGGCGTGCGGCAGGTTGCCGGCGGCGGGCTATGCACGGTGCGCGACGGCGCAAACTTTTTCTCGTACCGGCGCGACCGCGTCACCGGTCGCATGGCCGCGTTGTTGTGGATCGAGGCCGCCGCCGGGAATCGCGCCGGGAATCGCGCCGGGAATCCTTGACCCGGAAGGTATACTCGGCGCTTCCGGTTCGACTCTGCCCCCATGCCGCTGCCTGCCGCCGAAATCACTTTTGTCTTCCTGTTGCTCGCGCTGGTCGCGCTGGCGGGCATCGTCTGGCTCTTGATGCGGGTGCTGTCGCACATGGGCGAGTTGCCGGCGCAGGTGGACAGCGCGCTGGCGGCCAAGCACACCGAGATGCTGCGCGATCTGCACGACGGACTGGCGCGGCAGGGCGACCGCACCATCGGCGCGGGGACTGAATCGGCCGAGCGCCTGCGCAGCGTGGTCGGCGATGAACTGAAGAACACGCGCGATGCGATGTCGACGCTGCATGTGGGCCTGCAGGGGCTGCTCGGCAAGCAGCGCGAGGAATCGGCGCTGCGCCTGTCGGAGCAATCGCGCGCCGAGCGCGAGTTGCTGCAGAACGGCTTGCAGCAAGCCTCTGCCCAGTTGTCATCGAGCATCGAACTGCTGACGCGAACAATCGACGAGCGGCTCGATGCGATCAGCGGACGGGTCAGCGAGCGGCTCGACGAAGGTTTCAGGAAGACCAACGAAACCTTTGCCAGCGTGATGGCGCGGCTGGCCACCATCGACGAAGCGCAGAAGAAGATCGACGGCCTCACCAGCAACGTGGTGAGCCTGCAGGAATTGCTGGGCGACAAGAAGTCGCGCGGCGCGTTCGGCGAAGTGCAACTGGCGGCGCTGGTGCGCAACGTGCTGCCGCCGGACGGCTACGAGTTTCAGTTCTCGCTGCCCGGCGGCACGCGCGTCGATTGCATGCTGATGCTGCCGGAGCCGACCGGCCGCGTCGCGGTGGATTCCAAGTTCCCGCTGGAGAACTACCACCGCATGTTCGACGAGTCATTGTCGGAACTGGAACGGCGTGCCTGCCAGTCGGCGTTCCGCGGCGACATCCGCAAACACGTCGACGCGATCGCCTCGAAGTACATCGTGGCCGACTACACCTCGGACGGCGCGGTGATGTTCGTGCCGGCGGAGGCGGTGTTCGCGGAGATCCATGCCTACCACCCGGAAGTGGTGGCCTACGCGCAGACCAGGCGGGTGTGGATCGTCAGCCCGACCACGCTGATGGCGGTGCTCAATACCGCGCGCGCGGTGCTAAAGGACGTCGAGACGCGCAAGCAGATTCACGTGATCAAGGATGCGCTGGGCAAGCTTGCCAAGGATTTCGGGCGCTTCGACGAGCGCATGGCCAAGCTCGCCACCCACATCCGACAGGCTCACGAAGACGCGCAGGAGGTGCAGACTTCGAGCCGCAAGATCAGCGCGCATTTCACCAAGATCGAGCATGCGCAACTGGACGAAATCGACGCGCCGATTGCGCTCGATCGCGCAGCGGACTGATTGAACGGCATCGCCAGGAGCCGCATGGAATGGCGATCTTCAGGCATGCCAGGCCGGAAGCCGCATGCAGCAAGGCTCGCAGGACATAGGGCCTGTAGAACGCCATTCCATGCGGGTTGTGGCGCGGTGTTCGCACGAATGCGTTGCTCAAGTGCCGGCGCCGTTCGCGTGACGCAAGGCAATGACGAAGCGGCTTTTCTCGCAGCGCTGCGGCAGCCGGATTGGCGCGCAGTGCGTCAGGCGAGGCCTTCCATCAGCTGAACCTGGACAATGTCGCCGGCCTGGATGTTGGCGCGCTCGTGTTCGAGCACGATGAAGCAGTTGGCCTCCGACATCGAGCGCAGAATGCCGGAGCCCTGGGCGCCGGTCAGCCGGACATGCCATTTGCCGTTGTCCTGGAACAGCACGCCGCGCTGGAATTCGGTGCGGCCCGGCGCCTTCTTCAAGTTCGATGCGCAGGTGGCGGGCAGCAACGGCACCGGCAGCAGCGGCGACACGCCCGCCATGCGATGCAGCGCATCGCGCACGAACTGGTAGAAGGTGACCATCACCGCGACCGGATTGCCCGGCAGGCCGAACAGGAAGGCCGACTGGTTGCCGCTGGCGATGCGGCCGAAGGCCATCGGCCGCCCCGGTTTCATCGCGATCTTCCAGAACAGCACCTCGCCGAGCGTGGCCATCAACTGCTTGATGAAGTCCGCTTCGCCGACCGACACGCCGCCGCTGGTGATGATGGCATCGGCCTGTTCGATCGCCTCGCGAAAGGCGGCTTCGAGGCGCGCCGGTTCGTCAGGCACCACGCCCATGTCGATGATGTCGACGCCGAACTGCGCCAGCATCGCGTAGATCGTGTAGCGGTTGCTGTCGAAGATCTGTCCCTCGGCGGGCTGCTGGCCGAGCGAGACCAGCTCGTCGCCGGTGGAAAAGAACGCCACCCGCACGCGCCGCCGCACCGTGACTTCGGCGATGCCGAGCGAGGCGATCAGTCCGATGTCGGCCGGTACAAGGCGGCGGCCGGCAGCCAGCGCCGGCGTGCCCGCGCGCAAATCCTCGCCGGCGCGGCGGGTGTTCTGGCCGGGTTTCTGGCCCGGCGGTACCCACAGCCGGTCGCCTTCGGTGCGGCTGACTTCCTGGATCACCACCGTATCGACCGAAGGCGGCAGCACGCCGCCGGTCATGATGCGCACCGCCTGACCCACGGCGATGTCGCTGGCGAACGGGCGGCCGGCAAATGAGGTGCCGATCACCTGCAGGGCGGTCTCGGCGTTCGCATCGAGATCCGCGGCGCGCAGGCCGAAGCCGTCCATCGCCGAGTTGTCGTGCGCCGGCACGTCGATCGGCGAGATCACGTCCTGCGCCAGCACCCGGCCGAGCGCGTTGCGCACGAACAGCCGCTCGGTGCCGATCACCGGTTCGACCAGACTGGCGACGATCTGCTGCGCCCTGGCAACCGGCAGGGCGTTGGGGTCGTAGTCGTCCATGCACGAGACGGCCTGCAGTATCGAAGTCACTATTTCGCTGCTCCCTGAAATCCGGAAAGTTCTTCCCGCGTGTTGATGTTGGCGAAGGCGGCGGCCTGATCGTCGAAGGATACTTCTATCACCGCGAGCCGGGCATACCAGGCGTCGATCTTGCGGCCGCCGCCGGCCAGATAGGCGGTCAGATCGTCGAGCACGTCGCGGCGCACCAGGCTGAACACCGGCTGTGCCTGATCGCCGGTTCGCGCGACTGCCAACTGCGCGCCGTCGGCTTCGAGCGCCGCACGCAGGCGGGCGACCAGATCGAGCGGCAGGAACGGCGAGTCGCAAGGCACACTGACCAGCAGCGGCGTTTGCGCGACCGACAGGCCGGCATGCAGTCCGGCAAGCGGCCCGGCAAAACCGCCGATGCGGTCGGCGACGACCGGGTGGCCGAAGCCGCCATAGCGCTCGGCATTCTGGTTGGCATTTATCAGCAGCGCATCGACCTGCGGCGCCAGGCGATCGATCACACGGGCCACCATCGGGCGGCCGTCGAGGTCGACCAGCCCCTTGTCGACGCCGCCCATGCGCCGGCCGAGTCCGCCGGCCAGCACCAGTCCGGTCACTGCGCTCATGACGCGCTCGCGGCGGCGCGCCGGAAGCGTTCGGCGCCGGTGAACAGCAGGTAGTGCCTGCCCTGCGAGCGGCCGATCATGGTGATGCCGGCGCGGCGCGCGATGTCGTAGCCCATCTGCGTCAGCCCGGAACGGGAAACCAGGAATGGAATGCCCATCTGTGCCGCCTTGATCACCATTTCGGAGGTGAGGCGGCCGGTGGTGTAGAAAATCTTGTCGTCACCGGCGACGCCGTCGAGCCACATCTGACCGGCGATCGCGTCTACCGCGTTGTGGCGCCCGACATCCTCGACGAAATACAGCAGGTCGGTACCGCGAAACAGCGCGCAGCCATGCACGGCGCCGGCCGCCTTGTAGATCGTCTCATGCTTGCGCACCACATCCAGCATGCCGTAGAGCGTGGCTTCGTCGAGCCGCGCAGCGGCGGGCAGGCGCAGTTGGTCGATGTCCTCCATCAGGTTGCCGAATACCGTGCCCTGGCCGCAACCGGTGGTCACCGTGCGGTGGGCGGTGCGCGCCTCGATGTCCTCGATCGGGCAGGCAGTCTTGACCGCGCAGGCGCCGGTTTCCCAGTCCACCTGCACCGCCAGAAGGTCGTCGATGCGCGCGACCAGGCGCTGGTTGCGCAGGTAGCCGATGACGAGCGCCTCGGGCGACTGTCCGAGGGTCATCAGGGTCACCAGTTCGCGATTGTCGAGATAGATCGTCAGCGGGTTTTCGCCGGCGATCGGGACTGGCACGGCCTGTCCGTCCTGGTTGATCGCGGTGATTTCGATGGTGGCCGGGCGGCCGGCATTGCTGAGCACTGGACGCATTGGCTGAGGTGGCGCGTGAGGGATGGCAAGGTCGACGGGGCGCGGCAACGATTCTACGTCACGCGCCGCTGCCGCCCGACACCGCACTACCCGCCGATGTAGGACATTTCGATCTTGCGCTGCCCGGCGGTCTCGGCGGTGCGGATTTCCGAATAGCGGTCCTCGCGCACTTGCCAGATCGACGAGATCACGGCCGATAGCTCGTCGTCGGTGCGCCCGCCGCGCAGCAGCGTGCGCAAGTCATGGCCTTGCGACGCGAACAGGCAGGTGTAGAGCTTGCCCTCGGTGGACAGGCGTGCGCGGGTGCAGGTGGCGCAGAAGGCACGGGTTACCGAGGAGATCACGCCGATTTCGCCGCTGCCGTCGATATAGCGCCAACGTTGCGCCACTTCGCCCTCGTAGTTCGGGTCGATGGCTTCGAGCGGCATTTCGGCGCGGATGCGTTCGACGACCTCCGCCGAGGGCACCACATCGTCCATGCGCCAACCGTTGGACGAGCCGACATCCATGAATTCGATAAAGCGGACGATGTGGCCGCTACCCTTGAAGTGCCGCGCCATCGCCACGATGTCGCGATCGTTGGTGCCGCGCTTGACGACCATGTTGACCTTGAGCGGACCCAATCCGGCGTCGGTCGCCGCCGCAATGCCGTCGAGAACACTGGCGACCGGGAAGTCCACGTCGTTCATGGCGCGAAAGGTCGCGTCGTCGAGCGAATCCAGGCTGACGGTGACGCGATGCAATCCGGCGTCCTTGAGCGAGCGGGCCTTTTTGGGCAGCAGCGCGCCGTTGGTCGTCAAGGTGAGTTCGACGCCGAGGCGCGCGAGCATTTCGATCAGGCGCTCGATGTTGCGGCGCAGTAGCGGTTCGCCGCCGGTAATGCGGATCTTTTCGACACCGTGCGCGACGAACAGACGCGCTGCCCGGGTGATCTCCTCGAAACTGAGGAGCGCATCGCGCGGCAGGAATGGATAATCGCGGTCGAACACCGACTTCGGCATGCAGTAGGTGCAACGAAAGTTGCAACGATCTGTCACGGAAATGCGCAGATCGCGCACACGCCGCCCGCGCGTATCGGCAAGCCGTCCGTTCGCAGGAACGCGGGTCTGCGGTACTGCGGGAACCGCCTGCAGGGCGCGTTGATCGATAAGCGGGATGATGTTTCGTTGCATCCTGGTCGGAACTGTGTGTTTCGGCTACGCGAGTTTAGAGCACGCTACTGCAAAGGCCGTTCCATGCCCTTGTCGGCGACGCTTGAAATTCCTCGCGAATTGTGGCCCGACCGCCCGCCATCGCCCGCGCGATGCGGGCGCCAGACGCACCATCGCCAAAGCTGCGCGCAAGCGCTTGGATTGCATGCACCGAGAATGGTACACTCTGGCACCCTGCACTCTGTGACGACAACACCCGGCGTCCAGCGCCGCGCGAAGTATTGATCCGCAAACGGGTCAGGCTCCGAGACCAACCCACAGCACCAGGACAGTTAAGCAGTTTTCGGCATATCTCACGGAGGAGGGGCCGATGTCCAATAACGTCGCGGAGCATGCACGCTCCGTATACACAGCCGTTTCCGATGCTGCGCGCGGTTCCACGCCGCAGGAATTGTATGCGCGGTCGTGGGTGCGGTGCGTCAATGACTACGGCCTCGATCCGACCCGATCGCTCGATCCACGAACGGTATCCGCGGAAGATCTGCGCATCCGCACCGAACGGCTGGGCGAACTGGTGCCCTGCGGCAAGCTCGAGATGGCCAATCTGTACCAGCAGTTGGCTGATTCGCAATCGGCGGTCGTGCTCACCGACAGCGACGGCGTGGTGGTGTGCCTGGTTGGCGATCCCGGCTTTACCCGCGCCGCTGCGCGCCACGGCATGGTGGAAGGCGCGATCTGGAGCGAAGAAGAGCAGGGTACCAACGGCATGGGAACATGCCTCAAGGAGCGCAGCCCGATCGTTATCCACCGGGCTCAGCATTTCCTTGCCCGCAACACCAATCTGACCTGTACCGCCGCACCGATATTCGACAGCCAGGGCAACCTGGCGGCGGTGCTCGATCTGTCCAGCCAGTCGCGGCTTGCCCAGCAGCATTCGACCGTGCTGGTGAGCATGGCGGCGCAGATGATCGAGAACCGCACGTTTCTGGCCGAGCACAAACAGGCTTACATCGTGCGGTTTCATAGCCGCCCTGAGTTCGTTTATACCCTGCATGAGGGCGAACTCGCGATGTCGGCCGAAGGCAAGGTCATCGCCGCGAACCGCGGCGCGCTTTTCCAGCTGGGATTCACCGGGCACGATGAAATCGTCGGCGCCGATGTCGGCACGCTGTTCAATACGTCGCTGCCGGACTTGATAAGCCGTTGCGTCAAGAGTTCCTTCCATCCGGTGCCGCTGTACGGCGCGCGGCAGGGCAGCCGCTTCTTCGCGGTGGCCCAGCAGCCGGCTCGGCTGGTCCAGCCGTTCCGCGACGCAGTCGAGCGTCACGCGGCACGGCGGTCGGCTACCGGCAGCACGCAGGTGCTCGACAATCGGCTGCAGGATCTGGAGTTTGGCGACGAGCGGATGGCGAGCAATGTTCGCTGCGCGATGCGTGTGTTGAATCGCAATATCCCGATTTTGCTGATTGGCGAGACCGGCTCGGGCAAGGAGGTTTTCTCCAAGGCGATGCATGCGGCGAGTTCGCGTGCCGGCGGTCCGTTCGTCGCGGTCAATTGCGCGTCGATTCCCGACACGCTGATCGAATCCGAGCTGTTTGGTTACAAGTCCGGCGCCTTTACCGGGGCGAGCCGCGAAGGGCGCCGGGGCAAGATCATCCAGGCCAACGGCGGCACGCTGTTCCTCGACGAGATCGGCGACATGCCGCTGCATCTTCAGGCGCGCCTGCTGCGGGTGCTCGAAGAACGCGAGGTCGTGCCGCTCGGCTCCGAGGCGCCGATACCCGTGGATGTCCAGTTGATCAGCGCCACGCACCGGAATCTGCAGGACATGCTGGCAAGCGGCGACTTTCGCGAGGATCTCTACTATCGCCTGCAGGGGATCAGCATCACGCTGCCACCGTTGCGGGCTCGCAAGGACAAGCCGCAACTGATCGAGCGCGCACTTGGCGACGAGTGCGAAAGCGGGCGAGTGGTTCGCATCGATCCAGCAGCGATGCGCGTGCTCGAAAACTATGCCTGGCCGGGCAACCTGCGCCAGTTGCGCAATGTGGTTCGCACCGCGCTCGCATTGTGCGAAGGCGACCAGATCACCGTCAAGGATCTGCCGGCCGAACTGTTGCTCGGCGTCGAGAGCCCGATTCAGTCGAATCAAAGCGTGGCGGCGCCGGCGGACAGCGGGCTCAACAGCCTCGAGTCGGCAGAACGCGAGGCCCTGCTGCAAGTGCTGGAGCGGCATCGCTGGAACATCACTTCGCTGGCGCAGGAACTCGATACCAGCCGCAATACGATTTACCGCAAGATGAAGCGGCTCAATATCGATACGGTCAACCGCGACCGAAACGAACTCTGATCAATCGGCCGCCGAGTGGGCATTGCCTGACCGGTTCGCCCGCAGGCGATGCGTCGCACGGGCTAGAATATCCGCATCATGAAACGCGACGTCGTTCCCCGTCTTGCCTGGGCGCTCACCGGTTCGGGCCATTTTCTGAAGGAGTCCCTCGACATCGCGAAGTCGTTTCCGCAGGTCGACCTCTTTCTGTCGAAGGCCGCCGAGGAAGTGCTCAACATGTACGAGTACCGGCTGCCAGATTTGCGCAAGCACTTCCGCATTTTTCGCGACAACACCGCCAGTGCCGCCCCGGTCGGGCTCTTTTATCACGGACAGTATCACTCGTTGGTGATCGCGCCGGCTACATCGAACACGGTCGCAAAGTGCGCGTTGGGCATCTCTGACACGTTGCCGACCAACATCTTCGCCCAGGCCGGAAAATGCCGCCTGCCCTCGATCGTGTTTGCCTGCGATACCGAACCCGAAGTGACCACCGAGTCGCCGAGCGAATGGGTGACGCTTTACCCGCGGCAAATCGATCTCGACCATGTGGAGCGCCTGAAGCGCTTCGAAGGGGTGACCGTGGTTGCGTCGGTCGAGGCGCTGCAGGCGGCGGTTAGCGAGCGACTCGCATGCCTGAGCACATTCTGTTCCTGACCGGCCGGCTGGCCGAACAGAGCCTTCGTCGGGTACTCGAGACCATGCAGCCGGGCGAGTTCAGCTACGAGGTGCGCGATCTCGGCATCAATGTTGCGGGACTCATGACCGCGGACATGATCCGGCGCCGCGTGCCGCACAGGCCGCCGGCCGACCGGGTGATCGTTCCTGGGAGGTGCCGCGGCGACCTGTCTGCGCTGCAGGAACATTACGGCATTCCGGTCGAACGCGGGCCCGACGAGTTTAAGGATTTGCCGCAGTTCTTCGGCAGGGGCGGCAAGCCGGCCGACTTGTCGCGTCATGATGTGAGGATTTTTGCCGAGATCGTCGATGCGCCGAACATGACGGTGTCGGCCGTGCTCGAACGTGCGCACCGGTATCGGCGCGACGGCGCCGATGTGATCGACATCGGCTGTCTGCCGGAAACCCGGTTCGACCTGTTGGAAGAGATGATTGGTTCGCTCAAAAGTGGCGGATTTACGGTCAGCGTCGATTCGGTCGACCCGAACGAACTGCTCCGCGGGGGCAGGGCGGGCGCCGACTTCCTGCTGAGCCTCAAAGAAGAAACACTGTGGGTGGCCGCCGAAGTGGCGTCGACGCCGGTGTTGATTCCGAGTGCGCCGGCGGACTTGCCCTCTCTTCAACGGGCAATGCAATACCTGACCGACCAGGGGCGTGATTTCTACGCCGATCCGATACTCGATCCGATTCACTTCGGCTTCGCCGAATCGATCGTTCGCTATGTCGAACTGCGCCGTGCCAGCCCGAAAACACCGATCATGATGGGCATCGGCAATGTCACCGAACTGACCGACGCCGACACCAGCGGGATCAATGCGATTCTGATGGGCCTGATTTCGGAACTGCGGATTGGCGCGGTATTGACGACCGAAGTCAGTGCCCATGCCCGACGCGCGGTGCGCGAGGCCGATGTCGCACGACGCATGATGTACGCCGCGAGAGCGGACAACAGCCTGCCGCGCGGATACACCGCGGACCTGTTGACGGTTCACGGGCGCAGGCCGTTTCCCGATACGCCGCAGGAAATTGCCGAGGTCGCGAAGGCGATCAAGGATCCGAGCTTCCGCGTTCAGATCAGCCATGACGGCATCCACGTCTACAACCGCGACGGTCATCACCGCGGCACGAATCCATTCGATATCTGGCCGGCGCTCGATCTCGAACAGGACGGCGGCCATGCCTTTTACATGGGCGTGGAAACCGCGCGGGCGCAGATCGCCTGGCAACTCGGCAAGCGTTATGCCCAGGATGAGGAGATCGACTGGGGCTGCGCGGTCGACCGCGGTACGGACGACAAGCGCGAACAATGCGCGCCGGGCGTGACGCTCGCAGCGCGTCATGGAGGTCGACCCAAACCATGATCTTCGAGACTATCGTGGTCACCCGATCAGCAAACGGCGAGGCACACATTACGCCGCTCGGCATTCGAGAACAGGCCGGCCTGACGGTCCTGGCGCCATTCCGGCCGTCGACCACGCTGGACAACCTGCTGGCGACGCGTTGCGCTACGGTAAACCTCACCGACGATGTACGAGTGTTCGCCGGCTGCCTGACCGGGCGGCGCGCTTGGCCGCTCACCGCGTCGGAGCAGATCGGCACACCGCGTCTCGATGGCGCGTTGACCCATCGCGAACTCGAGTTGGTTCGTGTAGAGGAGGATGAACTGAGACCGCGCGTCTTTTGTCGAGTGGTCGTACAGCGGGCGCACGCGCCCTTTCTCGGTTTCAATCGCGCGCAGGCCGCGGTAATCGAGGCGGCGATCCTGGTCAGCCGCTTGCAGATGTTGTCGCCGGACAAGATAGATGCCGAGCGCGAGTACCTGCGGATCGCAATCGACAAGACCGCCGGCCCCGCCGAGCGCGAGGCGTGGGGCTGGTTGATGGAAAAGATCGACGAATATCGCGGCGGATCGATGCTGCGGGAGTGCACATGACGCCGCGCCTGTTGATCAGCGTTCGCGATGTCAGCGAAGCACGCATGGCGCTGGCGGCCGGTGCCGATCTGATCGACCTCAAGGAACCGGACGCCGGTGCGCTGGGCGCCGTCGATTCTCTGTTGGCGCGCGATATCGTCAACGCGATTGCCGGTCGTAGAACAATCAGCGCTACGGTCGGTGACCTTCCGATTGACGCAGCGATCCTGGCACATGCTGTCCGACGCACCTGCTTGGCAGGGGTCGATTACGTCAAAATCGGCTTCCTGCCATCGCCGGGTGTTGACGTTTGCGGTGTGATAGGCTCTATGGCGCCAACGGCGGCCCAGGTTCCGCTGATTGCCGTGCTATTCGCGGACGCCATGCCCGACGGCGAGCCGGTAGCCGCGGCGGCCGCCGCAGGGTTTGCAGGCGTCATGTTGGACACCGCCAACAAGCGACGCGGGCGCTTGCTCGATTATGCGGGCGATTTCAGCTTGGGCGAGTTCGTAACCTCGGC
>WBZS01001187.1_pt2 | contig 17318 bp, 12 predicted proteins | sample 5204201 | NCBI WGS metagenome assembly WBZS01 (sample SAMN12344357, study PRJNA552823) | activated sludge metagenome | biome: Activated sludge suspended growth; feature: Nitrification reactor; material: Wastewater; isolation source: activated sludge from nitrification reactor of wastewater...
TAGCGGCTCTTGACCGCCTGCCACAGGGCCAGCGAGAGCTGCATGTCGGGGGTGAGCGCGGTCAGCCGGCGGCCCAGGATCTCGGCGTCCAGGGCGGCCAGCTCGCTGCGCCGGGCGGCCGTCCAGGCGTCCAGCTCGCCGAGGTAGCCGACCATCGCCTGCGGCTGGACGGGTTCCCCGAGTCGCCCGGGTGCCGTGGGCGCGCTGGCCGGACTCATCGGTACTCCTCGATCCGGCGGGCGACGCCCCAGACCGCCAGGCCGGCGCCGGTCAGCGTGAACACGAGCACGCCCGCGATGGCGGCGATCACGCCCTCGCCGACGGACTTCACGCTGGCGGTGAGCGGTGACCGCAGGTTGGCGGTGATGGTGTTCAGCGACTGCTCGAGGCTGGTGAAGGCCTTCGCCGAGGCTCCGGTGACCAGGCCGGACGCGGTGTCCCACTGGGACTTGCCGATGGCGGCGACGACCTGGTCGTGCGCGCTGCCGTACGCCTTGAGGTTCGCCGTGGCCGTGGTGGATTTCGGCAGTTCGGCGATCGCCTTGCCCACCGCGGTGGAGGCCGTGGCCCAGCGCTGCTGATAGCTGTTACCCGCCGACTGCAGACCGACCGCGAGAATCTCGTCGGCGCGGGCCTGGGCCAGCTGCTGCTGCGCGCCGGTCGCCACGTCGAGCACGGCCCGGGAGTTCTGGGTGAAGTCGGTGGCCGCGTTCGAGGCGGAGTTGGCGCTGGCCGCCAGCACGCCCACACAGGCCAGGGTGCAGACCAGCGCCAGGGCGACGCCCGGATTCACGTAGCGATGGGACGCCCGGGCCAGCGCCACCGAGACCGCGGCGAGGCCGCCGCCGGCGACCACGAAACCGCCGATCGCCCAGGGCAGCCAGCCGGAGGTCAGGTCGGTCGGCACCCGGTCGCCGGCGGCCACCCCGGCCGCCGTCAGCGGTGTGAGGAGTTCGTCGGTGAGCTGCGTGTCGGCCTTCGCCAGCAGTGTCGCGGATGCCGTGCCCTTGGCGTTCAGGGCGTCCTGGAGGGTCATCGAGTAGTGCACCAGCGCGCCGGTCAGCGGCACGATCCGGTCTCGGTCGGTGTCGACGGCGGACGCGTCGGCCAGTGTGGTGGCCAGGTTGGTGAGTTGGTCGGTGACGCTGCTGCGGACGGCGTCGGTGGGGGTGAGCGGCCAGGTGTTGGCCGCCTGCTGCACCTCGAGGGCCTGGACGCGGGCGTCGGCCAGCCGCTGATACTGGGCCAGGCTCTCGGCGGCCCGCGAAGACGCGTTGAACGACACCGCGAGGGCGGTCACCACCAGCGCCCCGAACACCAGCACCAGCGCGACCGCGGCGAGTTGCAGCCGGCGCAGCCGCCGCACGGAGCGCGGGGTGCCGGCGCGCCGGCGGGGAGTGGGCGGCGCGGTGGTGGTGGCGGGCAGCCCGGCCCGGGTGCGGGTCGCCGGGTTCGCGGTCGGGGTGGCCGTCATGGCGTGTCCTCGGTGGGGACGCCGTCGGCCGGCGCCGGAGCGGCCGGGTCGGCGGGCGGAGGCTGCAAGCCGCCCGGGGCGGCGGGCCAGTCGACGGCCGGTGCGGCGTCCGCGGCGAGGTCGTCGGGCAGCAGGGTGCGCAGCTGGTCGAGGGTGGGGTCCTCGACGTCGCGCAGCCGCCAGGCATGCTTGCCGACGGCGGCCTCGAGGACGTTGCGGGCGAAGCGGCCGTTGCCGAAGGTCTCGTCGCGGACCTGGGCGGCCAGCAACTCGCGGAAGGCGGCCAGGCAGCCGTCGCCCAGGTCGTAGTCGGCCTGCGACACCATGCCGGTGAAGATGCCCTCGAGCTCGGCGTCGCTGTAGTCGGCGAAGTCGATGGTGGTGCGGAAACGGCTGGCCAGGCCGGGGTTCTGGGCGATGAACACCTGCATCGGCAACGGGTAGCCGGCCACGATCACGACCAGGTCGTTGCGCTTGTCCTCCATCTCTTTGACCAGCGTGTTGATCGCCTCTTCGCCGTACTGGTCGCCATTGAGGGCGTAGGCCTCGTCGATGAACAGGACGCCGCCCTCGGCCTTGGCCACCACCTCGGCGGTCTTCATCGCGGTCTGGCCGAGATAGCCGGCGACCAATTCGGAACGGTCCACCTCGACCAGCTGGCCCTTGGAGAGCAGGCCCACCGCCCGGTAGATGCCGGCGACCAGGCGGGCGACCGTGGTCTTGCCGGTGCCCGGGTTGCCGACGAACACCAGGTGCCGGGTGATGGTCGGGCTCTTCAGGCCCGCCTTGGCGCGCAGCGCGTCCACCTTCAACACGGCGGTCTGACGGTGGATCTCGGCCTTGACGGTGGTCAGGCCGACCAGGGAATCGAGTTCGGCCAGCAGTTCGTCGAGGGACCGTTCCGGCTCGGCGGGCTTCTCGGGCTCGGCCGGGACGGCGTCCGCGGCGGGTGGGGGAGCGGCCTGCACCGGACCGGGCCGGGCCGGCGCCGGCGGGTCGAGTTCGCGCTGGTCGAGACCCGGTGCCCCGGCAGCGGGCGGCGCGGTGTTGCCCAGTCCCGCGAAGGCTCCCGGTGCGAACGGGTCGAGCTGCTGCAGGTCGAGCAGCCGCGACTGGCTGGTGTGCATCCGCTCGAGCACGCTGGCCAGGATCTGCGGCGCCTGGCGGACGAACTCGGCGTCCGACCCCGGCGCGGACGGCGGCGGGAGAGCGGAGCCGCCGAGGCCCTGGGCGGCGTTCAGCTGGGCGCTGGCGGCCCCCTGCGCGGCACCGATGCTCAGCGGCGTCGACCGGCCCAGCAGGGCGGCCGCGGACGCCACCTCGGCCAGTGCCTTCGCATAGGGCACCGCCTGCGGCGAGCGGGAGTTGTGCAGCTGGGCCACCAGCGGGGTCGCCGAGGTGCGGAACCGGCGTCCCTTGACGGCGGCCTCCATGAAGGCCTGGGCGCTGATCGCCCGCCCGGTCGCCGTGCACCAGTCGACGAACGAGCCGACCGCCGATTCGGCCACCGTCGCCGCGAGCTGCTCGCCCTCGGTGCGGGCAGCCGCGACGTCCACCCCCGCGGCGCCGGCGACGTCCGCCAGCGCGTCGAGGGTGCCGGTCAGGTCGGGGGTGCTCATGGGCGCTCCAGGTTGAACGGGTCGGCCGGACCGTCGGACGGTGCGGCCGGGACGTTGAGGTCGGCGGCGGGCGAGTGGCCGAAGCGTTCCTGCAGGAACTTGCCGTGGGTGATCAGTGCGGCCGCATCGGTGGAGTTGGCGGCGTCGTAGATCTTCTCCATGGTGGCTCCCAACAGGTCGAGTTGGTCGATCAACAGCAGCAGGGGAGTCTTGCCGTTCTCGACCGGACGGCTGTCGGCCCAGTCCCGCGGGAGCCGCAGGTAGGCACCGATCGCCTCGGGCAGATAGTCGGTGGCCGTCGCGACCACCGAATAGCTGTCGTAGCTGCCCAGGCCGAGCGAACCCAGCCGGGGCAGGGTCTGCCGGACCAGCCTGGTCACCCGGGCGGCGCGGGACCGGACCACCGACGGCAGCGTCCCGGACGCGATCAGCTGTTCCACACCGTCCAGCGAGGCCAGGAGGTCGCCCTCGGTGGGTGCGGGATCGACCTCGGGCACGTCGGCCGGTGGCTGCGTGGAATCGCCGCCGGTCAACCAGTCCCAGAATCCCATGTGCTCGTTCCACTACCTCGTGTTGGGTGCCGTGCCGCGGCGGCGGCGATTCAGAGGTTGATCTGCGGCATCGACTGCGAACGGGAATCCTGCTGGGAGACCCGTTCGAGGTACTCCTTCGACTTCACCACTTCGCCCTCCAGGACGCCGATGGTCTGCGCCATGGTGTCGAGGGCGCGGGCCTTGAACTCGTCGATCGAATCCATCGTCGAGTAGATGTTGGCGAAGGCCGCCTGCAGCTGCTCGAGGCCGATCGTCGAGGACGCCGCCTGCTCCTGGATGCGTGCGGAGTTCTCCTTCAGCATCTCGGAGGTGCGCTGGATCATCTGCGACGTGGTGCTGTTCAGCGCCGTGATCTGATCGAGCACCAGCTTCTGGTTGCCCAGCGCCTGCGCCACGATCACCGCGGTGCGGAGCGCCGAGATGGTCGTCGTGGACGCCCGGTCGACACCCTTGATCAGCTCGATGTTGTTCTTGATGATGATGTCGATCGCCAGGTAGCTCTGGATCGACACCGCCAGCTGGGTGAGCAGATCCTGATGCTTCTGCCGGACATAGAACAGGACGTCCTGGCCGAGTGCCTTGGCCTTCTCGGGATCGGACAGCTCCAGTTCGGCGATCTGCGCCGACAGCCGGGCGTCGAGCCGTTCGGCGATGTAGACGTACTGGTTCAGGCGACCCATCACCGTCCACAGGTTCTGCTTCTCCATGTTGAGCGCCACGTTGTCCTTGGTCAGCTCGTCCTGGCCGCTGCGCAGCGCGTGCAGGATGCCGTTGAGCTGCTGCTGCGAGCTCTGGTAGCGCCGGAAGTAGTCGGTGACCTGGTCGCCGAACGGGATCATGCCGAGGAACTTCTTGGGGCCGCGGGCCTTGCCGGGGTCGAGGTCCTCGACCGTGCGACGAAGCTGCAGCAGGGTCTGGCCGACCTTGGAGCCCTCGGACAGGCCGCCCTCCTTGAGCGCCCGGACCGGCATGTTCAGCAGCCGGTTCGAGGTCTCGGCGGCCTTGCGGATGTCGGCGTCGCCCATGCTGCGGACGGCGTCGGCCTGCGCGGTGAAGGTGGGCGACTTCTCCTCGGCCGAGCCGAGCGCCTGCAGGAACTCGTCCACCTTGGCGTCCAGCACCGGCACCTGGGCGGCCTGCACCTGCGGGGCCATCGCGGGTGCCTGCGTCGCCGCGACGGCGGCGGGGGCTTCGGGGACGGTCAGGGTGAGCGTGGCGGGCGGCTGGAGCGGCATCGCAGCGGCGCCGCCGGGGGGCGTGGTGGAACTCATGGGTACCTCTCGACGCGGGCAAGGCTTCCCGCCCAATCTAGCGGGCGGCGCCGACACAAGCAGTGGGGAAGGCGTCGGGGACAACCCTGGAAGCGCGGGTCGGTCCGCAAACGCGAAGCGGGCCCCGCCACGACAGTGATGGGGCCCGCGATCGCGATGGATCCGAGATCTCGGGTCAGATCGGCCGGACCCGATCGGCCTGCGGGCCCTTCGGACCCGAGGTGATCTCGAACTCGACTTTCTGGCCCTCGTTGAGGGTACGGAAGCCCTGAATGTCGATGGCCGTGTGATGGACGAAGACGTCCTGCGTGCCACCCTCGACCTCGATGAAGCCGTAGCCCTTCTCGGCACTGAACCACTTGACGGTCCCCTGCGCCATGTACTTCTCCTTAGCCTGTTGCGACCGTCGGTGACGGCCACTGCCGAACGAGCTGTCCCAGACGACCAGTGCGGTCGCCCTCGCGGCAGCGCCAGCAACACTCTCACATCCGGTGCCGCCTGTCATCCGGTTGAGGGACGGTGGACGCCGCGTGTCGCCGTCCCGAAAATGTGGGTGGCGGGTGATTCGATGTGGGCATGGAATTGGTCGGGGCGCCCGTGTTCGAGGGGCTGGATGCCGCGCAGCGCGAGGCTGTCGAGGCGCACCGCCGCTCGCCGGTGCTGGTGGTCGGCCCCCCCGGTTCGGGCAAGACCACCGTGGTCGCGGCGGCGGCCGCGCTCGAACTCGCCGATCGTGTCCCGGGGGGCCCGCAGCCCCTGGTGTTGACCTTCGGCAGGCGCGCCGCCAGCCAGCTGCGCAACGGGGTCGCCCGCACCATGAACCGCACCGTCAGCCCGCCCTGGGTGACCACCGTGCACGCGTTTTGCCTGTGGCTGCTGCGTCGCGCCGCCGCACCCGGCAGCGCGGAGCCCCGGCTGCTGACCGCGCCCGAACAGGAGTTCCGGGTGCGCGAACTGCTGGCCGGGCGCGGGGTGGGTGCCTGGCCGTCCGAGATCCATCAGGCGGTCGGCACCCGCGCCTTCGCCCGCCAGGTGCGCGCCGCGATCGCCCGCGTCCGGCAGCTGGGCATGGATCCCGACGACGTGGTGGCCGCGGGCACCGCCGCCGGCCGTGAGGAATGGGTGAGCGTCGGCCGGTTCTTCGCCGAATACCTCGATATCCTCGACCACGAGGGCAGCCTCGACTACGCCGAACTGGTGCACCGGGCGCGGATCGTGCTCACCGACGAGCAGTTGGCGGCGTCCGTGCGGGGCGAGATCTCGCGGGTGATCGTCGACGAGTACGGCGAGCTCGACCCGGCACAGATCGGGCTGCTGCGGGCGCTGGTCGGCCCGGGGGGGCCGATTCTCGCCGTCGGCGATCCCGACCAGGTCGTTTTCCGCTTCCGGGGGGCGCATCCGCGGGCACTTGCCGACTTTCCGCATACCTTCCGTTCCCTGGCCGGCGGGCCGGCGCCGGTGATCGCGCTGGGCGCGGTCCATCGCGGGGGGCCGGGCATCGCCGCCGCGTGGCGGCGGGTGGCGCGGCGGCTGCCGCTGCCGGTGCTGGGCGAGGCGGCGTCCGGGGTGCTGCGCGGCGGTGCGGACGCCACCCCCGGGCCCGAGGTGCGCACGTTCGTGTGCGCGAGCGAGGCCGAGCAGGCGCAGCTGATCGCCGAGGAGCTGCGCCGGGCGCATCTCGATGAGGGTTTCCGGCACGCCGACATCGCGGTGCTGGTCCGTTCCGGCCGGCGTCAGATCGCCCCGATCGCCCGGGCGCTGGTGACCGCCGGCATTCCGGTCGAGGTCGCCGGCGACGAGATACCGCTGATGTCCGAACAGGCTGTGCGACCGCTGCTGCTGGCCCTCGAGGTGGTGCTGCGCGGCGGTGAACTGGACGCCGACGAGGCCAAACGCCTGCTGTCGTCCCCGCTTGTGGGAGTGGACGCCGTCGGCTTGCGCACGCTGGGCCGGCTGCTGCTCGAGGCAGAACGCCGCGAGACCGGTTCGGCGCTGATCGCCCGGAGCCCGGGGCAGTTGATCGCGGACGCCCTGGCCGAGCCGGATCGGCTGGCCGAGCTGCCCGAGACCGCCGAGGTGGCGGCCGTCCGCGGGCTGGCGGCGCTGCTGGCGCGCGCCGCGGAGACGCTCGCGAAGCCGAGCAGCGGGGCGGCCGACGTGTTGTGGACGCTGTGGTCGGGCACCGAGTGGCCCGCACGGCTGCGCGCCGTCAGCCTGTCCGGCGGCGAGGGCGGCCGGCGCGCCGACCGCGACCTCGACGCCGTGATCGCGCTGTTCGCCTCGGCCAATGCCAGCGAGCAGCCGGCCGGGCCGGGCGGCGTCCGCGGCTTCCTGGCCGAGGTGGCGGCGCAGGAGATCCCGGCCGACACCACCCGGGAGGCCGAGGTGCGCGGCCGCGGCGTCCGGCTGTTGACGGCGCACCGGGCGAAGGGCCTGGAATGGCCGCTGGTGGTGGTCGCCGGGGTCCAGGAGGGGCTGTGGCCGGCGCCCGGGCAGGGCGCCGCGATCCTCGAGCCGGCCGAGCTGGTCAGCGACGGCCTGGTCGGGCGTCCCGAGGCGCGCGAGGCGGTGGCCGACGAGCGCCGGTTGTTCCACGTCGCCTGCAGCCGGGCGAGCCGCCGGCTGATCGTCACCGCCGTTCAGGGCTCCGACGGCGAGGCCAACCAGCCGTCCCGGTTCCTGTCCGAGCTGGGCGTCGCGCCGACCGAGTTCACGCCCAGCGCGCGGCCGCTGACCCTGCCCGCGCTGGTGGCGCAGCTGCGGCAGCGGGCCGCCGACCCGGGGTGTTCGGCGGCGCTGCGCGAGGCGGCGGCCGGCCGGCTGGCCCGGCTGGCGGCGCTCACCGACACGCACGGGCGTCCGCTGGCCCCGCAGGCGCGGCCGTCCAGCTGGTGGGGGGTGCTCGACGCCACGGGGCGGCCGCTGCGGTCCGCCGGCCCGGTGCGGATCAGCCCGTCGATGCTGACCGGCCTGCTGACCTGCCCGCGGCAGCACTACCTGACCCGGCAGGTGAAGGCCGATCCGCCGCGCAACGCCGCCGCCAACCTTGGTTCCGTCATCCACGTGTTGGCCGAGCACGCCCGCAACTCGGGCCTCGGCTTCGACGAACTGACCGCGAAGCTCGACGAGGTCTGGGGCGAGCTGCCGTTCGCCACCGCCTGGCTGTCGGTGGCCGAGCGCGACCAGGCCGAGGCCGCGCTGACCCGCTTCCTGAACTGGTCCGACGCCAACGCGGGCACCGAGGTGCTCGGTGTCGAGGTCGACTTCGACGTCGAGATCGACGTGGCCGGCGAGGCCGTCCGGCTGGTCGGCACCGTCGACCGGCTCGAACGCGCCGGCGACGGCCGGCTGCGGGTGGTCGACTTCAAGACCGGCAAGCGGCCACCGACCGCGGACGCCACCGCGTCGCACGAGCAGCTGGGGGTGTATCAGCTGGCGGTCGAGGCCGGCGGCTTCGAACGGCTGGCCGGGCCGGGGGCGACCAGCGCGGGGGGTTCCCTGGTCTACCTGCGGGTGCCCGGCGGCAGCGACCTCGACGACTACCCGAAGGAGTTCCATCAGGCGGCGCTGTCCGAGCGGCCGCACCTGGCCGACGACGACGCCGAGCACGCCAGCTGGGTGCATGAGCGGCTGTCGCGGGCGGTGCGGCTGGTGCGCGAGGGGCGCTACCCGGCGACGCCCGGCCCGGGCTGCACCTGGTGTCCGTTCGCGGCCAGTTGCCCGGCGAAGCCGGCCGGACGGCAGGTGGTGGCGTGACGGGCCGGTTGCAGACGCCCGCGCAGTTGTGCGACGTGCTCGGCCTGCCGTTCTCCGAGCAGCAGCTGGCGGCGATCACCGCGCCCCTCGAACCTGGGGTGATCATCGCCGGCGCCGGCTCCGGCAAGACCACGGTGATGGCGGCCCGGGTGGTCTGGCTGGTCGGCAGCGGCCAGCTGGCACCCGAGCAGGTGCTGGGGCTCACCTTCACCCGCAAGGCGGCCGCCGAGCTGTCCGCGCGGGTCCGTGCCGCGCTGCAACGGGCCGGGGTGATCGACGACAGCGGCGTGGACGAGGCCGGTGAGCAGCTGGTGCTCACCTACGACGCGTTCGCCGCTCGGCTGGTGGCCGAGCACGGGCTGCGGATCGGCGTCGAGAGCGACCCGGTGATGATCACCGGTGCCTCGCGCTACCGGCTGGCCGCCCGGGTGGTGACCAACGCCGCGGGGCCGTTCGAGCATCTCGCGTCGTTCGCGCCGGCGACGCTGACCGAACGGCTGCTCAAGCTCGACTCCGACCTGACCTCGCATCTGGTCAGCGCCGCCGAGGTCAGGGCGCATGCCCGCGAGTTCCGGACGGCGCTGGCCGAGGCGCCGCCGAACCGGTACCGCCGCGAGTACGCGTCGGTGCGGCAGGCGCGGGCAATCACCGAGCAGCGCCTCGAACTGCTCGGGCTGACCACCGCCTACGCAGAGTTGAAGCGGAGCCTCGGCTATGTCGAGTTCGCCGATCAGATGGCGGTTGCGGCCGAGCTGGCCCGCCGGGTGCCGGCGGTGTCCGAGCTGCTGCGACGCCAGTTCCGGGTGGTGCTGCTCGACGAGTACCAGGACACCTCCTCGGCGCAGGCGGCGATGCTGCGGGCCCTGTTCTCGGGCGACGACGTGGCGTCCGGGCGGGGGCATCCGGTGACGGCGGTGGGCGATCCGCACCAGGCGATCTACGGCTGGCGGGGGGCGGCGGCCAGCAACATCCTGCAGTTCGCCGACGATTTCCCGACCGCCTCGGGCGCGCCGGCGCGGTCGTTCGCGCTGACCGTGAACCGGCGCTCCGGTCCGACGATCCTGGCGGTCGCGAACGTGCTGGCGTCCGGTCTGCACACCGACCCGGCGATGGGTGGCGGGGCCGCGGCGCTGGCCCTCACCGCGCCGGAGGGGACGCCGCCCGGCCGGGTCGAGGTGGCCGGTTTCGACACCTGGCCCGAAGAGGTCACCTTCATCGGCGAACGGATCGCCGCCCTGCACGGCACCGGCCGGGTGGGGTTGTGGTCCGATCTCGCGGTTCTGGTGCGCCGGAACGCGCAGATTCCGGCCCTGTACGCCGACCTGAAGGCCCGCGACGTCCCAGTCGAGATCGTCGGACTGGGCGGGCTGCTGGAACTGCCCGAGATCGTCGAGGTGTGTTCGGTGCTGGCCCTGCTCGACGACGTGAGCGCCAATCCGGCCGCGATCCGGCTGCTGACGTCGGCCCGGTGGGCGATCGGCATCGCCGACCTGGCGCTGCTCGGACGCCGCGCCGCCGACCTGGCCGCGGTGGAAGGACCGCGCGACGGCGACCTGGTCGATGACCTGGGCCGCGCCCTGGCCCGCACCGAAGGCGTCACCCTGCCCAGCCTGCTGGAGGCGCTGCACGACCCGGGCGACCTGCACTACAGCCCGCAGGCCCGGCGCCGGTTCCCGGTGATCGCGGCCGAGCTGGCCGGCCTGCGGCAGCACGCCGGTGAGCCGGTGCTCGACCTGGTCCGGCGGGTGATCACCACGCTGGGGGTGGAGGGCGAGCTGGCGGCGTCCGGGTCGTCGAGCGCGCAACTGGGCGCCTTCACCGATGCCGTCGCCGCCTATTGCGACGTGGACGGCGAGGCGTTCCTGGGCGGACTGCTCGCCTACCTGGACGCCGAACGCAACCACGGCGTCGGCCTCGACCAGGCGGTGGCGAGCGATGCGGATTCGGTGAAGCTGCTCACCGTGCACAAGGCGAAGGGCCTGGAGTGGGAGGTGGTCTTCCTGCCCGGCATGGCCGAGGGCGTCTTCCCCAACGATCGGGTGACCGAGAACTGGGTGAGCAACGCGGCGGTGCTGCCGGCCGAGCTGCGCGGCGACGCGGCGGCGATCCCGCAGCTGGCCGAGGCGTCCGATGCGGCGTTCAAGGAGTACGCGGCCTCATTGAAGCAGCAGGCGCGGCACGCCGAGGACCGGCTGGCCTACGTGGCGGTGACCCGGGCCAAGCAGCTGCTGATCGCGACCACGCACTCATGGGAGGGCGAGTTGATCAAGCCGCGGCGGCCGTCGCCCTACCTGCGAGCGATCGAACAGCACGGGGTGATGCTGCGCGAGGCGCCGCCGGCGTCCGGCGACAATCCACTGGCCGGCTCGGGGGCGGCGCTGGAGTGGCCGGTGATCGGCGATCCGGAGGCCCGCGAGCGGCGGCAGCGACTGGCCGCCGAGGTCGAGGCCGCGTCCGAGCTGTTGGTGCCACTCGATCCGGTGGGACTGTCGGCCGAGGAACAGGCCGAGGTCGCGCAATGGGATGCCGATCTTTCCGCGTTGGCGCTGGCGGCCGTCGAGGAGCCGACGCGGGGGCGTCCGGGCTATCTGTCGGTGACCGGGCTGGTGCGGCTGGCGCGCGAGCCGGAGGAGTTCGTCGTCGACGCGAGTCGTCCGATGCCGCAGCGTCCGGTGGCCGCCCAGCGGCTGGGGACACGGTTCCACCGCTGGCTGGAGAACCGGTTCTCGCTGGAGCCGACCTTCGATGTCGACCCGGGCCAGGAGCCACCCGACGATCCGTACTTCGCGCAGTTGAGCGCGGCCTTCGAGCGCGGCCGGTTCGCGGCGCGGCGTCCGTTGGCGGTGGAGGTGCCGTTCACCATGCTGGTGGCCGGCACGATCGTCCGCGGGCGGATCGACGCCGTGTTCGAAGCGGCCGGCGGCTACCTGGTGGTGGACTGGAAGACGGGCGACGTCGACCGGGCCGACCCGGCCCAGCTGGCGATCTACCGGCAGGCCTGGGCCGACCTGGCCGGCGTCCCGCCCGAGCAGGTGCAGGTCGGCTTCTTCGACATCATGGGCGACCGCCTGGTGACGCCGGCGAAGCTACCGCCGCAGTCGGAGTGGGCGGACGCCGTGCGCCAGCTCAACTGACCCATTCCGTCATCCCGGGCCGGGTCGTGCGTTCCCCGGGCTTGGGGATGCCGGTGGTCGAGCCTTGTCGAGACCCTGACCGCCGGGTCGGCAACGCAACGCCGTTCGCACCCGGAACTGCCGCCGTTCGAGCCTGTCGAGACCCACTCGTCCCCAGGTCGTAGGTTGAGGGCATGGACACCTGGGGCGACGCCGGACAGCTCGATCGCTGCGAACACCAACGGCCGGACGAGGCCTGGCTCCTGGCCCAGTGGGCCGACCCCGCCGCGCTGCTGCTGTCGGTCGACTCGTCCGGACGCCTGGGCGTCGGCGACGACCTGGCCATCTCCGAGCAGCGCCCGGCGGGGGAGTTCGACCCGCAGCGGCACTATCTGCTCGGGCTCGCGGGCGGGCGTCCGGTGTTCGTCCAGTCGGCCGATGTCGCGAGGGGCGCGGGTCTGCGCGAGCTGATGCCGGTGCTCGGCGGCGTCGACCGCGAGCTGGTGGTCGCGGCCGTGGCGCTGGTGCAGTGGCATCGCACCCTGCCGCACTGCGGGCTGTGCGGCGCCGCGACGATGGTGACCTTGGGCGGCATGGTCCGGCATTGCCCGTCCTGCGGGCGGGACCGGTTTCCACGCAGCGACCCGGCGATCATCGTCGCCGTCCTGGACGCCGACGACCGGCTCCTGCTCGGACACCAGGGGGTGTGGGCGCCGGGCCGGATGTCGGTCCTGGCGGGTTTCGTCACGGCGGGGGAGTCACTCGAGCAGGCGGTGCATCGCGAGGTGGGTGAAGAGACCGGGCTGCGCCTCACCGGCGTCCGGTATGTGGCGAGCCAGCCGTGGCCGTTCCCGCGCTCGCTGATGCTCGGCTTCGTGGCTCGGGCGGCGGGCACCGAGATCACCGTGGACGAGGTCGAGATCGAATATGCCCGCTGGTTCACCCGCGACGAACTCACCGCCGCGGTCGATTCCGGCGAGGTCGGGTTGCCCGGTGAGGCGTCGATCGCGCACCGGCTGATCGCCGATTGGCGGGCGGGGACTCTGCCGGCACCGGACAGCCTCCAGGGCGCTACCGAGCGGTCGTGATGAGCGCGAGGATGTTGACGCGGAGTCGCGATTCCCTGTGTGCGATTGTGAAGCCATGAGCACCGAGCCTCAGTACAGCGAGTTGTCCGAGGCGGAGAACGCCTGGCTCATCGAATTGGTGGCCCGTGCGGAGTCCGTGGGCGCCTCGTCCGACGACCCCAGGTAGATCGGCGCCCTGTTCGACGACGCACTGAGCGCGGTCGAGCAAGGGCAGCAGCCCCCGGACATCGGGAACGATGTGGTGACTGTCGTCGCAGCCGCGCTGGGTGAACATCTTCGTCGGGCGTGCGGCATGGAGTGGCGGATCGTCATCGACGAGCTCGGATCCGACCTGTGCCTCTACAAGCCCGAGTCGTCCTACACGCTGTTCCCCATGTCGTCGGTGGCCAAGCGTTGGGAGGCGGGCGAAAGGGGCTGGATCGTTTCGTTCTGCGACTGGGCGCGCGCGCGGGTGGCGGAGCCGTCCGGATAGATTCCGTACGCAAATCCGTCGACCACCGGTTGACGACGACCCCGTAGGGTCTGTTGACCAGGTGTGCGGCCGAGGCTCAGCGGCCGCCGTTTCGTCGCAGGGCCCGTGCCGCCGCGAGCGCCAACGTCCTGGTCACCACCGACGGGTGCGCCAGCGTATTGGGGTGGGCGCGCATCGCGGTGACCCGGGTGAACTTCCGTGCCAACTCGGTATCGGTGACGGTCGCGTCGATCAGCATGGTGGCGTAGGCCGCGCCGGCTCGCGAGGCGAGCGTTCGCGGCGCGTCGACATGGGGGAGCGCCAGGTCGGGCACGGCGGAGGTCTGCCACGCGGCGTCCATGATCACCCGTTGCAGGTCGAAGAACAGCCGCGCCGGCTGCTCGAGATCGGGCCCGGACGTCAGGTACTCCGACAGGCACGAGGCGTGCAGCGCGGCCGAACTCATCCCCTGGCCGTAGATCGGATTGAAGGACGCCGCGGCGTCCCCGACCACGGCCAGGCGCGCCGGGAACCGGGGGAGCGCATGGAAGTCGCGACGCCGGCTGTCCGCCTGGGTGTAGCCGGTGATGGGTTCGAGGAGTTCGCCGCGGGTCGCCTGCGGGAACGGTGGCGGCAGCCGCTCACAGATCGCCCGGAGTGCCTCCGGCGTGCGTCCCGGCTTGTCGGAGCCGTATCCGCCCATCATCACGATCCAGCGGCCGCCCTCGACCGCGTTGACGACGGACGGCGCCAGCCCCGCCGGCGTCCGGCCGATCGCCCAGGACGCGAAGGCGAACGCCACCTCGGGATCAGGCTCGTCCCGAGGGAACAGCGCGGTGGTGTAGTTGATGTCGACGCGCATCCGCTCCAGCGGCGGGGCCGGCCATCCGGCCTGCTCCAGCCAATGCCCGGGGCGGGTGGAGCGTCCGGTGGCATCGACCACGAGATCGGCCGCCAGCCGGTCACCGTTGTCCAGCAGGACGCCGGCGACCGCCGCTCCGACGATGTCGAGGCCGGTGGCGCGTCCGCGGACGACGGTCACGTGGGGCAGGGCGAGGGCCCTGCGGCGCAGCACGGCTTCGAGGAACGGCCGGGTGCTCATCACCATCTCGGTGCCGGGCACGGCGACCTTAAGGCGTCCGTTGTAGTGGATGCGGGTGTTCTTCGTGGTCGCCAGGCCTGCCCCGCCGGCAAGCAGGTCGTCGGAGAAGCCGTGATACCAGCGGTCCAGCTGTACGCGGCCGGCCGGCAGCAGCGTGTGGACCTGGTGGGCCTGCGGGACGCCGTGCCGGGGTGAGGCGTCGTCGGTCAGTGAGTCGGGTTCGACGATGATCACCTCGTCGACGTGGTCGGTCAGCACCCGAGCGGCGAGCAGGCCCGCGATGCTGCCGCCGAGGACGACGGCGCGTCCGGCCAACCGCCGCGGCGTGGGTGGCGGGGTTGCGGTGCCGAGTCGGTCGAAGATCCGCTCGGCGTTGGACGCGGCCATCAGGTCGGCCGGACGGGTCGGGCCGGTGTCTGCGGCGCTCCGGGCGGTGGGGGTGAGGTGCGGGTGCGCATTGTCGGAGTGTACGAAGCCCGCGCGGTTCTCGGGGAAGCTATTGGCGCGGCGAGTCTGGCGACGCGGGTAGCCGGCGCCGCGCTACGAGATGGCGACGACACGAGAGGGTCTCGGCAGGCTCGACCAGCGGTGGTCGGCAGAGTCCCCTGGCCGTCGTGGGTCAGAGAGATCCCGGCGTTCGCGGGATGACGGAGGATCGGGTCACGGGCCGTCCGCGGAGCGGCCGGCGACCACGGCGAGGACGGCGTCGCCGTAGGAGTCGAGCTTCTTGGCGCCCACCCCGCTGATCGCGAACAACTCGTTCGAGGTGGTCGGACGATGCTGGGCGATCGCGGCGAGGGTGGTGTCGGGGAAGACCACGTAGGCGGGGACGGCGGCCGCGCGGGCGGTCTCGGCGCGCCAGGTGCGGAGGCGTTCGAAGAGGTCCCGGTCGTCGGCGGCCAGCTCGTTCGCGGCGGCGGGGCCCTTGGCTGCCGCGGACGCCGTCCGCTTGCGGGTCGAGCCGGCCCGGACCACGGCGTCCTCACGCAGCGGGACGGGACGCTCGCCGCGGAGCACCGGCCAGGACGTGTCGGTGATCTCCAGGGTGTGGTGCCCGTCGGAGGAGACCGCCAGGATGCCGGCGGCCAGCAGCTGGCGGACCACCGCCCGCCATTGCAGGTCGGTGAGTTCGGTGCCGATGCCGAACGTGCTCAGCTGCTCGTGCCGCCACTGTTCGACCTTGGCGGTGCGCCGGCCGTGCAAGATGTCGATCAGCTGGCCGGCGCCGAAGCGCTGATTGCGTTCCCGCTTCAGCCGCACCACGGTGGAGAGCAGCTTCTGTGCGGCGATCGTGCCGTCCCACGGCGTCGGCGGGTTCAGGCAGGTGTCGCAGTTGCCGCAGGCCTCGCTGGGTTCGCCGAAGTAGTCCAGCATCAGCTGGCGCCGGCAGCGCAGCGTCTCGCACAGGCCGAGCATCGCGTCGAGATGCTGCCCGAGCTGGCGCTTGTGGGTGGCGTCCCCCTCGGAACGGTCGATCATCTGGCGCTGCTGGACGACGTCGGCCAGCCCGTAGGCCATCCAGGCCGTGGCGGGCAGGCCGTCGCGGCCGGCGCGTCCGGTCTCCTGGTAGTAGCCCTCGATGCTGCGCGGCAGGTCGAGGTGCGCGACGAAGCGGACGTCCGGCTTGTCGATGCCCATGCCGAAGGCGATGGTCGCCACCATCACGATGCCGTCCTCGCGCAGGAACCGCGACTGGTTGGCCGACCGGACGCCGGCCGGCAGCCCGGCGTGGTACGGCAGGGCGTCGATGCCCTCCTTGACCAGGGACTCCGCGGTCGCCTCGACCGACTTGCGGCTGAGGCAGTAGACGATGCCGGCGTCCCCGTCGTGCTCGGTGCGGATCAGCGTCAGCAGCTGTTTCAGCGGTTGCTGCTTGGGCTCGATCCGGTAGGCGATGTTCGGGCGATCGAAGCTGGCCACGAAGGTCCGCGCCCGCTGCAGGCCGAGCCGTTCGGCGATCTCGCGCCGCGTGGTCGGCGTGGCGGTCGCGGTGAGCGCGATCCGCGGCACGTCGGGCCAGCGCTCGCCGAGCACCGACAGCTTCAGGTATTCCGGCCGGAAGTCATGCCCCCACTGCGACACGCAATGCGCCTCGTCGATGGCGAACACCGACAGGGTCAGCCGATCGAGGAACTCCTGCGTCCGCGGCAGGTCGAGCCGCTCCGGTGCCAGGTAGAGCAGGTCGAGCTCGCCGGCGATCGCCTGCTGCTCGGTGACCCGTTGCAGGTCGTAGCTCTGGCTGGAGTTGAGGAAGCCGGCGCGCACCCCGAGGTTCTCCAGGGCGGTCACCTGGTCGTGCATCAGCGCGATCAACGGCGAGATCACCACCCCGACCCCGGGCCGGACCAGCGCCGGGATCTGGTAGCACAACGACTTGCCGCCCCCGGTGGGCATCAACACGATCGCGTCGCCGCCGCCGGCGACATGGTCGATGATCGCGCCCTGCTCGCCCCGGAAATCGTCGTACCCGAACGTGGTACGCAGCACGCTCAGCGGCGACAGGTCAGGCACGCGACTCATCGTAAGGGCCCGCACCGACAGCCCGACGCCGGCGGAAGCCGAGCAGGGCTGCCGGGCCGTCGAACCGGAGTGTCTGCGGCGGCTGTGATGATGGAGCCATGACGACCTATTCGGGCACCAAGGAATTCGAGGGCGCGACCTTCGTCAAGACCAGCTTCAAAGGCGCCACGCTGCGCTTCTCCGACGTCAGTGGGGTGACCATGCGCGCCGTCGACGTCGACGGGCTCGACATCGACAGCCATGACCTGTTCTTCGGCAGCCTCATCGTCAACGGGGTCGACGTGGTGCCGCTGGTGGACGCCGAGCTGAACCGGCAGTTCCCGGGCCGCGAGCTGCAGAAGGCGCAGACGCCCGAGGGCCTGCGCGAGGG
>WBZS01001318.1_pt2 | contig 17307 bp, 8 predicted proteins | sample 5204201 | NCBI WGS metagenome assembly WBZS01 (sample SAMN12344357, study PRJNA552823) | activated sludge metagenome | biome: Activated sludge suspended growth; feature: Nitrification reactor; material: Wastewater; isolation source: activated sludge from nitrification reactor of wastewater treatment...
CCCCGCGTCGATCAGCGCCAACGCGGCATCTTCGGGCATATAAACCTCGGCACACGGTTTCATGGCGGCTTCGACCGCATCGAAAACGTGGACCGGCAGGCCTTGGACGTCGCGTCGTTGGTCCGGATTGAACCCCCACCCTGCCCCAGCAAATCCCTCCGCCAACAAAAGCGCGCACGCCACCGCGCCGGATCCCCATAAATAGCTCTCATGGTCCGGCTGAAGCAACTCCTCGAACTCGATCGTGTCCGTCCGTGTCCCTTTCTTTCCGTAAGGTTGACGCAAAAGAAAGCGGGGCGTGCAGACGCCCAGGTATCGGCTAGCATCCAGCCCGCGAACCATCGCCCACCCCGTTGCCAGGTTCGCGTCCGGTTTCCACGTGCGTACATCGGGGTGAGTCACCAGCGAATCACAACCAACGATCTTGGTGGAAACTCCCGCAAAAACCGCTGTACGGACTTTAGCCGCCAAAACCGACATCGAAGCCAGGATTTCAAGGTCCGCCACCGAGCGACCGAAGATTTCCAGGTTGACCACGACCGCCCAAGGCCGATCGGCAGGCGCCTTCGTGACGACGCGGAAAAAGGCACTTTCACTTGGATCCGCCTGGGAAAAGTCGGCTTGCCATTCCGATGGCGAAACCTCCCAAACGAAAATCTTGAGCGATTCGTCCGTCGGTAGTCGGCGTGTCAGAAAAAATACACTCCGCCAGGCGGCTTCCAAACTTTGAAACGCAGGCTGATGCAAAATCGACCGCATTTGCGCGCCGATCGCTTCCTCGACCACGGCTTCGTAGTCGGCCTGGCGTGGATTAGGTGCATCGACGAGTTGGGGTTGGACGATCTTCGTCAAAAACCGTTGCCAATCGTCGGAACCCGGCAACCTGCCGGACGAAGGCACGCCTCCTTCCTCCATCACTTGGCGCAACATCTCCTCCGTGGATACCTCACGCGCCGGGGAAGGCGTCGAGTCGGGCTCGGTGATTTTGCCCCATTCGCGAATCTTGCGGGCGGCAGCCTCGAACGTGCCTGGCTTTTCGAGTTGCGACTTGAGCGCACGCAGTGTTTCGAACACCGGAAGCTTCTCGTACAAGCGATCGGGTTCGAAGTCCTCCAGTTCCTTGAACCGGATGGTGATCGATTCCCCACCAATTTGATTGGCGAACGTGACGCTCGGCGCGATTTTCGCGAGAACCTCGTCAAAGTTATCGCGATCGATTTCGATTGGTTTTCGTTGGCTTAGCGGAATCGTGTTGGCCCGGGTTCCGCCCAGGTTGCCACACACCAAAATCCGAAAAGGCGTTTCCGGCGGCATTTCCGAAGCATCGCCCCCTTGACCCGTGGAAAGGTGAAACTCGCCGACTCGAAGGTTGAGAGGCTTGGCCATGGCTATCGCCTTTTACGGTAGGTACACGCGAAAAAAGAAATCCTGTCGAGGAGTTTAGCCTCGCAAGAGGCGTAACGCAACATGGCGAACGCCATCGAAAGGTACCGGCGAAACGTCCCTCGCTGGCGCCCAGACTCGGTGGCCCAAGCTCGCGTGCATCATTTTTTTGATTCCCTTGTAACACCCACCCGTCTCGCGCATTGTACCTGGTGATGAGCGAAACCTACGCGAATCCCACGACCGGTGCGATCGACCGAGAAATTTTCGTCGGCTACTACGATCGCACGTACCCCGCCCTGCTAAGGTATTGCCTCCGCCGGGTGTTCATTCACGCCGTGGCCGAGGATGTCGTCGCCGATGTTTTTCTCCAGGCGATGAGGCAGTTTCGCTCGTTCCCGTTCGCCGACGAGGTGGAATTTCGTCGCTGGGTCTTTCGCGTCGCTTCCAATGCGATCAACGCTTTGATTCGGCAAACTCGGCGGCGCAGAGAGATCGAAGCCGCGCTGGCGACCATGAAGGCAGCTAAGCAAGAATCGAGTTCGATCGGCACCTTGCTCGATTGGCCGACCGTTCAACGTGCCATCCTGGAACTCCCCGAGCGCGAGCAAACCGTGCTATCGCTCCGATTTTTCGCGGATTTGCCGCACGACGACATCGCCCAGGTCGTCGGCGGCTCTCCCGAGGCTGTTCGCACGTGTTTGAGTCGAACGCTCGCACGCCTACGTGAACGATTCGGGACAGTGTCTGAATAGACAGGGACCGTTTTCCATGGAACTACCTGATCAAGAAGCCGAGTTCGAGAAACTCTTGCAGAGACTACCCTGCAACGACGCTCCGCGCTCGGCGCATCAGGACTTGCTTCGCCAGAAGCTGCTAAGCCGATGGGACGCGGAGCCTGTCGTCTTGGGGATGATGCTCCGCTGGCTTTGGATGGGGAGGGAAATCATGCGACGTCCTGTTTCGAAAGTTGCCATGTTCGTGGCCGCCCTCGGTTTCGGCCTTTGGTTCATCCTGCCCAGCTCACACCCGACGGCTGCGGCGTTCAACAAACTCGTCGATCAGATCATGAGCGCCAAGACCGCCAAGTTCCAGCTCAAGGTGAAGATCGAAGGCCAACCCGAAATGCCCGCCAAGGCCTATTTCCAGTCGCCTGGAAGATTCCGCCAGGAAACCGGCGACATCATCAGCTTGACTGATTTCGAGGCCGGCAAAATGGTGACGGTGCAACCAAAGATCAAGTTGGCCGTCGTCATGAACCTCAAAGGAGCAGACAAGGAAAAGTTCCGCAGCCAATTCGATCGCCTCCGCGATCTCATCGCCCAAAATCGCAAAGCCGACGATTCAAACTATGAGAAACTCGGCGAGAAAGAGGTCGCAGGCAAAAAGGCGGTGGGTTTCCGCATTGTCACGGTGGCGGAAAACACCACGCTTTGGGGTGCCCCCGACACCGGATTGCCGATCCTCATCGACGTGGAATTCACTGGGGTTCCGAAAATGCGGGCAGTCATGTCGGACTTCGAGATCAACCCGGAGTTGCCGGCCGATCTCTTCGACACCAAAATCCCGGAAAACTACAAAGTGCAAACGCTCGATGTCGACGCGTCGCCAGCCAAGGAAGGCGACCTGATCGCCAGCTTCCGCGGCTGTGCCGATCTGACGGGCGGAACCTTTCCCGATGGCATCGACACGGCCAGCGTCATGAACTCCATGATCAAGACCATTCTTAAAGAAAAGGACGGCAAGGTCGTTCCCCCGACGGAGAAGGAAACGCAGGCGTTGATGCAGAAGGCGATTTCGATCGGCCGAGGTTTCGATTTCGCGGTGAAACTGCCCGCTTCAGCCGACGCCCACTACGCCGGCAAAGACGTCCGCAAGGACACCGCCGATCGACCCATTTTCTGGTACCGCCCCGAGGGATCGACGAAATACCGCGTGATCTTCGCCGACCTCTCCGCCCGCGATGCCGACCGGGCACCCGAAATCCAAGGCACGCGGCTGCGAAAGTAGACTCTCCAACCCCTCTGAGCCACGGGTCCTGACCAATTCGTCAGGGCCTTTTTCGTTGGTTTGATTGGCTTTTAAAAAAGCTCACGTGGAGCCGCGGAGGCGCGGAGAATAAATCCGAGGAAGTGTCACGTCAAATCGTATAGCCTCGTCAAAAAAGCAATTTTTTCCATTCTCTCTGCGCCGCTGCGTGAGGTCCGAGGAAACCCGTTTCGTTCGAGAATTGAATGAGCGGGATTGTGCGAACTTAGGGACCTTGGCATAATCTGCCTGGCTTGGTTTTCCCGATCTCGTCAGGATGATGGACCCATGTTCACGGAAAAGAAAGTTCCGGTCAACGGCCATTACCTCAACTTGGCCCAAAGCGAACGTACCGGCCCGCCTTTGATGTTTCTGCACGGCGTGTCGCGCTGCTGGCAAGACTTTCTTTCGCTTATGCCGATGGTCGCCAGCCGTTGGCAGGTGTTCGGCTTGGACCACCGCGGACACGGACGATCCGATCGCCAGGGGAAAGATTACCTCGTACGGCATTATCTTCACGATACGTGTCGTACTTTGAAACGCCACCTCGAAGAACCCACCGTATTGTTTGGCCATTCGCTCGGGGCGTTGGTGGCGCTCGGAGCGGCTGCGACATTCCCCGAACGCGTACGCGCCATCGTGCTGGAGGATCCACCTTCCGCTGCTTTTCTCGCGAATCTCCAGGAAACTCCTTACCATGCCCAGTTTGAGCAAATGCAAGCTCTGGCGCGAACCCCCACGAACATTGCGGAGCTGACGAATCGGCTCATGGAAATGCCGCTGCCAACCGCACAAGGCACCGTCAAGCTCGGCGAACTTCGCGACGCAACGTCCCTTCGTTTCAGCGCGCGCTGCCTGCTTCATCTGGACCCGGAAGTGTATCCGCCCTTGTTGGCGAACCGGTGGCTCGAAGGAATCGATCTGACCTCCTGGTGCGAACAAACCCGCTGTCCCGTTTTGGTCCTACGTGGCAACTCCGAAATGGGAGGCATGCTGCCCCGTGCCGACGCCGAGGCCATGGTTGCGAAAATGCCCGAAGGATATCTCGTCGACGTTCCAGGCGTGGGCCATCTCATCCATCAACTCGATCCGCAGTCGACCCTTCGCCTGACGACCGGATTTCTCGAATCCCTTCGCTAAGGCGATATTCGGCGATACAATCGAAGGCAACATTCGCTCTCCCTCTTCGAGATCGCTTCCATGAAACTTGGCCAAGGATATGTTGTTTTCTCCAATGCCCAACTCATCGATGGCACCGGTTCACCCCCAATTGCCGATGGGGAGCTTCACCTGCGCGATGGAAGAATCGGTTTTGTCGGTCCCCGTCACCAGGCGCCTACACCACCTTTGAACGCGACTCGCCGAAATTGCGGTGGCGGAACGATCCTCCCTGGCTTGGTGGAGGCACATTTTCATCCAACCTATTTCAACGTCGCCGCACTCGAAGACCTCGACATCAAATACCCCGTGGAATACGTCACGCTGCTTGCGGCGGCGAATGCGAAACTGGCGCTCGAATGTGGCTACACCGCGGCGAGGAGCGGGGGAAGCCTGTTCAACATCGACGTTTGGCTGAAAAAAGCCATCGAGAATGATGTCTGTGTCGGGCCACGCTTGGCGGCGAGTGGACGCGAGATTTGTGGCGTCGGCGGGCTGATGGATTGGAATCCCGATTTTCGCAAGATCGGCATGGAAGGCTTGGTGCTCCTGATCAACGGACCCGACGAAGCAAGATCCGCGGTTCGCAGGCTCGTCAAAGACGGCGTCGAGTGGGTGAAAACCTATCCCACGGGCGATGCCGCCGCGCCCGATGTCAACGATCACCACACCCTGTGCATGACCTACGAAGAAATGCACGCCGTCGTTGCCACCGCCCACAACCATGGCCTAAAAGTAACCGGTCATTGCCGAGCGACGGAAGGAATTAAAAACGCACTCAAAGCCGGATACGACGCCATCGAACATGGCACCTTCATGGACGACGAAGCACTCGAAATGCTGCTAAAACGAGACGTGCCCTGCGTTCCCGCACTCTACTTCGAACTCGCCAGCGTGGAACGAGGCAAGGAATTTGGCCTTTCCCAACGCGTGATCGATGGACACCAAGAAACCCTCGAAGGCGGTGCCGAGAGCGCTCGCAAAATATTGAAGGCCGGGGGTAGATTGGGTATGGGAGGCGATTACGGCTTCGCGTGGAACCCCCACGGCGATTACGCGCGAGAACTCAGCTTCTTCGTGAACTACGTCGGCCTCAAACCGCTTGAAGTACTGAAATGCGCGACGAAAACGGGCGCGGAAATCATGGGCCGCGACAAAGAAATCGGAACGTTGGAGGTTGGCAAGCTGGGCGATGTCTTGATCGTCGCCGGCGATGTTCTCAAAGATATTCGCCTTCTCGAACAACGCGACCGATTCCTCGGCGTCTACCAAGGCGGCGTCCTCAAAGCTGGACGTTGGCTGAATCACGCCACCGAATAGACTTTCGTAACGCGTGAACCACGGATCCTACGGATCGCGTAGATTCGAACGGCCAGACGAATCGAGCGTTGACGAGCCGCGACCGTGAGGGAGCGCGACCCAACCTGCCGCGCTCCCTCACGGTCGCGGCTCGTTTTGACGGGCGATTTTTCGTAGATGCGCGTTGATTATTCCACGCGAAGGCGGATCAAGACGGGTACGGTGCCAGCACCGGCTTTTTGGCGGTTGAAGACGAATTGACGGACTTCGTCGGATTTCATGCCAACGTTCGGCTCATTGGGCAAAACGACGGCGATACGTTCCGTCACCTTCTTGGTGGGCGTCTTCGGTTCCGGCAGCATGTTGGCGGTCGAGGTAGCATCCATTCCAGAAGCATTCGCGAAGCCTAGTTTCTTGGCGATTTCCGCCTTTTGATTCCCTTCCAGGCCGGCCACCATCAATTTGGCGAACGGAGTGGCTTGAAACTGTTTGCCATTCGGATCGTCCTGCGACAAGTCACGCAACAGTTTGCTAACTTCGTCCGCTTTCACGTTTTCGACGTAGACCCAGTATTCGTGTTTCGCCGCTTCCTTGCTCGCGAGGGCTTTCGCGACTTGCGCGTCGATGGCCAACTTGATTTGGCGATCTTTTAACGCCTCGGCCAAGCGATTGAAGGCGAGAGATCCGTTTCGCACCGTCACGTCGAGATTCAGGGATTTTTGCTTCTGCAGCTCGGCGTCGAGTCCCGTGGTGGCAGGGCCTTCTTTGCGAAGCTCCTGAAACGCCACGCGGAATTCACGGTCGGGAGGAATCGGAGCGGCATACTGAGAATAAATCCCTTCCACCATCTCCGCGATCAACGGATTGGGACCTCGCGGCACGGGAACGTCGACGGAGGGAATACGCGCCTTGCTCTTTTGAAACACGAACGAACCGGACGGAATTCGGACTTCCTCATCGCGCGTCAGCCAATGGAACAGCGTTCCAGAGAATACACCGAGGAGCAACGAAGCCGCCAAACCGGCGGCGACATAGGGCTTCCACCGGCGGCGACGCATGGGAAAAGTCTTGGGTTGCGATCGGCGAATGATCTCGTCCATCACCCGATCGGAAAAATCGGCCTTCAAACGCGGCGCGGGCAGTCCGCGGATCGCGTCGGCATCCATCTGAAGGTGACGGAGAAACTCCATCGCTTCGGGATATTGTTGCAGCAGCAACATCGCTTTGCGGTGTTGCCGCTCGTCCAACTCCCCGTCGACGAGCCCCGTCAAAAGTTCCTTCGCCTGTTCCGAAAGCATTCCACCCACCCCAAGCCCGAACCAATGCCCAAGGCCGAAAGGCCTTGGGGCGTTTATATTCGGTACCAATACCCAAACTTCGTAACCCGCGCCGCCTTTCGGCGGCGGGCTTTTGCCGCTACTTTTTCTTGGTCTCTGCTTGCACCAGGATCTCGCGAAGTTCGAGCCTCGCTCGGTGAAGTCGGCTTCGAACCGTGCCGATCGGTACCTGCAGAATCTCCGCCATCTCCTCGTATTTCATCCCGTCGAGATCTTTCATCACCAAAACCGCCCGATGCTCCGCGGAAAGGCGATCCAGACCCGCCTGGATCATTCGCTCTTCCTCGACCGACTCCATCCGTGCTTCCGGTCGGCTGTCCAACGACGAATCCGGCGGTTCCACCGGTCCATCCGCCGTCGGCGTGCGACGTTGAATCATCCGTTGTTTTCGCTTCATCGTGATCGCGGTATTGAATGCGATCCGATACAACCAAGTGAAAAAACGGGCATTGCCGTGAAAGCTCGACAGCGATTCGTAAGCACTCAAGAAGGCATCCTGAACCACATCGTGCGCGTCTTCATGGTTATGAAGCAACCGATACACGGAGTGGTACAAGCGATCTTGGTAGCGCGTCACCAATGCGCCGAACGCGGCCGGATCCCCCGCCAGACATTCCGCAATCAGGAAATCTTCGTCGGGATTCACGGGCACCATCTACACCTTCGACGAGGCATTTCGCCGTAAAGTTCCCATTTCGAATCATAATATTGGTCCATCCAACGAGATCCAACGGACTTTCGTGAACAGAAACATCAGGACCACGTCGTAAATTGAACAAATACAAAGCGTTAAAGCGAACCCATGCACGCGGGGAAGATACCGAGACGGGTGTTTATTCTCCCAAAGATCCAATCAACAAAGCCGCGAAAACGGGTTCTCCTGAATCAGCTGATCCCTTCCATTTGGTTTAACCACCCCTGGGCAACCATTGGAAGGGGGAATCGGACGCGACCCAGAGGGGTTGATTGGGGAATTGCCTAGATGGCGATCGAAAGGGGAATTCCTATCTTGATACAGATGTTCATTGGTGCGTGACCCACGTCGCCTTTCGGCGACGGGCTTGCCGGTCATCAACTTTTTCTAGGCAACCATTCTGCCCATGAATTCACCCACCATCCTCGTCCGCGGCGCTCGCGAACACAATCTCCAAAACGTCGATCTCGAACTTCCACGAAACAAGCTCATCTGTTTCACGGGCGTCAGCGGGTCCGGTAAAAGTTCGCTTGCGTTCGACACCCTGTATGCCGAAGGACAACGTCGGTATGTCGAATCGTTGTCCGCCTACGCTCGGCAGTTTTTGGGACAGCTTCAGAAGCCGGACGTCGATCTCTTGGCGGGTCTTTCACCCTCGATCAGCATCCAGCAAAAGTCGGCTGGGAAAAATCCGCGTTCCACGGTGGGGACGATCACGGAAATCAGCGATTACCTCCGGGTTCTCTATGCCCGCGTGGGCCAGGGACATTGCCCAGAGTGCTCCCGCCCGATCACCGCTCAATCACGCGAGCAAATCCTCCAGCGGGTTTTGGTGCTCGAAGAAGGCACTTCGTTTCTCGTTTTGGCGCCGGTCGTTCGAGGCCAAAAAGGCGAATACAAGGATCTCTTTCAAGACATGTTGCGGCGTGGCTTTTTGCGAGCGCGCGTGGATGGGCAGATCGTCCGTCTCACCGATGATCTCAAGCTCGACAAAAGGATCAAACACGACATCGCCATCGTCATCGATCGGCTGACGAAAAAAGACGACGCCACCGCCCAGAAAGCCGACGGCGGCAAGGCGGGAACGTTTCGAGGTCGATTGGCGGAAGCAATCGAACAGGCTTTGAACTTGGCGGACGGAAACCTGATCATCAGCGTCGAAGGAACGAAAGACAAAAAACCGGTCCCCGAACTCGAAGACGGCGACGCCGACGCCGACCTCGGCCTTCCCACAGACGCGGACGAAAAGGACATTCTTTTCTCGGCCCATTATGCGTGCGTGCATTGCAATAAAAGCTATGAACCACCCAGCCCGCAGCTTTTCAGCTTCAATAGCCCCCACGGCATGTGCCTGGATTGCGATGGCCTGGGGACGCAATACACGTTCGATCCGGATTTGCTCGTGCCCGATCCAAATAGGAGTTTTTTCGACGGAGCGATTCCGCTCGTTGGTCCGTTGAAAGGGATGGGGCGCTGGCGGCGTCATATCTACGAAGGTGTGGCAAGGACGCTGGGGATCGATCTCAAGACGCCCTGGAACAAGTTGCCGACCGAGCACCGCGATTTGCTTTTGCACGGCGCTGGCGCCACCCACATCACCTTCGAATGGAAGATGCGTGGCGGAAATGTCTGGAAGCACGGCGGCCCCTGGGAAGGGATCGTGCCCCAACTGCTGACGAGCTTCAAAAAAACCGCCGCGGGTCCCAGGCGGATGCAGCTCGAAAAATACATGCGCATCCTGAGGTGCCCAACCTGCGACGGGCACCGATTGAATCCCCAGGCACGGGCCGTGCGGGTGGCGGGGCGTACGCTCATCGGCGTCGGCAACACCCCCCTGGGCGAACTGGGGCAATGGCTCGATCCGGGCCAAGGCGAACTCGAAACCAGCCTTTCGCCGGTGCAAAAAATCATCGCCGCCGAGGTGCTCAAAGAAATCCGTGCCCGGGTCCACTTTCTCTTGAACGTCGGGCTCCATTATCTCTCGCTTGATCGCACCGCACCCACGCTTTCTGGAGGAGAAACGCAGCGAATTCGCCTCGCGGGACAAATTGGCTCGGGCCTGGTCGGCGTGCTGTACATTCTTGACGAACCCAGCATCGGCTTGCATCCGCGCGACAACGATCGATTGCTCCACAGCCTGCAACGCCTTCGCGACATGGGCAATACGGTGCTGGTGGTGGAACATGATGAAGACACGATGCGAGCCGCCGACTACATCGTGGACTTCGGCCCTGGCCCTGGGGTTCGCGGCGGCAATGTGGTGGCGGCGGGCGATTATGCCACCATCGTCAACGCCCCCGACAGCCTGACTGGCCAATACCTTTCCGGCACCAAGCAAATTGCCATACCCACCACCCGCCGACAGGGAAACGGGCAAAAACTGACCATCGTCGGCGCTAAGCAAAACAACCTAAAAAATCTTACCGTGCCGCTTCCGCTTGGCACGTTCATTTGCGTGACAGGCGTGAGTGGGTCGGGCAAGAGTTCCCTGATCAACGAAGTGTTGCGGGAGGGAATTCGTTCCGCGCTAGCGAGTTCCGGTCGAACCACGGAATCCAACGACGAATCTGAAGACGCCGAAGACGGTCCGCTCGATGCCTCTTCCTTGGCGTCGCGATTCGAACGGATCGAGGGCGTCGAACATATCGACAAAGTCATCGACATCGACCAATCGCCAATCGGCCGTACGCCCCGTTCGAACCCCGCGACCTACATCAAGGTTTTCGATCAGATCCGCGAACTGTACACGCAAGTGCCTGAGGCGAAGATTCGAGGCTACAAAGCTGGCCGCTTCAGCTTCAATCGGCCTGGTGGACGATGCGAGGAATGCGAGGGAAATGGTTCAAAGCGGCTCGATATGGATTTCCTCGCCGACGTGTGGACGCCCTGCCCCATTTGCGAAGGCCATCGTTTCAACCGTGAAACACTGCAGATTCGCTTCAAAGACAAAAATATCTACGACGTCCTCGAAATGGATGTGCAAGAAGGTGTCGAGCATTTCGCGAACATGCCGAAGGTGCACGACATGCTCGAAACGCTCCATTCCGTGGGCCTGGATTATTTGAAACTCGGACAGCCGTCGCCCACGCTCTCGGGTGGTGAAGCGCAACGTATCAAGTTGGCACGGGAGCTTGTTCGCCGGAGTACCGGCAAAACGGTCTACATTCTCGATGAACCGACGACTGGCCTACATTTCGAAGATATCCGCAAACTTTTGGAGGTGCTCCACGGTTTTGTGGAAGCGGGCAACACGGTGATCGTGATCGAGCACAATCTCGACGTGATCAAAACCGCCGACTGGATCATCGACCTCGGTCCCGACGGTGGCGCGGGAGGCGGCCAACTCGTGGTCGCCGGCACACCGGAGACCGTGGCGGCGTCGAAAAGTTCCTTTACGGGCGAGGCGCTACGGAAAGTGCTCTTCGCCGCCTCCAAGATTCCCGAATCGACAGCGACCAACAAAAAGAAACGCAAGTCGCAAGATACGATTACGAACCAATTACCTACGTCCAACCAACCCCGAGAAGTTGCGGAGGTTCTCAAATCGATCGAGATCCAGGGTGCGCAACAGCATAACCTCAAAAACATCAACGTGTCGATTCCACGTGACGAAATGACCGTGTGTTGCGGGCCGAGCGGTTCCGGAAAAAGCTCGTTGGCCATGGACACGGTGTTCGCCGAGGGCCAAAGGCGCTACGTCGAATCGCTTTCCGCCTATGCACGCCAATTTTTGGGGCAGGTGCAAAAGCCCAAAGTCGAAAGCGTCACCGGCTTGTCGCCGGCCATTTGCATCGAACAGCAAACGACAAGCAAAAGTCCACGTTCGACGGTCGGCACCGTCACCGAGATTTACGACTATTTGCGCATCCTTTTCGCACGTCTGGGAAAGCCCCACTGCCCCACGTGCCAAATCCCGATCGGAACGCAAACCTCCGATGAAATCATCGACAAAATCCTCGCCCTGCCCGAAGGGACCCGCGTCTACATCATGGCCCCGCTCGACCGCAAGGGGCAAGAAAAGTACGACGGCTTGTTCGAAGAAATCCGACGGTCCGGCTTTCAACGCATGCGGGTCGATGGCAAGTCGTACAACGTTTCCGAACCTCCCAATATCGACCATCGCCGAAAACATGCGGTCGAAGTCATCATCGATCGCTGGATCGTGCGGAAAGCCCATCGAGGCCGATTGGCGGAATCGGTGGAGACAGGCCTGGAGCTGGGCAAAGGGTTTTTGCATATCGCGCACGTGCAAGACGGCGTGGACGAAGCAAAATGGCGTGTCGACCGATTCAGCCAACATTTCGCCTGCGACCAATGTGGGCGAAGTTTCGAGCCGCTGAATCCGCATCATTTTTCGTTCAACAGTCCGCTCGGCTGGTGTTCCGTCTGCGAGGGGATTGGCACACAAAAAGGAGCAAACCCTTCGGTGCTGGTGCGAGACGGCAAGCTCTCGTTACGCCAGGGAGCGCTGACCGCATGGCCCGTGGTGGGCGCGACGCCCCCGTTCACACGCTTCGCGGAGACGCTCGCTCGGCATATCGGATGTTCCCTCGATACTCCCTGGGACGATTTGGACGCATCCCATCAGCGTGCCTTGCTGTATGGGACCGGCGAGGAGTGGATCGCACTCGCTCCAGATGCAACCGGCGATCTCGCGCCAACGTCACCTGCCCAGCCAACCACCCCGACCAAACGGCGTAAAGCAAACGGAGCGAAGTCGTCCCGCCTAAATGGCTCTACTAGTTCTTCGGAACCTTCGGTTCCCACGGGTCTGCGATTCCAGTACAAGGGCGTTTTGCCGGCGCTGAATGAGGCGGCGCGTGTCAGCTTTTTTTATCGGCATCGCCTCGAAGACCTCGTAAGCGACGTACCCTGCTCCGCGTGCCAAGGTTCTCGGCTCAAAGAATACGCCACCGCCTGCCGTTTCCAGGGACACACCATCGGTGAGGTTTCCGGCTGGGCGCTCAGGCAAACGCTCGACTTTCTGCAGAATTTAGGTCTTACAAAAGAAGAACAACGGATCGCCGGCGAAGTGTTGCGTGAAGTCGTCAATCGAACGAAGTTCCTGGTCGACGTGGGGCTCGATTACGTCACGCTAAGCCGATCCACACCCACGCTCAGCGGCGGCGAATCGCAACGGATTCGCCTTGCCAGTCAGATCGGCAGCGGGCTCACGGGCGTGTTATACGTTCTCGATGAACCAACGATTGGCTTGCATCCGCGCGACAACCAACGTCTGCTTCGCGCCTTGAAGCATCTCCGCGATCTTGGCAACACCTTGGTCCTGGTCGAACACGATCGCGAGGTCATCTCCGCAGCCGACCACCTGCTGGATTTCGGTCCGGGCGCCGGCCAACAGGGTGGATCGATCACGGCCAAGGGCACGCCTGCCAAGGTCCTCAAGGACAAGCAATCGCTCACGGGCCAATACCTCAGCGGCAAGCTCGCCATCCCCGTACCGTCGAATCGAAGGCTCGTTGGCGAAACGGGGAAAAGCAAGGCGAACGCCACGTCGCTCATGTATACACACGCGTTCACGAAGAAGCCGCCCGAATTGTTGACGGTGAAGGGAGCACGCCAAAACAACCTCAAGAACATCGACGTCGCATTTCCGCTCGGTTGCTTCATTGGCGTAACGGGTCCTAGTGGATCGGGGAAGAGTTCGCTCGTCCACGAAATTCTTTACGCGGCACTCGCCAAGAAGCTTCACCGAGCGGGTACGGTCGTTGGCGCTCATGATTCGATCGAGGGGCTCGACCTGATCGACAAGGTCATCAACGTCGACCAAACACCGCTAGGAAATTCGCCCAGTTCCAATCCCGCGACCTACACCGGCGTTTTCGATCTCGTTCGGCAGCTCTTCGCTCAGCTTCCCGAATCACGCGTACGTGGATGGCAAGCGAAGCGTTTCAGCTTCAACAAACCCGGCGGACGATGCGAGGCGTGTGAAGGAAACGGGCAGAAAAAAATCGAGATGCACTTCCTTCCCGATGTCTGGGTGGAATGCGACGTGTGCGCCGGCAGCCGATTCCAGGCTGAAACACTCACCGCCAAATACAAAGGAAAATCGATCGCCGACGTGTTGAAAATGAGCGTGGGCGAAGCACTTGAACTGTTTGGGAATATTCCCAAAATTCGGCAGGTGTTGCGTACGTTGGCGGATGTCGGTCTGGGATATGTCGCCTTGGGACAAGCCGCTCCAACGCTTTCGGGTGGCGAGGCGCAGCGCGTGAAGTTGGCGGCCGAACTCGCACGACCAAGCACGGGCCGTACCGTGTACGTGCTGGATGAACCCACCACGGGCCTTCACTTCGACGACATTCGCAAACTTCTCGACGTGCTCAACCGACTCGTGGACCTTGGCAACACCGTCATCGTGGTCGAACACAACCTCGACGTGATCAAGACCTGCGATTGGATCATCGATCTGGGGCCCGAAGCGGGCGAGAAAGGTGGACGCGTCGTCGTGGAGGGTACGCCCGAGGCGGTCGTTGCCTCTCCGAACGGGTCCGCGACGGCGCCGTTCATCGCCGAGCTATTGCGTGCTGGACCGAACGTCGAACGCACGCGCTTCGATCCGTTCGCAGATACCAAACCCAAAGAAGGTGACGTCGAACTCGAAAAAGTCGGCAAAGATTCCGCGATGCCCTGGCAAGCGGACGGACGCACGTGGCATACGCGCGATCGGCTCTCGCATGGCGCGAAACCCTGTCGGTGGGAAGGCGAAATCTTGAATTGGATCGACGAAAAGATTCACGCCCTCGGCGACTTCTCCGAAACCAACTGGAAGAACCCCAGCATTGTCGAGATCTCGGCCACCAAAAAATCGCTGGGCTGGTTCTTCCATGCGCACTCGAATGTCGAGTGGTTCGTTCGCCTGGTATTTCGCGTCGCGAAGAATAGTTTCAAGGAAGACACGCTCAATCGCAAGCTGGGCATTCCTTCGTGGGACGAAACGCCGGGCGTGGAAATTTATGGCCGCGAACCGCGTGTGCGGGTGGCAAACCGCAAGGGGCCGTGGCAAGAAGTTGCGATCCAGGCCTACAAACTCGAGGAGATTGATACGCCGGCATTCCATCAATTTCTCGAACAAGCCGTGGCGGCGTTTCGCGCGAACCTCGACAAAATGGCGACCAAACCCGAAGATGTGATGCCTTGGAAAGTCTTAGGAGAAAAATGGCATCTTAGCGTCAAGGGTTTTCCGGTGGGCCGAAAAATGTACTGGGACCATGGTTTGTTGGTCAGGCTCGTCAAAGTTCTTCGTGAAGTCGAGCCGAATCTCGAATTTCAATGGGATAATCGGGTCTATGTCTCGGCTCGCGTCCCCGGGATCAATCGAGCGTGGGCCTGGATCAAGACGAAAGACAACGAAGCATTGGAATGTTCGTTCGTCGGCAAGCCCGGGAAGTTCAACCTCAGCCACATCGAAAAGTTTGGCGTGGATCCGACGTTCGAAACAACACGTGAAGCGGAGACGATGAAGTTCCGCTTCCTGAATGAAAACCATTTCCATGCCGCTGGGTTAAAAGCCCTGCTGAAACAACACGTGGAGGGATTTCGGGAGATTCAAGGCGTGTGAACCTCGTTCGGCATGGTGGCAAAAAAAGAAAAGGCCAGGACCGAGGCGGTCCTGGCGATTTTTGATTGAGGCCCGAGGTGGCCTCTCGGGGAAGCCGATTTGAAGGGGCGATTTTTGACGGGTGGGCGAGGGCAAATCATTCACGCCGATTTCCGATAGGGTTAGAACGGATCGCGGTTGAGAACGCCGCGAATAGGCTGGGCTTGGATCACCGGAGCGTTTCCGATGTTGAGGGCAGCGGGGGCGCCTTGGATGGCGGGAGCGACGGGCGCTTGGACTTTCTTCACTTCAGGAGCGGGCGCGGGTTTCTTTTCAGCGGGGGGCGGAGCAGGCATTTTCTTCGCCGGTTCCACGGGAACGACTGCTGGCGCGGGGTTCGCGGGAACGACCACGGGAGCCGGGTGACCCGCCGGTGGGGCACCGTGTTCGACGATAGGTGCGGCCGAGGACGTGGCGCAACCAGGACTCGTGCAACCTGGGCTGGCGCACGCGGGGGTCGAGCAACCGCCTTCGCAGCATGCTTCACTTCGGTGCAACATGCCTTTCAAACGCGACAGCAAGCCAGGTCGAGCGCACGGATCGCAGGTCTGCGTGCTGCAATGATCCCATTTCCAGATCTTGGGCGGACAGGGGTCACAGCACTGGACGGCACAAGAATCATTGCATCCACGATTGAACATGCCACGAAGCTTGCCCCGCAGTTTGTCGATGACGCTTTCGCAGCAAGGATCGACACTGCACGTGGAGCATGTGGGGCCGCAGGAGTTACACGACGCCGCCGGGACATGGTGATTCACGGGAATCACCTGCCCCTGTCCGAGCAGCATGGCTGACGTCATCAACAGGTAAGCTGCATTCACTAGGAGACCTCCAAAAAGTTCCGCCAAAGCTCAGGGTTGAAGCATCCTCGGGCCGGGAACGATACAGCCCTGATGATTTTGCCGCGGTGCCTGAACCTTTGGTGCTACGCCTCTGTTCCCTGAAACGCTCCCCCCGAGCGATCGCTAAATCGCGAAGGTCACACGTTTCGAATTGAAGATCGACCTTCAAATGGCGGAATCTTAGCGAATTCGTGAACGCAATCCGAGATTCGCGTGGCGGACTTGCCGACAAAGCGTACCAACGAAAAAACGCCGATCATTCCCATGAGGAAAGATCGGCGCCTTTCGCGAATCGAATCGAACGCGCGAGCGTCTCGCCCACGCGAAATAGGCTCATCCCGTTAGTTTGTCACGTTTTTATAGCTGAACGATCGAGCAATCTTGTCGGCTGGGTATTCGCTACCGCCCACTTCGACATAGGGGTAAATGAAGTAGTTGAGCGCGGCCCCCGATTGAGGCGGGTTCAAGGTGATGTCACGTCCCGTGGTGAATTGGACGCGGTCCGTGGTGAGATTGCCGAACAAATAATCTTTTCGGTCGGGGTATTGATTTGCCTCGGAAATATCCACGGGAATCCAACCTACCTGGTTCGGCATGAACCAAGCCCAGCAATGGTACCCACCGATCTTGCCCTCAGCGCCGTTGTTCGGCACGGCGAAACCCATTTCGAATTTCGCGGGGATTTTTTGGCTGCGTGCCATCGAAATGAAAACACTGTGGAAGTCGGTGCAGTTGCCGAATCGGCTGTCGCACGCCCAATCCGCATCACCCCGTCCCCAGCCTTGGCCTTCCTTGCTGTACTTCATCCGCCCGTTGATCAAGTCATAGAACGTTTTCCCAGCCGCGACTTGATCGCCCGATTTCACCGTGTCCTTGATCAATTCTTGCGGTTTTCCGTTGAGCGGCACCAGTTTGTCAGGTGCTAAAAAACGTGCGACCGGTTCACCT